>Ga0209297_1001608_pt1 | contig 13063 bp, 13 predicted proteins | sample S_130805_MF_Meta_FD_187322 | JGI IMG/M metagenome (GOLD analysis project Ga0209297, IMG submission 187322) | Freshwater microbial communities from Lake Simoncouche, Canada to study carbon cycling - S_130805_MF_MetaG (SPAdes) (version 2) | ecosystem: Environmental > Aquatic > Freshwater > Lake ... | reverse complement strand
AGAAGGGCGATCTTCCAGCTCGTCGTCGAGTGATGGCAGTTATCAGTGACAAGAATGTTGTGCACCACTTGTTTACTGAAATTGGCCCTCGTTTTGCGCAACGCGATGGTGGATACACCCGCATCACCAAAGTAGGAGTTCGCAAAGGCGATAACTCTTCTATGGCGATCATCGAAATTCTTACTGAAGGAACTCCTGCAAAACGCGCTGTTGTTTCACAAGCAGATGCAATTGCCAAAGCTGCTTCAAAGCGTGAAGATGCCAAAAAAGCATCTGCCGCTCGTGTTGCAGATCGTGATTCAAATGCGAAGAAGATTTCAGAGCGAATTGCTAGCCGTGTATCAGCTGCAGTAAGCGACATTGAAGAAGAAGGAGATGCCCCTAAGAAGGCAACTGCTAAAAAGGCCGTAGCTAAAAAGGCACCAGCAAAGAAAGCTGCTGCTAAAAAAGCTCCAGCTAAGAAGGCTGCTGAAAAAGCTCCAGCAAAGAAAGCCGCAGCTAAAAAAGCTCCAGCAAAGAAGAGTGCTAAGTAATTTTTAGCAGTTCAAAATCATTATGAGTTCGCCCGCCCCTGAATTACTTCCAGAGGGCGGGTTTACTCGTATTAGGTGCGAACTTTCTTATGATGGTTCTTATTTTTCAGGTTGGAATTTACAACCAGACAGACGAACTGTTCAAAGCGTTGTTGAAGATTTACTAAGTCGCCTAATGGCTATTCCGGTTAACACAATGGTTGCTGGCCGTACTGATGCTGGAGTGCATGCAACTGGCCAAGTTTTCCATTTTGATATCGCGCAAGTTGATAGAGATCGCTGGAATCTAACTTCATTGATGCAAATTGCCAATCGTTTATTACCTGATGAAGTTCGATTGAATTCATTAGATGATGCACCACATGGGTTTCACGCCCGATACTCGGCACTTCGGCGAAATTATCGTTATCGGTTTGCAGACGGTTTTAAAGTAATTCCGCCTTTGGCTCGAGCTGATGTTGCACCGTGGCAACAAAATTTAGATATTGATTTAATGAATGAAGCAGTTGTGCCATTAATTGGAACTCATGATTTTGCGGCTTTTTGCCGTAAGCGCGAAGGCGCCACATCAATTAGAAGTTTGGAAAAGTTTGAGTGGAGCCGCGACAGCGATGGTTTTGCCCAAGCCCTCGTTAGCGCAGATGCTTTTTGTCACGCCATGGTTCGCTCACTTGTAGGGGCCGCAAGCATCGTCGGGGCCGGCCATGCTGAAATTGGTTGGTTAGCTGAGTTGCTGGGCGGAGGAGATCGGGTTGGGCGCTCCTTATCTGCCCCGGCTCGAGGGTTGACCTTGATCGGCGTGGATTATCCGACTGGGGCAGGGCTGTTGGAACGGGCCCAGGCGCTGACTAGGACTGGAGTCCGCTCACTTCCCGGTGAGTAGAGCTTGGGAATACCCCATTTTGACCCAGGCCACGCTCAAAAGGTACCCTCTACCCCCTGACCTCATTGAGGTCTGGCCAGATAGTTTCCTTAAATAAGAAGCTTTCCATTACAACGAAGATAGAGGTTGCGCGTGCGTACATATAGCCCAAAGGCTGGGGATGCAACTCCCGAGTGGCACATCATCGACGCTAAAGATGTTGTTCTCGGACGCCTTGCAACACATGCCGCAACACTTTTGCGCGGAAAGCACAAAGCAACTTTTGCACCACACATGGACATGGGTGATTTTGTAATTGTCATCAACGCCGAAGCAGTAGCTCTTACCGGAACCAAAGGCGCAAGCAAAATGGAATTCCGCCACTCTGGTTACCCAGGTGGATTAACTGCAACTACTTACTCAGACATGATGGCATTGCACCCAACACGTGCAGTTGAAAAAGCAATCCGCGGAATGCTTCCAAAAAATTCTCTTGGCCGTTCAATCGGAACTAAGTTGAAAGTCTATGCAGGTCCAGAACACCCACATAGTGCTCAGAATCCAAAACCATTTGTGATTACACAAGTTTCACAAATTTCAAAAAGTAAGGTGAATTAATGTCAGATTTCACAGCTGATCTTTTAGAAGATGATTCTGAAGAGATTCCAACAAGTTACACATCATCTTCTCCTGCTCCTGCAACCAACCGCTCTGCGATCACCGCTCCCGGTGGAGGAACAGGCCGACGTAAAGAAGCTATTGCGCGAGTTCGCTTAATTCCAGGTAATGGTAAGTGGACACTTAACGGTCGCACTCTTGAACAATATTTTCCAAACAAAGTTCACCAACAAGCAGTTTCAGAACCATTCCGCACCGTTGGCGTTGAAGGAAATTACGATGTAATTGCACTCATCAACGGCGGCGGTGTTTCTGGTCAAGCTGGCGCACTTCGTCTTGGTGTATCTCGTGCATTAAATGAGATCGACGTAGAGGCACATCGTCCATTATTGAAAAAAGCCGGATTTCTTACCCGTGATGCTCGTATTATTGAGAGCAAGAAGTACGGTCTAAAGAAGGCTCGTAAACGTTCGCAGTACAGCAAGCGTTAATTCTTAAACAAATTTAAGGAGCTGGATTTAAGTGGCTCTTTTTGGAACAGATGGAATTCGTGGAAGTGCGGGTTCTGTTGATTCCCTCTTAAACCCAAAATTAGTTCGGGCAATTGGCGTTGCAACTGGAGTTGTTTTTAAAGGCCAAGCACAAATCTTGATTGGCCGAGATACCCGTAAATCAGGGCTAGAAATAGAACAAGCATTAATTGCTGGGCTTACCAGTACAGGAGTAAACGTAACTTTAATTGGAGTCATTCCAACTCCGGGCTTGGCTCATTTAGCGCTCACCCGCAAAGCAGATGCTGCAATCATGATTACCGCTTCTCACAATCCAGCTTCTGACAATGGAATAAAAATCTTCGGAAGCAATGGTCAAAAAATTCCAGATGAAGTTGAGCAAGAAATTGAGCGGTTAATCGGTAGCAATTTAGATACAGAAACATCACATCAAGGGTTAGTTGTAAATGATGAAAATGGAAGAAATGATTACATTACATATTTACTATCAACAATTTCAAAATCTTTAAATGGAATTACAGTTGTCGTTGATTGCGCACACGGCAGTGCAAGTACATACGCCCCTGAAGTTTTAAGACGTGCCGGAGCTGACGTTATTGTGATCGGTGCTTCACCAGATGGTGAAAACATCAATAAGGATTGTGGTTCCACCCATTTAGATTTACTTGCTACAAAAGTTTTAGAAAGTAAAGCTGATCTAGGAATTGCACATGACGGTGATGCCGATCGTGCACTTCTGATCGACGGACATGGAAATGTTGTCGATGGCGACGCACTACTTGCACTTTTAGCTCTTGCAGCAAAACGAAATAATGAATTACCAGGAAATAAAATCGTAGCTACGGTTATGAGCAATCTAGGATTTCTGAACAAGATGAAAAATGAAGGCATAGTTGTAGAAGTCGCGCAAGTAGGAGATCGATATGTGCTTGAACAGATGCTTGCTCATGAAATCTATTACGGTGGAGAACAATCTGGTCACATAATTTTACGTAAATTTGCAACTACTGGAGATGGAATTTTAACGGCTCTACAGATTCTGAAGTTGATTGCTAATGGTGAAGTCAAAGCAGAAAATTTATCCGAGGTTTTTTCATCATATCCTCAGGTGCTTTTAAATATCCCTGTTACAGATAAAGAGAAAGTATTAACTTCTACTGATCTAAAAATGGCGACTGAAACTGCCGAAAGTGAATTAGGAAATGATGGTCGCATTTTGATTCGCGCATCGGGTACTGAACCATTGATTCGAGTTATGGTTGAAGCCAATACGCAAAGCAAAGCCGAAGCAATAGCGAAAAAATTGGCTAACGCAGTAGAATCAATGGCTAATGCTTAGAGGGGAGTTCTGATGTGCGGGATCATCGGCTATGCCGGTCGCAATCAGGGACTACCAATAATTATTGAAGGATTGCGCAGACTTGAATACCGTGGTTACGACTCTGCTGGTGTTGCCTTAATAACAAGTGCTGGAATTTCAACAATTAAGCGGGCTGGAAAATTAGCTGCATTAGAAGGCGCGTTGGACAAAGTTGATTTGCCACCATCGGTAACTGGAATTGGCCACACTAGATGGGCAACTCATGGGGCCCCAAATGACAGAAATGCTCATCCGCATTTAAATCCTGCCCAAGAGTTAGCAATCATTCATAACGGAATCATTGAAAATTATGTAAGCCTACGGCGAGAGCTTGAATCAGAAGGGAATGATTTTCTTTCTGAAACAGATTCAGAGGTTGTAGCCCATCTACTGGGCCAAGCGTATGAAAAATGTGGCGGTGATTTGGCAGAGGCGATGCGCCAAACTTGCCTGAGATTAGAAGGCGCATTTTCTCTGGTAGCAATCCATGCTAAATCTCCAGATCAAGTAGTTGGGGCACGACGTAATTCGCCATTAGTCGTGGGAGTTGGAAAAAATGAGAGGTTTCTGGCTTCAGATGTTGCCGCATTTATTGAACATACATCCGATGCGATAGAACTTGGCCAAGATCAAGTTGTTTTGATAACACCAGATGCCGTGAGCATTACTGACTTTTTTGGAAAAAAAGTTAATGGCAAAGAATTTAAAGTTACATGGGATGCAGCAGCAGCGCAAAAAGATGGCCACCCACATTTCATGGCTAAAGAAATTATGGAGCAACCTAAAGCAGTGGCTGACACACTCTTGGGTCGCCTCGATGAAAAAGGGAAATTAATTTTAAATGAGATCCGAATCGCAGAAGAGGACCTTCGAGATGTGGAAAAGATCATCATCATTGGATGCGGTTCCGCATTTCACGCCGGAATGATTGCCAAATATGCGATTGAACATTGGACCAGAATTCCTGTGGAAGTAGAACTTGCTTCTGAATTTAGATATCGCGACCCGATAATTGATCGAGGGACTTTAGTAATCGCAATTTCACAATCTGGTGAAACTATGGATACCTTAATGGCACTTCGCCATGCTAAAGATCAGCGTGCAAAAGTTTTAAGTATTTGCAATACCAATGGTTCTACTATTCCAAGAGAATCAGATGGAGTGCTTTATACCCATGCCGGACCTGAAGTGGCTGTTGCTTCAACTAAAGCATTCTTAACTCAAATCATTGCTTCTTATTTAATTGGCCTTTATATATCGCAAGTACGCGGATTGAAATTTTCGGATGAGATCAGAAAAATCTTGGAAGAGTTGCAAGAGATGCCTGGAAAAATTGAGCGCTTCCTTGAAACTCGAGAATCAATTAGTAAATTAGCAATTGAGTTAAAAGAAGTGGGATCAGTTCTATTTTTAGGTAGACATGTCGGTTATCCAGTGGCACTTGAAGGTGCGCTTAAACTAAAAGAGTTGGCATATTTACATGCTGAAGGATTTGCTGCTGGCGAATTAAAACATGGTCCAATCGCGCTAATTGAAGAGGGAACTCCAGTAGTTGTGGTTTTGCCGTCACCTAGCTCTCCGATTTATCAAAAAATGTTAAGTAATGCACAAGAGGTCCAAGCACGTGGGGCCATGACAATTGTAATTGCGGATGAAAATGATCTAGATGTGAAAGCTGCGCACATAATTCGTATTCCTTCATGTTCAGTGCTCTTGCAGCCAATTCTTAGCATTTTGCCACTTCAAGTCTTTGCTTATGAAATGGCAGTTGTCCGTGGTCTTGATGTAGATCAACCACGAAATCTTGCCAAATCTGTAACGGTTGAATAATCATGAATGACAATAGCCGTCAATCTCAGGTTCAGATAAAAAGAAGGACTCCGGATCGCTTAGTTAGATTTGCAGCGCTATTCATAGTTATGTTTTTTGTTATAACAGAACAGGTAGTTCATGATGGATCATTACTTGTACTAGATCAATCAATTGCCAAATGGAATCGACCAATACTTCCAGGTTGGGGAGAATGGCTTGTTTACAATCTTGATCACTTGGGGTTGCGTGGACTCACCGCATCAATATTGCTAATACTTTCCATTTATCTTGGATGGAAATTTGAGAGTTGGCGACCTTTTAACCTCTCCGTCATTTCATTACTTGCATTAAATGCAGTAGTTGGCTTGGCAAAACTAGAGTTTGGAAGAACCAAGCCGCGCCTAAATGTTGATTTACTTTATGCTGGCGGAATGTCATATCCAAGTGGGCATGCGTCAAACGCTGTCTTGACTTGGGGTTTGATTGCTTATCTTTACATTCAATATGTTCAACCAAGATTAGAAGTTGTAAGGATTGCTTCTTTCTCTGTTGTTGTGATTAGCACAATCGTTTTTTGTGTATCAATTTTTAGAAATACGCACTGGCTATCGGACCTTTTGGGCGGAGTTGCGATCGGAACCGCATTGCTGATGTTAATAATTGCAGTTGATCGCAGCATTCCCTCCCGTCGAAGTAACAATTAAAGTACTCCCATGAGTTCGCAAATAGGGATAGATCTTGTAGATCTAAAAAGATTTGAGAGTTCGCTGAATAGAACGGCAGGGTTAGCTAAGCGCTTATTTACTGATCGTGAAATTCAACAGGGAAGCGCTAGGAATCTCTCACTCCATTTGGCAGGAAGGTTTGCTGCCAAGGAAGCATTAGCTAAAGCGCTGGGAGTCCCTCCTGGACTTTCTTGGCATGAGGTTGAAGTTTTACGACTTGAAAATGGGCAACCTAGATTTGAATTCAGTGGGGGAGTGTTAGCTTTGGTGTCAGATAAAAACATCAAAGTTTCAATCTCTCACGATGGTGGGTTTGTTATTGCAATGGTTATCATCGAAAGTTCAAAGTAATGACAATTCCAAATTTTGCATTTATAAATTACCAAAATATCTCAGAAAACGTTGCTCAAATTTGTGCAGTTACTAAAAAGCCAGTTATGGCAGTTGTGAAAGCCGATGCTTATGGTCATGGTTTAATAAAATCTTCAGAAGCCGCACTTGCTGGGGGAGCACAGTGGTTAGGCGTCGCTTTGTTATCAGAAGCTATTGAGATCCGTAAAGCAGGAATTGCTGCACCATTACTGGCATGGCTCACCCCTCCCGGTACAGATTTTGAAAGTGCAATTAAAAACGATATTGATTTATCTATTTCATCAATACAACAGTTGCAAGAGATTTATGCTGCTTCACTGAGAGTTGGATCAATTGCTCGGGTGCATCTCAAAGTTGATACTGGAATGAGTAGAGCTGGTGCCCTCGATGAGTTTCCAGAAATTGTTAGTGAATTAAATCGTCTCACTGGTGCAAACGAAATTGAATTGGTGGGGACTTGGTCACATTTAGCTTGTGCAGATGAGCCAGCTCACCCATTAAATGCAGAACAGATCAAGCGATTCACGAGTGCGCTGGAATATATGAATGACGAAAATTTAAATCCTGGGATTCGTCACATTGCTAACTCCTCAGCAATAATCGGTTTGCCCGATGCAACCTTTGATCTAGTCCGCTCAGGCCTCCTCATTTATGGATTGTCTCCAACAAATACGCCACTAAAAAATATCTCTTTAAAACCAGCCATGGAATTGCGCGCTCGGCTCTTACTCGTAAAAAACATTCCAGAGGGGGCAACTGTTGGATATGGCGCAACAGTGCAAGTAACGAAGGAAACAAAGATCGGCATTGTTGCATTTGGGTATGCCGATGGATTACCTAGATCTACAGATGGCTCTGCCTATTTTCTACACAACAATTTGCCCGCTCATCTAATTGGTCGGGTGTCAATGGACCAATGCGCAATTGATTTGGGAATCGATTCGATCGCAAAAGCAGGAGATGAAGTAATCATTTTTGGAACAAAACCATTGGCAAATGAGTTAGCCACAGCCGCTGGAACAATTTCATATGAGATAGTTTCCGGTATAGGTTCGCGTACTCCTAGAGTCCCAGTACCCCCAGAAAACCAAGTTTCGGAGGTGTGACATGAGTGAACTCTTAAAAGTAGAGGGCTTGTCTGTCACCTTTGGCGGCTTGAAGGCACTTAATAATGTTTACATTGAGTTGAATAAAAATGAAGTACTTGGATTGATTGGACCAAACGGTGCTGGAAAGACCACGCTATTTAATGCAATCTCGGGTTTAGTTCCTCCATCTAGTGGGAAATTTTCATTTGAGGGAAAAAACTCAAATTGGCCAAAAACTCATCAATTAGCAAAGCTTGGAATCGCACGCACATTACAAGGTGTTGGACTTTTCTCTGGGCTTACTGCACTTCAAAATGTAATGGTTGGGGCAGAAGCGCACGCAAGCAATGGATTTTTTGCAGATCTTTTCGGTGCGTCGGGCAAATCGGAGGCAAAGCTAAAAGCGAGAGCTCATAAAGCTTTAGCATGGGCTGGCGCGACTGCCTTTGCCGATAAGTATCCAAGCCAATTAACTTATCCAGATTCCAAGAGAGTTGCTCTTGCACGTGCCTTGGTCTTAGAGCCAAAAATTTTATTATTGGATGAACCAGCCGCAGGATTAGGTCAGGATGAAATTGAGAAATTAGCTAATTTAGTTTTGCAATTAAAAGAGTTTTATTCAATTATTGTGGTTGAGCACAATGTTGAGTTCGTAAATAGAATCTCAGATCGTGTATATGTTTTAAATTTTGGTGAAGTTATCGCAAGCGGACCTTTTGAAAAAGTTAGGCAGGACCCTGCTGTAGTAGCTGCATACCTAGGGACTTCAACACCAGCAGATATAAAATTAGGTTCTGGTAATTAATTATGAATGCATTAATAGTTAATGATTTAGTCACAAATTACGGGCATGTGCGCGCCCTAGATGGAGTCTCCTTTATCGCCAACTCCGGAGAAATTACAACTGTGATTGGTGCAAATGGGGCTGGAAAATCGACTTTGCTCCGCACTATCTCCGGGTTAGAAAAAGCAAAAAGCGGAACCATAAGTTGGGGAGATTTAGATATAACCAATCTTCCCTCTGAAGCGATTGTCAGATCAGGAATAGCCCATGTTCCAGAAGGCCATGCAGTAATTCCAACTTTTTCGGTATTAGAAAATATTGAAATGGGCGCACTCTTTAGAAGACGCAAAAATTCCAGTGACGTTAAAGTCGCAATCTCAGAGGTGTTGGATTTATTTCCGATATTGGCCGAAAGAGCCAAGCAAAGTGCCGGCTCGCTTTCAGGGGGAGAGCGGCAGATGCTCGCTATTTCAAGAGCACTTGTCTCAAGACCTCAACTTTTACTACTTGATGAACCATCCCTTGGTTTGGCGCCTCTTGTAGTAGAACAGATTATTCAAAGTATTAATCAATTGTGCAGAAGTACAGGACTAACAGTTTTGCTTGTGGAACAAAATGCAAATACCGCATTAGCTGTTGCTGACCATGGAGTTTTACTTGCGCTAGGTAAAGTCGTATCAGATCAACCTGCTGCAAAAATGCGTGCTGATTCAGCCCTACGAAGTGCGTACTTGGGGTATTGATGAATACTTTTATTAGCACCCTAATTACCGGCACTGCCAACGGAGCAATTTTTGCGTTAGCAGCACTTGGCTTAGTAATTGTGTGGCGCGGTGCAGGAGTTGTTAATTTTGCGCAAATGGGACAAGCCATGTTCACGACCTATATTGCGTCGAACTTAATTAATTCTGGAAATTCATATTGGTTGGCTTTTATAGTTGCATTGATATCGGGGTCGCTACTTGGAATGGTCATTGATTTATTGATTATGCGTCCGCTGGCACATAAGAAAAGTTCATCATCCACTAAGACCCTCGCAGCAACGATTCCTGTTATCGCCTCCCTCGGAATTTTGGCGATATTGCAAGCACTTGCTGGAGTATTTTGGGCTGGAGAAGAACGCGGTTTTCCAACTCCGGTAAATAGTTTTTACTTTAAAAAAGGTGACGGAACTCTTCCATTTTCAGCATTTAATCTTTTTGTAATTGGTGTTGTATTAATAGTCTTGCTTTCACTCACCTACTTTTTCACTCAAACTGGGTTGGGATTAGGCATGCGAGCTGCAGCACTAAACCCTGAAGTGGCTAGATTGAGCGGAATTAAAGTAAGCCAAATGCGAACTTTAAGTTGGGCAATATCTGGAGCAGCCGGATCTTTAGCTGGGTTGCTAATTACTCCCAGCACGAATTTATCTCCCAACTCCTTAGATTTAATTTTGATTGTTGCATTTACTGCTGCTGTAGTTGGCGGTTTGGACAGTCCGCTGGGCGCTGTAATTGGTGGTTTGATTCTTGGAATCGGAATTGCACTAGTCACTACTTACGGATCTCCCGAAAATGTATTTTTGGCAATATTATTTTTATTGCTAGCAGTTCAGTTGATTAGACCAAATGGTATTTTGGGTGGCAAGCAGGTGAGCCGTGGCTAGAAGTCAAAAAATCTGGCGCAAGAATCTGATTAAAATTTTAACATTAGGGGTATTTCTACTTCTGTTAAGTTTTACATTTGATGCTTATAACCAAGGCCAATTAGCTTTAGTGTTAATGCTTTTTGTTGGAGTACTTTCACTTACATTATTAACTGGAGCTTCTGGACAGATTTCACTTGGCCAAGGTGCATTAATGGCGGTTGGAGGATATTCAGGTGCATCTTTGATAACACATTTAGGTGCTTCAATCTGGATTGCTTTTCTGGTAGCGATATTTGCTGCAGGAATCTTCGGATTAATTTTAGGAGCAGCCGCAGCAAGACTTTCCGGTCCTTACTTAGCTGGCACCACATTAGTAATTGCTCTTGCATTGCCATCAGTAGCAAACAGATTTGAATCGGTTTTGGGTGGAGATGTTGGTTTGATAGTTGATTTTGGAACACCACCAACATGGCTTAGTAATTTAATTGAAGTTGGATATGAACAGTGGCAACTCTGGGTTTCACTACCTATTGCATTAATCGCATTATTTTTTGTTTCCAATTTGATGGCAGCCAGAGCTGGGCGGAGTTGGCAGGCTGTGCGCGATGACGAGATCGGTGCTGCAGTAAGCGGAATTCCAGTGGCTCGGACAAAAGTTGTTGTTTTTGTAGTCAGCTCTGCTATCGCCGGTCTTGGCGGTGCGCTATATGGCTTGCGAGGTTTAGTTGGGCCGAGTGTTTACCCTGTTTCACTTTCATTGACTTTGCTAACAGCAGCAATACTTGGGGGAGTGGGAAGTATTAGTGGTGCATTTATTGGCACTTTGATTGTCGTATTCCTTCCCGACCTGATTGATTGGGCAATTTCGGGGATGGAGCTATCCGAGCAGATCTCAAATTACTTGCCAGCCCTGCTCACCGGGGTATTACTGCTGGCGACGATCATCATCAACCCAGCTGGGGTTATGGGGAAACGGCACCAGAGTAGGCATTAAGCCACTTCTCAGCCTCAGCCCAAATTTTAGAAATCTTGGGCGATTTGTCGGATTACCTGTTCACCCTTTGGCAACCTTCTAGTAACTTAGCCTTCGTAGCGGCTCAAGCCGTGCCTGCCCGGAGCACCGCGCAGTCAACAGATATAGAAAAGAGTCATCGAAGTGAAAATTCGTGGATCTCAATCAAAAAGATGGGCGATTGGCATTGTTGCTGGCGCAGTTGCGAGCTCTCTCGCTATTGCACCTTCACAAGCAATTCCAGTTCGCTCTGAAGTAGGTGTTAGCGCAACTGAGATTGTGCTTGGCATGCAGTTGCCACAAACTGGTACCGCTAGCCCGGGTTACAACAAAGTAGATGACGCGATGCGCGCCTACTTTGATTATGTAAATTCAAAAGGTGGAGTTAACGGCCGCAAAATCAAATTGGTAGTTAAAGATGACACTTACAAAGCCGGTCTAACAATTTCAACAGCTTCAACTCTTATCAACAAAGATAAAATCTTTGCAATGGTTGGAAGCGTTGGAACTCAGACTCACATTTCTATTGTAAAAGATATTAATCGTCGTGGAATCCCAGATTTATTTGTAAATAGTGGATACAGTGGATTTTATACCGACCCTAAAAAGTACCCAACAACTTTTGCCGGCCTTGGAACTTATGTTGTTGAGTCCAAAATCCAAGCAGAGTATTTGAAAGCTAATTTTGCGAAAGAACTTGCCGATGGCAAAGTTGGCGTTCTTTATCAGACTGATGATTTCGGCCGAAATGTACTCGCCGGATTTAAGCAACAAGGCGTAACTTTCCCAGCTGCAAATACGCAAAAATTTGTGGCCGGTAGCCAAGCTCTTGGTTTAACCACTCAAGTTAAAGCACTTCAAGCTTCAGGTGTATCACTTGTCGTTATTGCTGCTGTTGCTAACGCAACTGCAATCACTATCGGAACTGCTGCACAATTGGGATTCCGTCCTAAATGGTTAGTAACAAGCGTCGGTTCCGATGCCACAACTTTCAAAACCATCCTCGCATCTCAAGGAACTTCGGGTGCAGTTGCATCCGCTTTGCTAACAGGTGTCATTTCGGCATCGCATGCACCATCACCTGGTGAAGATACCGATGAGTTTGTGGTTGCATTTAAGAAAATCAATGATGATTTCAACGTTGGCCCAGATAAGACTTGGGATAACAACGTTCTACAGGGAATGAACATTGGTTACTTAACAACTGCAGCCCTTCAAGGTGCCGGTAAGAATCTAACTCGTAAAGGCTTAATTGCATTTTTGGAGAGCAAAGGTTCAACATTAAGTAGTGCCGCTTTCTCCCCACTTGGATACTCATCAAAGACACACGAGGCGTACAACTCGTTCTGGATGGGTGCTTATGATGCAACTAGCGTCCTAAAACCAATTGGTGGAACTCGTGTTCTTTACACCACTGATTCTGCAGCCGGTCCAATAACCGTTTCAACATACAAGCGTCCAGCAATCGCTGCTGATGCGCTTCCAAAGGTAGGTTAATTATGAAGAGCACATTGAAGTTACGTTCATTTATTGCGGCATTTGGTAGCGCTGCATTGCTTGCAACAGGATTAGTTGTTGCTAGCCCTGCTCACGCTGGAATCTGTACCAAAGATGAAACATCAGGGATAGAGACCTGTGCTTCCACGCTGGCAGTCAGTGGAGCAGCCTATAAATTCATGATCCCAACAAAAAATTACAATGGAACGATGTTCTTTTGGAACCATGGTTTTCGCCCTTCATACGACTATCCAGGTT
>Ga0209297_1001607_pt1 | contig 13080 bp, 8 predicted proteins | sample S_130805_MF_Meta_FD_187322 | JGI IMG/M metagenome (GOLD analysis project Ga0209297, IMG submission 187322) | Freshwater microbial communities from Lake Simoncouche, Canada to study carbon cycling - S_130805_MF_MetaG (SPAdes) (version 2) | ecosystem: Environmental > Aquatic > Freshwater > Lake ... | reverse complement strand
TAAAATCACATCACTTTCTGATCTAGTAAATGAATCTCTAGCACCGGCATTAACAATTCCAATTGTGATGTTCTCATCATCTAAAGAAATTATCTGTGCGCTGGTGGCAAGAAGTGACCAGGTTAATCTGCGCTTTCCTTTTACCTTATCAATTACTTCAGGCCACATCCGGCGAAGGGCGGTGATATCAATACTGCCGCTAGCTTTAATAGTTGATGCTTTTGCTACTACTGGCTTAGTTGCTTCAATCTTTGGCGCCTCTGTTTTCACTTCAATCTTTGCTTCATTTCTAACTACAGCTGGTGCACTTTTAACTTCAGCAATTAGTGCTGCAGGTGCTTGGGTAGTTGATGTGCCAAAACTAGCGTTGCGCTCTAACTTTTCAATTCGGGCAGCAAGGGCTTTGTCATTACCGGATGGAATCATCATCTGTCCGCAAACTAATTCCAATATCAATCTTGGTGGTGTAGCACCGCGCATTTGAGTTAACCCATTTGCAAGTAGATCTGCTGATCTAATTAAATTTGCAATCCCAACAAGTTTTGCTTGAGTACGAATTCGATCTAATTGATCAACTGCAAGCTCCTTTAAAACCTGTGAGTTATTGTCATCAACTGCGCCGACAATAATTAGATCACGAAGTCGCTCTAATAGATCTTGTGCAAATCGCTTTGGATCTTGTCCTGCTTCGATCATGCGATCAATCGTCTTAAACAAAGATGCACCATCGTGAGCTGCTAAAGCATCTATTGCCTCATCAAGGAGTGCGCCATCGGTATAGCCAAGGAGTGCAACTGCGATTTCATAGGTAACACCAGTATTACTTGCACCAGCTAGTAGTTGACCAAGGACTGAGAGTGCATCGCGAACTGATCCACCAGAGGCTCTAACAACTAATGGAATAACACCCTTAGCTACTTTAATACCTTCAGCATCACAGATTTTTTCTAAGTGAGCAGTGAGAATTGCAGGTGGTACCAATCTAAATGGATAGTGGTGAGTTCTAGATCTAATTGTTGAGATTAATTTGTCTGGTTCAGTTGTAGCAAAGATAAATACAACGTGTGCAGGTGGCTCTTCTACAACTTTTAATAAGGCGTTTGCTGCCCCCGGCCCTAATTGGTGAGCCTCATCAATAATATAAATCTTGTAACGAGATTGCACTGGTGCAAAAAATGCTTTATCCCGTAGATCTCTAGCATCATCTACTAAGCCATGTGTTGCGGCATCTAACTCAATTACATCTAATGAGCCTGGACCATTTGCAACTAAATCCTTACATGATTGGCAGATGCCACATGGGTTTGGTGTGGGACCTTTTTCGCAGTTAAGTGAGCGCGCCATAATTCGAGCACTTGAAGTCTTACCGCATCCCCTTGGTCCACTAAATAAATATGCATGGTGAATTTTTCCAGACTCAAGTGCATTACTTAATGGAGTGGTTACATGCTCTTGACCAATTACATCAGCAAAGATTGATGGGCGATATTTACGATATAAAGCTAATGACATCTATCGCCCTCCTTTGCTTAAATAAAATAAAATTTAGGATCCCCCGTACACCCACTAGAGCGTACCTACCCTTGCTGCATTCCTGCCCTGGGGGGTTCGGCACGTTAATGCCGTACGGGGGATCTAACGGTAAATCTTAGTCATCACCACCGATACCCTTAAGCCTTGAAGAAATACTGGAGGATTCGCATAGCGGCCGAGTGCGCACGCTTGGAAAGCGTGTGTAGGGCAACCTACCGAGGGTTCAAATCCCTCATCCTCCGCTCTTGTAAGAGGATTTGAACCAGCAATGAATTAAGAATCTATTATTTTTTTAAGTACATATATCTCAATACCATTATGAGAATAATCCTTACTTATTACGGTCCAGCCAGTTGAACTTAGAAAGTTAACTAAATCATTTTTATAATATAAATGAGATACTACTAAGCAATTAATTTTAGGAATTGTTAGATTATCTCCTGGCTTATACAAAAATAATTGACGCCGAAACTCATTAAAAGTGTTGCTTAGTATCAATTGGTTCAGAACCTTAATTGAACCAATATCACTACCTGATAAAACATAAGGTATCGATTCAAAATAAAACCCTACTAAAACACAACTATTAGCTTTTGAACGAATATTATAATTGTGTAGAAATGAACCATAATCAATTGTTGTCCAAGTAATATTTGAAGGTTGCCTCGAAAAATCCTCATAAAAATTCCATTTATTATTTTTTACATATTGATCAAATTTATTTATTTCTATCTGAAAAGTATTAAAAGAAAGAATATTAAAAAAAAGCAAGCATGACATAAATATATATATAATTTTGCGACTCAAAAATTTTATATTGAAAATACAGATAATAAAAATACAATAAAACGGATATAACCATTGCAAAGCGTACCTATTATGTCCTAAAGCTGTAGAGACTGTAAATAATGCCTGTACTAATAGTGTTACGAATAATAAAATGAATATTAAAAGTTTATTTCGAAATTCTGATAAAATAAAAATTGATAAACCTACAATAGTTAACCACAAAATATAAAAATTAGTTGCTGTTGTCATTAAATCAAGAATTACATGAATACGTTCTAGTGGTGATACGTATACATATCCGGTAATCAGTGGTGCTAGGTGGATATTTTTAATTATTCTTAATGCGTGCATTGCGATCTGAGGAAGTAGATAAACGTATATGTAACGATTATTCAAAATATGTTTAAACAACTCAACTCTATTTTTCTTTTTGAGTATAAAGTAAAATAATAGGGAAGCAATCAACGTAAAGTTAATAACCGCAAAATAAACACTTAATACCAAAAATAGTGATAAATATGTGCTTCTACATTGTATCGGACTAACTGCAAGTAAAATAAACATTATAATTGAAAAATAAACATACAAACCATGGTCAATTTTAGTTGAAGCAGAAAGTGCGAGTGGGATCGAGACAATTAATAAAGTGCTAAATAACGATTTAATAAATCTGAACTGAAATAAACGGTTTAGTATTAAATATATAATAAACATAAAGCTTGAAAATATTGCTAATGTGGTTAAACGAAAACTTTTTGAATTGAATCCAAAAATTGAAGAGCCAATTTGGTAGAATAAAAGTAATGGCTCTGTATTTTCATTATCAAATTTGGTAATTATTTCATTAAATATTCGCAAAATAATTGTAGATATCAAAACTAGTATGACAACTTTTTTCCATTCTAGTTTCTTAATATATTTAATTAAGATAAAGGAAAAAAACATTATTAAGACTAAAAAGATTTGTAAAATCTGAGAAGTTTTAAAATTATCAAATCGGCTTGTCGGAATATGCTCTAGTAACCGTAATATATGGATTACGCTATAGCCAGCGTAAGATGTTTCGTCTCCCTCTAAATCATTTGAAATTGATCGAAAATTTAAAATATATAAGATGCAAAAAAAGACTGGATAAGTCAAAATGTCATAAATTTTTAATGAAAACTTAATTTGTTTATTGCTTAATTCAGCTGAAGAAATTTTATATTGTGAATATAAAACGATAAATAATGTAGAAAAGAGAGTAATTTGCGAGATTAGAAAAAAAACTTTACCATCTGAGTTCAACCATATTGGTTCTATTCTCCGAAAGTTAAAAAGTCCATAAGAGTAGACATAAATAAAAAGAAGTAAATAATATGGGTTTAATGATATATTAATTTTTTTTTCGAGATTTTTCATCACCAATTTAGTATACAATAGTGAATTGGTTCAGTTGATAAAGACTTCTTAAAGGATAGAGTCGATATTTAATCGAGCCTAACTTACTAAAATAGCTATCTGCTTTTATCTTGGGGGTGATTAAAGTTAATACTTTATGTGCAATTTGCGGATTTGATACGCCAAGTAAAGTTATTATTGAAGAAAGTATTCCAAATGGAGTAATTGGTTTTGATACATTTTCTGCAAGACGTACTCCTGATAAAATAACTTTTCGATGGCTTAAATGTAATTTTTGTAATTTAGTAAGATCTTATCAAACTAGTCCTATTAATTTGGATAATTTATATGTAAACAGTTTCTTTAATTATTCTGATCTTGTGCCAAATCTAATTAAGACTTACTCCAAAATTATTAAAAGATATATTAAAAATACTAATTCAAATATTCTAGAAATTGGTGGGGGAAATGGTTTTATGATTCATGAACTTTTCAAAAATGGTTACAACAAACTTTTGGAAATTGAACCAAGCATAGATGCATACAATTCTTCACATGATGACATTAAAAAATTTTTCATACGCGATATGTTTAATGGAAGTATACCGATTGAAAATAAATTTGATTTTATAATGACCTTTCATGTTTTCGATCACGTGCCTAATCCTTTAGAATTTTTGTCACACTGTAGAAAATTTTTAAAAGACGGTGCGCCTGTTGTAATTGCTGTTCACAATCAAAAGTCATTTTCGGAAAAGATCTTAAAAGATAAATCTCCAATTTATGACGTAGAGCATACATACTTGTATTCGAAAAAAACTTTAGCCCATATTTTAAAATTAGCTGGCTTTAGCAATATAAAAGTAAAAACTTATTGGAATTGGGTCACTATTGATTATTTAATACATCTAATGCCTATTCCTTCTAAATTAAAAGCATTCATGAACTCGATGAAAATAAAGAGATATTATCAAAAAATTTCACTTTATTTGCCGTTAGGAAATATTTATGCTGTTGCAACAAATTAAGTAAAATTAATTTTACTTACTATAAAAGATTTAGGAATTGGTCTTATTTGTTTATAAATAGCTTGAATGTACTCTGTGGCAATACCTAAGAATAGTAGCTGCACTCCGCTGAAGAAAAATAGTGAAATTAGTAAAGTTGGAACTCCGGACTGAGTATTAGTGTTACCGTTAAGAATAAAACTCACTAAGTTAAATAATGACATTAATACGGCAGTTAGTGATATGCCGAACCCTGAAATCAATATTACCCTTGGTAATAGTATTGATGTGGAAATAAACCCATTAACAGCGGCATTAAAAAGCGTGAAAAAACTTTCTTTAGATTTACCACGCTCTCTCTTAACTTTTGTGTAAGGAATTGGAATTGATTTAACGTTTGTTAGTGCAAATAAACCTCTTATGTAAGGGTTATGATCATTTGTAGCTAAGACTGAATCAACAACCCTTGCATCTGCAATTAGAAACTCACCACTATTTCTTGGAATATCTGAATCAGATAATTTATTTATTAAATAATAATATAACTCTCTTGCTTTTCTTAACAAAAACTTTTCTTCGCGTTTTTTTATAACTCCATACGCAATTAATGCATCATTTTTAATTAAAGCTTTATACATTATGGGTATCTGTGTAGGTGGATCTTGTTGATCTGCTGGTAAAAGTGGTACAACATATGACCCAGAACAATGTTGCATACCTATCCACATATTATAAAATGATCCAACATTCTTACTATTTCTAATCACTTTAATTTTTTTGTCTTTTTTTGCAATTACTGATAATTTGCTAAAAGTGGCATCGCTTGAATTATTGTCGACGAAAATATGCTCATACGTAACTCCAGGTAACTGATTTCTCATAATATTCCTAAAATCCGAAGCGCATAACTCAACATTATCTTCTTCGTTATAGCAAGGAGTGACAACTGATATATCAACTTTATTCTTACTTCTTCTACCCGTATAGGCCATGGACATATTCTAATACATAAAACACAGCGCTACTAATGTATTCCCTGATGTTTAAATGTTATTATCCTGCAATGTTGGCAGACTATGACATTACTGAACTTAATAAAATGGCCGGTCCGGTACGGGAATTAATTCTAAAAATGTGTAACCGAGCTAAAGCTTCTCATATTGGTTCCGCATTCTCTGTAGTTGATTTACTCATTTGTATATATTCTTATGTTTCAAAAGATAATTTAAATAAAGTAATACTGTCAAAAGGGCACTCCGCTTCCGCATTTTATGCTGTGTTAGCAAAATTTGGAAAGATATCTGAAAAATCTCTAGACAATTATTGTGCTGATGGTGAAAATCTAGCCGGCCATATTTCTCATTTAGTTCATAGTGACATTAATTTATCTACTGGGTCATTAGGTCATGGCCTTCCATACGGTGCTGGCCTTGCAATAGCGAAAAAACTAGATGCAAAATCTGGAAAAGTATTTGTAATTATGTCGGATGGCGAAATGGATGAAGGGACAACATGGGAAACAGCTCTACTATCTAACCATTTTGGTTTAGATAATTTAATAGTTGTCATTGATAGGAATAGACTTCAGTCACTAACTAATACAGAATTAACTATTAAACTAGAACCACTTGATAAAAAATGGATTTCATTTGGATGGGATATTCTAAGTATTAATGCGCATTCATATCAAGAAATAATTTTAAATATCAACTCTCTTATTAATAACCAAACTAAACCAGTTTGTATAATAGCAAACTCGATAAAAGGGTATGGGGTAAGTTTTATGGAAGATTCCGTTAAGTGGCATTACAAATCACCTAACGAAGATGAAATGGAAGCTGGCTTAAAAGAACTTAAGGAAAAATTCAAGTGAGAGCTACATTCGCGGAATTGGTACTAAAGGAATCCATAGTCAACCCTAATATTTTACTGCTTACTGGCGATCTTGGGTACGGAGTCTTGGATGAATTTATGAGTAAATTGCCATCTCAATTTATGAATTGTGGAGTTTCTGAGCAATCAATGATTGGGGTTGCGGGAGGTTTATCAGCTTCTGGGAAAAAAGTATTTGTTTATAGCATTGCAAATTTTCCAACGTTCAGATGTCTTGAGCAAATAAGAAACGACCTTGTATATATGAATAATACTGTAACAATTGTCTCTGTGGGTGCAGGTTTTTCATATGGCTCACAAGGTTATACTCACCATGGCATTGAAGACTTAGCGATTATGAGGTGTCTGGGTAATATTAGAATTTATTCACCAGCAGATGCAAAAGAATTAGAAGCTCTGATGCCACTAGTTTTTAATTATAAATCCACTTCTTATTTGAGACTTGGTAAAGGCGGTGAAGACATAGTTCACAAATCAGAAATAAAAAATGTTGAAAATCCTATTTTGTATTCTTATAGTAATAAGAAAATAGAATCAAAATCTATTTGTATATTATCTACTGGATCAATTTCTTCTGAGATTAATAAGGCTTCGGAATCGATCAGTTCCCTCTGCAATTTTTCAGCTTATTCTGTTCCAGTTTTAGATGAAGGAAATATTAAAAAATTTTTATCAACCCTAAGTGTCGATTTAGTCATAACTTTAGAAGAGCATGTAATTTCTGGGGGATTTGGATCATTTGTACTAGAAATAGCGGCTAAGTCAAACCTAAAAATACCTATAAAAAATATTGGAATAAACCAAACTAAATTGAAAGAAAGTGGATCACAGAATTATTTAAGAAGTTATCACGGACTTGATTCTGAAGGAATAGTAAAATTTATTAAGCAAAATTTGTAATTTTAATTCCTTGAAAACTTGATTCACTTTGTCTAAACCAATTCACATAACTTGCTAAACCTAAATCAATACTTATTTTTGGGCTCCAACCAAGGCGGACTAGGTTGCTGACATCAGGTTTTAAAAAAAATACCTGGTCGCTACGTTTGGGATGAGTACCTACTTCGAGCAATTTGTTGCAATTCATATATGTAGCAACTTTATTTGCCACCTCAATAATTTTTATAGTAGTAGGATTTCCAATATTTATTATCTCTTCTATAAAATCTTCCTTGCAAAGAGCCAATACTGCTAATGCAAAGTCATATGCATGAAGATACGACCATTCTTGTTCACCAGATGTTAAGCTAAATCGTTCATTATTCATAAAAGCCTTAACCATTGATGGAATTAACCATTGTGGGTTATCCGTTTGGCCATATGTAGAAAAAATTCTGCCCCAAATTAGTTGTGTATCAGATTTATCAAACAATTTGAATAAAGATTTCCTAGTTTCAACTTTTGCTTGCCCGTATACCGAAGTTGGCAGATCATAATTTCTTTCTAAAGCTATTTTGTTTAGTGGACCATTTTCTGCTTGAGACCCAAATGTGATAAATTTCTTTACTCCAGCTTTTTTTGATGCAGTTCCTAAAGTTAAAACTCGAGTAATGTTACTAATTTGAAGTGCGCGATCATTTCTTTTACTGTTAATAACGCCATCCCAGTCACAAGATATAACAATTTTAGGTTTTGTCTGAGTTATAAAATCTATCCACAAATTACTGCTGATGGCTGAAATTTTTGATTTGGGGAGATATTTTAATCTTTCTAGATTTTCATTATTTCTGCATAACCCATACCATTCTAAATTATTATGATTTAGAAGAGCTGATATCCAGCTTCCGAGAAAACCATTTGCACCAGTCACTAGAATCATTTGTTAGGGCTCTTGTAAACAACAGAAAAATGCCCAGTGCTCTTTTTGAAAAACTTGAGGTCATCACTTCGGAGTGAATTAAACTGAATCTGTGCAACATTGCATCGAAAGATCCATGACCCAGATTGCTCGACCATATTTTCTTTAAAAAGTTGTGAATCACTGAAAACTAAAGCATCTGTTGGAAAAACTAATTTTCGGCTGTTAACAGAATAAAGTGAATCAGCACACAAATTTTGAAAATTAGATCCTACTGGAATTGAATTGATTAACTTAAGCTCAGCATCAAGTTCTTTACCATATAAAATATTATTAGTTTTCATTTTCTCTAATGGGTGATATTTAAAATTATAAATTTGTGATTGTTGTAAACTTATAATTCCGCTGATGAAGATTATGCATGAAAAAATTATACTGGGAAGAACTAAAACCTTAACCTTAAACTTCGTATTTTCGTGAATACCTAATAAAACATAGGAAATCAGAAATATACTATTAATCCAAATATAATCTATATTAAAATTATGATTTAGTGGCAATGAACAAAAAGCAAGAATTGCAAGTAAAACATAATTTGGATTATCCGTTATATTGAGTCTTTTATTTTTGTAATTCAAATATGTTAAAGGTATTATTGCAACAAGTGAGACAGCAACAAAGCCTAGTGAAAACTCACTATTTATCTTATTCAACCACACAATTAATTTATTTAGTGGGAATACACTATAATTTTTATAATTATAGACAAAGCAAAAAGTTAAATAAATTATTAGAAGAGATGCTATAACATATAGATACTTTTTTTGTTTATCGATAATAATTTTAAAAATAAAGACAAAACTAAAATATAAAATGCTTAACAGCGTTATTGCAATTAGCGCTCTAAGTGCCCCAAAAATAGTAAATGATGGAACGCCACTTGTATATCCGCCACTTATTACTGAATCGAAATTTTGTTGCTTCCATGCCTGGATAAAAATTGAAGATTTTTTAAACAAAAAAATTAAAATTGTTACCATTGTGGGAATAAGAAAAACAAAAAGCTCAATCTTATTCTTGTATTTTAGAACCATAAAAACTAATAAACCAAAATATAATGTAATTAAATCTAATCTAATAAATAACGATAAAACTGAAAATAGTCCAGAGCTTAATGCCAACAAAATATGCCCACTTGTTTTGTTTTGTAATTGAATTAGAATTAAAGCAGCTATTAAAATTAATAAAGTTCCATATATATTTGGCCATACTGGACTTGGCAGCGGCCATTTTGCAGCGCTATACATTGAAAAGGCTGGAAAAGAAATTAGCCATGTAATAGAAATTAGTTTAGCTTGATTTTTGGAAAAAAGTTTTTTGTTGATTAAATACGCAAAAAAAGTTGTCAGTAAAAAACACAAGTATCCAAAAACTCTAAGATTAAATAAATTATCTCCAATGTGGGCGGGAATTGATAGTATGTATGGAAGTAGTGGCCCCCATATAAATATGTAGTCTTGGTGCGGTATTAATCCTTTACTTGTGGCACTACCCGCGCTTAATAATATTCCATCATGTTGAGGGTCAGGATTAAACCTAAGAAGATATAAAATACCAATTGAGTACGAAAATAAAATGACTAATACAATTATTTTATATAAATTTCTTGATTCTTTAATTTTAGTCAAATTCAACTCCTATGTATTTTATTTCTAGATACTCGTCAATGCCAGTATAACCACCCTCACGTCCTAAACCAGATTGTTTAATGCCCCCAAATGGCGCAGCAGGATCTGAGATCACGCCTTTATTTATTGCCACCATGCCAGATTCCAACGACTCAGCAACTTTGATTGCTCTCTTTAGATTGGACGAGTAAACATATGAAATCAAACCAAACTCAGTTGCATTTGCTAGTTGAATAGCCTCTTCATCAGATGAAGTTATAACTATTGGTGCCACGGGGCCAAAAATTTCACTTTTTAATATTGGATTATCACTTTTGACTCTTAAAACTGTAGCTGGATAAAAAGCGCCAGCTCCTGCTGGAGTTTTACCGCCAGTTTTAATTTGGGCACCACTTGATATAGATAAATCTACTAACTCAGCAATTTTATTACGCTCTTTAACTGAAACACTAGCGCCAAGTTGGGCGCTACCAGATGTTCCAGCTGCCATTTTAAGAGAGGCCATTGCATTAGATAATTTTGTGGTGAATTCTTCGGCAATCTCTTCAGCAACATAAAAACGATTTGCGGCAGTACAAGCTGCTCCTCCATTTCTCATTTTAGCCAGTATCGCACCACTTACTGCATGATCAACATTTGCATCAGCTAATACTAAAAATGGCGCATTGCCACCTAGTTCCATAGAGGTACGAATTACTCGATCTGCTGCCTCATTTAATAAAATTTTTCCAACCTCAGTTGATCCAGTGAAGGATAAATTCATAACTCTTGGATCTTTTAATATCTTTGCAATTGCAGGTCCTGATGGCACCGGCAGAATTAAATTAACTACTCCAGCTGGTACACCAGCTCTTTCTAAGATCTCAACTATTGCAATTGCAGTAAGCGGGGTCTCACCCGCTGGTTTTAAAATCACAGTACAACCAGCAGCTAACGCTGGTCCAATTTTTCTTGTTGCCATCGCGGCCGGAAAATTCCAAGGGGTAATTAAAAGTGAAACACCAATTGGTTGTTTAGTAACTAATATTCTTTTATCTCCAGCAGGCGCCATTCTAAACTCACCATTTATACGAACTGCCTCCTCTGCAAACCAGCGAAAAAACTCTGCGGCGTACAAAATCTCACCTTTGGCATCAGTTAAAACTTTGCCATTTTCTTTAGAGATAATTTCAGCAAGTCGATCAGATTCGCTAGACATAATTTCAAATGCTTTGCGCAGTATTTCGGCGCGAACGCGAGGTGCAGTTTTTGACCAAGTTTTAAATGCTTTTGCTGCCGCATCTACAGCCAATGCGCACTCTTTGTCTGATGCTACTTGTACATTAGCAATTACTGATTCATCACTTGGATCAGTAACTGGCATTGTTGATGCGCCATCAATCCATTTACCATCAATATAAAGCTGCGTCTTTAACTGCATAAAGATAAGCATACGGCTATGGCGTGTGCTTAAAAAATAACGCTTAAAAACAGGCGTATACTTAATACCTAACTTCTCATTGGAGTGTGTTTTTAATTGCCTAATTCATGGAGTGATAATGCGCCAGAACCAAAGGCGTTGGCCGAACATGCACACTTGGAAGATCCGCTTTCATACAAAATCAAACGCAAATTTTTAGGTAATCCATTAAATCGTCACACTTTAAGCCACCAAAGATTAGGTAAGCGTTACGCATTAGGAATTTTATCCTCAGATTGTATTTCATCCTCTGCTTATGGGTCAGAACAGATTTTGCTTGCACTCGTACCAGCCTTTGGACTTGCCGCTTTTGCGATGTTAATGCCAATGACAGCGATTATTTTAATTATTTTAACAATTGTCACCTTGTCATATCGAAATGTAATTTCGGTATACACCAAAGTTGGCGGGGCATACAACGTATCCAGGGATAACTTTGGACCAGTAGTTGCCCAGGTCGCTGCAGTTGCTTTAATGCTTGATTACATTGTTACTCTGGCAATTCAATCAGCAGCTGGTGTGGCGGCAATTATCTCCACCTTTCCAGAGCTTGATCGCTGGAAGATTCATATGACATTAGCGGTGATCTTGCTTTTAACTTATGGAAATTTAAGAGGTGTAAAAGAGGCAGGAAAAGCATTTGCATTGCCTACCTATCTTTTCGTCGGCTCTATGGCGGTAGTTTTTGTTATTGGAATTTATCGCGAGCTAACCGGTGGTCTAGCAGTACTTGAGATTAATCAACCGGGAGCAGTGCCAGTTGGTCAGTCACAAGGATTACTTAGTTTTGCAGCAATCTTTATTTTACTTCGCGCCTTTGCAAATGGTGGATCATCTTTAACTGGTCTTGAAGCGATCTCAGATGGGGTTGCATTATTTAAAACTCCAGAGCATGTTAATGCAAGACGAACCTTAGTAATCATGAGTTGTATTTTAGGTTCCCTAGTTTTAGGAGTCTCCTACTTTGCTCACAAGATATATGCGATGCCATATGAATCTGGAACACCAACAGTAATCTCCCAAATAGCTAAAACTATTTTAGGAGATAGTGCCTTTGGCAGTGCCTTCTTTATCTTGGTACAAGCAGCAACAATGTTGATCTTATTTGCTGGTGCAAATACAACCTATAGCGCCTTTCCAATCTTGGTTAACTTTGTAGCAAATGATGGTTACCTACCAAATTGGCTTACTAAACGAGGTCATCGGCTTAATTTTTCAAATGGTATTTTGCTATTAACAGCTTTTGCAATGGTCTTAGTAGTTGCAACCGGTGCCTCAGTTGAACACTTAGTAGCGTTTTACGCTCTCGGTGTATTTACCGCTTTCACATTAACCGGCTTTGGTATGGCAAAACATGCAAAAACTCATAAAGAGGGTTGGTGGAAAGGAAAGTTTGTAATTAATGGTTTATCTGGATTAATCTCACTTGTTGTAGTAATTATCTTTGCAATTGTTAAATTTACTGAGGGTGCTTGGGTAGTTGTAGTAATAACTCCAATCCTGGTAACAATATTTCTAAGGTTGCGTCGTCAA
>Ga0209297_1001606_pt1 | contig 13087 bp, 19 predicted proteins | sample S_130805_MF_Meta_FD_187322 | JGI IMG/M metagenome (GOLD analysis project Ga0209297, IMG submission 187322) | Freshwater microbial communities from Lake Simoncouche, Canada to study carbon cycling - S_130805_MF_MetaG (SPAdes) (version 2) | ecosystem: Environmental > Aquatic > Freshwater > Lake ... | reverse complement strand
ATTAAACGCTGCTGGCAGAGCATCTGCTAAAGCGCAAGGTATGAACCTTAAACCTCCAGTAAAAAAGGCTGAGGCTAAGAGATCACCTAAGTCTGCTGCTAGACGTAAATCTTTCTGTGGTCGTATGTGTGGAATGAAATCTAAATTGACCTCTGCTAAGACAGCAAGAGATCCTAACTCTAGAATAAACAAGTCCTTACGGGCTTGGGATTGTAGTTGCAAATGAAAAAGAAAACAGCATTTTGGGATAAGAAGAACCCTAAGAAAACTTCTAAAAAATTAACGCCAGCACAAAAGAGTGCTGCTAAAGCAAAAGCTAAGGCTGCTGGTAGACCTTATCCAAATCTAGTAGATAACGCAGCAGTAGCTAAAAAATCTAAAAAGAAGTGAGGTAGCAAGTGGCACTAGGAGTATCAGGCACAACATTATTAGCCGAACTAAATCGCCTAGCAAATGGTGGCACCTACCGAGCAGCTTCTGCAATGGTTGGTGAAGCACTTGCTGCTCGCCAGTGGGCTGTGCAAAGATCTATAACTACTAACCTTACAGATACTGTGGGTGTATTAAACGCTATTGATGGTCGCACTGATCCTACAAAATTCCTTGACTATAGTGGTATCTGTAATGATCTAGCATCTACTACTGGATTACCAGCAGCACAAGCTCTGAGAGCGATCTCAACTTGAGTGCTAAATATAACTTAGTCTGCGATCAGGCTACAACATTTAATTTTCAATTTAGTATTAATAATAATAACGTTCTATTAAACCTAACAGGATATACAGGTACTATGACAGTACGCCCATTTGTTGGCGCTAGTACTACAACTGTTGTAGCAAGTACTGCTAATGGCAGAATGGTTTTAGGCGGAGCACTAGGTACTGTAACTGTAACTTTAGATGCAACAACTACTGGTGCTATTGGTGCAGGAAGATACTCATACGATCTGGTATTAGATTCTGGTGCAACTGTAACTAGATATTTAGAAGGTAAGTTTATTGTGACGGGAGCTGTAACTCAATAATGTCAGAGACCGTAATTGTTATAGAACAAATCACACCACAGGTTGGTGTAACTTTTTCAAGTGATCAAGGACCACAAGGTGGTCAAGGTGCTACAGGACCTACCGGTCCTACTGGTTCAACAGGATCAACTGGTGCTACGGGAGCCACAGGCTCTACTGGCTCTACTGGTGCCACAGGTGCAACAGGCAGTACAGGTTCAACGGGTCCAACTGGAGCCACTGGATCTACTGGTGCTACTGGTAGTACTGGCGCAACTGGTGCCACAGGATCTACGGGTTCTACGGGAGCAACTGGTCCTACGGGTGCAACTGGTTCACAAGGCTCTACAGGTCCAACAGGACCAACAGGTGCTACAGGATCTCAAGGAGCAACCGGTGCAACGGGGTCTACAGGCCCTACAGGGGCCACAGGAGCCACTGGAAGTACAGGAGCGACTGGAAGTACTGGACCGACAGGTGCTACAGGCTCAACTGGCGCTACAGGCGCTACTGGTTCAACAGGTTTAACTGGTCCTACTGGACCAACTGGTCCTACTGGAGCCACAGGAGCAACTGGTCCAACAGGTGCTACTTCAACAGTGCCTGGTCCGACAGGTCCGACAGGACCAACTGGTGCTACTGGTCCTACTGGTGCAGATGGTGGATCTGCTAACTATTACGACTACAAAGCAGACACATCTATAACATCAGGCGATCCTGGTACTGGCGATTTACTTTGGAACAATGCCACACAGATTTCTGCAACGCAAATCAACATTAACCACATTAACTCAGATGGCATAGATGTTGATATCTTCTTAGGTCTAATTAAGACAAACGATGTAATCATTGTTCAAGATGCAAATAACTCCAACAACTTCCAAAGATGGACAGTATCTGCAACACCAACAATGCTAACAAATTATATTACAATACCTGTAACACTAGGAACATCAGGTGGTACTGGTACAACTAACTTTGCAAATAACCACCCACTTATTGTTGCAATTATTGTTGCTGGTGTAACAGGACCTACTGGTCCTACTGGAGCAACGGGAGCAACTGGAGCTACCGGTCCAACTGGTGCAACAGGTGCAACTGGAGCAACAGGAGCAACGGGTGCAACAGGATCTACAGGTGCAACTGGTGCTACTGGTTCAAGTGGTGCAACTGGACCGACAGGTCCAACTGGTTCTACTGGTGCAACAGGTGCTACAGGAGCAACAGGCCCATCAGGTGCAGGTCTAGCCGATGTCCTTATGCTTGGCGGAATGTAGTAGAATCTTACAATATGAGAATTGCTGTATATACAATTGCTCTCAATGAAGAGAAGCACATTAAGAAATGGTATGAGTCAGCTAAAGATGCAGACTACCTATTAATAGCAGATACCGGTTCAACAGATAAGACAGTAGAAATTGCTGAGTCTTTAGGTATTAATGTTATAAAGATCAAAGTAGATCCTTGGCGCTTTGATGATGCTCGTAACGCATCCCTTGCTGCAATACCAATGTATATTGATTACTGCATAGCACTAGATATGGATGAGGTTCTAGTAAAAGGTTGGAAGAAAGATTTACCTAAAGCTCTAGAGGCTGGCGTTACTAGACCAATATATAATTATGTATATGGTTGGGATGAAGATGGCAAACCAGATCTAAACTTTGATGGTATTAAGATCCACGCCCGTAGAGGATATAGATGGAAGTATCCTATCCACGAGGCAGTATGTGCTTATAAGATTCCTGAGGTTAGAGCAAGAATAGATTTAACAATACATCACTTCCAAGATAAAGAAAAGTCTAGAGAACAATATCTAGATATGCTTGAGATGGCAGTAGATGAAGACCCAAAGTGTTCTCGTAGTCTTTACTACTTAGGTAGAGAGTATTACTACAAACAAAGATATTACGATTCATTACAGACCTTTAAAAGATACTTAGAAGAGTCTACATTTAAAGCAGAGAGATCATACGCTTTGCGAATGATGGCTAAGTGTGATCCTGATAATGCTGAGAAACATTTGGAAGATTCAATAGCAGAGTGTACTAGTAGAGAATCAGTCCTAGCACTAGCTAATTATTATTATCAACAAATGAAATGGCCTGAGTGCTTTAGAGTTGCAACAAGAGCATTAGGTATAACTGAGAAGCAAACAGATTTTATGGCTGAAGGTTGGGCCTGGGGACATATGGCAGATGATCTAGTAGCCATAGCATCTTGGCAATTAGGTGAGATTAAAACTGCAATAGAGCACGGTGAGAAAGCCTTGGCGTTTAGTCCAGATGATGAAAGATTACAGAACAACTTAAAACACTACAGAGAGAAGATAAATGAGCACTCTTAACGATATGGTAGATGAGATCAAAACTAATCTACAAGGTTATACCTTGCGCCAAGATCGTATTAGTTATGTTGCCAATGCTGCTGGTCTAACAACCACTAGCACTGCTATCACTATCGGCTCTGCCTCAAACCTTGCTAAAGGTACTATTGAAATTGATGATGAACTTATCTGGATTGATTCTTTTGATAAGGCATCTAACGTACTTAACGTAATACCAGGATTTGGTAGAGGTTATCAGGGAACTGCACCTGCACCACACGCTCAGTATGCTCAAGTTACTTTAGCTCCTACATTTCCTAGAGTTTCTATTAAGAAGGCTATTAACGATACTATCAATGCTCTTTATCCTAGCCTTTGGGCAGTATCTTCATACACCTTTACTTTTAACGCATCCGTAACAACCTATGCCTTACCAGATGATGTTGAGGATGTTCTATATATATCTTGGCAAACTACTGGATCAAGCCAAGAGTGGTTACCATTAAAGAGATGGCGCTTAGACAGTATGGCTAGTAGTGCAACCTTTAATACTAATGCAACTTTAAATATTTATGACAATGTGCAACCTGGTAGAACAGTTCAGGTTTGGTATAGCACAACAGCTAATACTTTAGATGCTAATACTGATGACTTCGCTGATGTTACTGGCCTGCCACAATCTTGTCAGGATGTAGTAACTCTAGGTGCTTCATACAAATTACTATCATTCTTAGATGCAGGTCGTATCAATCTATCATCTGCTGAAGCAGATAATGCTGACTCTAAGATTCCATCAACTGCTGGTACTTCTTCTTCTCGCTATATCTTTGCTCTCTATCAACAGAGACTAAATGAAGAAGCGTTGAAGTTGAAAGATAAATATCCTATTCGTATCCACTATACAAGGTAAGGGAAGTTAATGACCCGTAAATATAGTTCTATAAGTGTTGAGACAACACTCCAATCTACTATTAACAGCACTACTACTAGCATAGTTGTAGCAACTGGTACTGCTACTGCCTTTATGGGTGGAGTAACTCTTGCTGCTGGTAACGTAGATCAATTTACTATTGCAATAGATCCCGACACTGTTAATGAAGAGATTGTATTCGTAACGGGTGTTAATAGTGATACCCTTACGGTAGTAAGACAACAGGCTGGTTCAACTGGAGTATCACATACTGCCGGTGCAACAGTTCGCCACGTTCTAACCTCAGATGATTTAACATTTTATACAACAGGTGTAGCCACAGCAAATGCGGCAATACCAAAGACATTAACTACAACTACTGGCGATATCATCTACGCATCTTCTGCTAATACACCAGCTAGACTTGCTATTGGAAGCACTGGTCAGGCATTAGTAGTAGCCTCTGGAATCCCATCTTGGGGAACGGTAAGTACCACACCTCGTATTGGTCAAGTAGTAAGCGTAACTAGTAACACACAAACAGACACAACATCTACTTCTTTAGTAGATTGTACTGGAATTACTGCATCAATTACTCCAACATTAGCTACAAGTAAAGTATTTGTAACTATAGATTGCGATGTTCAAATAGATGGAAACCCAGGAAGTACTATTGTAGGTCGTGTTGCTATGATTAGAGGTGCTAGTACTCTAACTCAAAGTAGAACTTTGTTTTATAACTATAACTCAACAGTTAACGGAACATTAATACAAAGAGTCTCTATTAGTTACTTAGATTCTCCAGCAACTACAAGTGCTACAACATATAAATTACAAATGGCTGCTTCATCAGGAACCACTATATCAACCAACGCATATGGATACTATGCAACTATTACGTTAAAGGAAGTGCTAGTATGATGTTAGTTAAAGCAATTAGAGCCTTACGCCCAGATGCAGAGTTTACTATTATAGATAGTGATTTATCTACAATAGTATGGAACTCACCAGATGTAACTACACCAACCGAAGCGGAAGTTAACGCAAAGATTACTGAGCTTGAGGCTGCTGATGCTCAAGCGATTACTGACAAGGCCGCAGCCCTTGCCTCTGCTGAATCTAAACTAGCAGCATTAGGTCTGACTGCTGCTGAAGTATCAGCTTTACTTTCTAAATAATCTAACCAAGGAGAATAATGGCAACCACTTATAAGATATTGGGACAATCAGCCCCAGCAGCAGTGACTGCTACTTCGCTGTATACAGTTCCTTCAGTTACAGAGGCGGTTATATCTACAATTAATGTAGTTAATACTCACGCTTCAACTGCTGATGTAATAAGAATTGCAGTAAGACCAGATGGTGCCACCTTAGCTAATCAACATTATATTGTTTATGGTTTATCTATTGCAGCAGGAGCAACATTTACTTATACCGGTGGTATTACAGTAAATGCTGCTGATGTAATAACTATTTACTCAACTAATGGTACAAGTTCATTTAGTGCCTTCGGATCGGAGATCGCATAATGTCAGTAGGTATAACCCCTAATCCCAACACAGTTGGACCAACAGGACCTACTGGTCCTACCGGTGCTACTGGTGCTACTGGTTCCACAGGTGCTGCTGGTGGCGGTATTGCAGCAATTAACGCGCAGACTGGTACCACATACACTTTAGTAGCAGGAGATCTTAATGATCTAGTAACTTTAAATAATGCTGGAGCTATTACCCTTACGGTTCCACCATCAGTATTTAGTGCTAATGATATTATTAACATTGCTCAGATTGGAGCAGGACAAGTTACATTTGCACAAGGTGCTGGTGTAACTATTACTTCAACTGGTGCTACAGCTACTGCTCCTAAACTACGAGCGCAATACTCAACAGCCTCAGTAATTTGTACTGCATCTAATACTTTCTTGGTAGTAGGAGATCTTAGTTAATGCCGATTCTGGGAGTTATTGCCTCATCTAACTACCAAAGAGTTACCGACACAGGTGCTATGTTTCCGCTTGGTATGGTGCAAGTAGGTTCAGGTGGTTCTTCAACCGTTTCATTTACCTCTATACCTGCTACCTATACACATTTACAATTAAGAATACTTAGTGCAACAGATAGAGCAACATACGCCTTGGACAATGTTTTTGTTACCTTTAATGGTGATAGTAGCGCTAATTATTCTCACCATTTTTTACAAGGAGATGGTGCAAGTGCTAGTGCTGGTGGTAGTTCAAATGAAACTAATGTTAGGTCAGGTAGCACATCATCTAGTGCTGCACCTAATGTTTTTAGTGCTTCTGTTTTTGACATTTTAGACTATAAAAATACTAATAAATATAAAACAGTTCGTTCATTATCAGGATTTGATTTGAATGGTACTGTTTCAGGTATTGGCGGATTCATACAATTATATTCAGGCAACTGGAGAAGCACCTCAGCAATAACTTCTATAACATTAAATAGACAAAGTGGTTCTAACTTTATTCAATACAGTTCATTTGCCCTATACGGAATTAAGGGAGCCTAATGAGTACCTATACCCCCATAGCAACTCAGACCCTAGGTAGCGCAACAGCATCAGTTACTTTCTCCAGTATCCCACAAGGCTATACTGATTTGGTTATTGTATGTAATCTTGCTGTAAATGGTACTGGAAATAATGTTCTATGTAGATACAATGGAGATACAGCAAGTAATTATAGTACAACTCTTATGTCTGGTAATGGTTCTAGTGCATATTCTGCAAGATATTCAAACTCATCTAATGGATGGTTAACTGGTTATTTTGATGGAACTGCAAATGAATTTTATACAAAAATTATTCAAATACAAAATTATTCAAATACAACAACTTACAAAACTGCTCTTGGTCGTACTTCTTCAGGAAGCCGAGAGGCTATGGCTGGCGTTGGATTATGGCGTTCAACTGCCGCAATCACTTCCGTTACCTTAGCCGCATCTGATTTTAACACAGGTTCAACCTTCTCAATCTATGGAATAGCGGCAGGTGCTACTGGCGCTAAAGCAGCAGGTGGAATCGTTACCTCTGATAACTCTTATGTTTACCACACATTCTTAAACTCAGGAATATTTATGCCATACCAAAATCTAACTTGCGATTACCTTGTAGTCGCTGGTGGTGGTGGTGGTTCAAAAGCAAGAGCAGGTGGCGGTGGTGCTGGAGGTTTAAGAAGTACAGTCACTGCTACTGGTGGAGGTGGTTCACTAGAAACTGCTTTATCTTTAACTGCTCAAGGGTACACAGTTACAGTTGGTGCGGGCGGAACTGGCGGCACATCAGATGTTGGCGTAAATGGCAGCAATTCAGTTTTCTCAACTATTACATCTATTGGTGGTGGTACTGGCGGTTCTGCTAATGGTGGTACTGGTATTGGTTCATCAGGTGGTTCAGGCGGTGGTGGTGCAGGCTCCAATGGAGATAAAGCAGGTGGCGCTGGTACTGCTAATCAAGGTTTTGCAGGCGGAACTGCAAAAGATTCAGCTCCCAATTATGGCGCAGGTGGCGGTGGTGGTGCAGGAGCCGTTGGCGTAGCAGGTACAACAACTTCAGGCGGTAATGGTGGTTCAGGTGTAGCAACTTCTATTTCGGGAACATCAACTACTTATGCAGGCGGTGGCGGTGGCGGAACTTATCAAGGCGGAACTGCTGGTACAGGTCAAGCAGGTGGTGGTAATGGTGCAACAAACGATTCTGCTGGTGGCGCTGCAACTGCTAATACTGGTTCAGGTGGCGGTGGTGGTGGTTATCAATCATCTGGTGGTAATGGCGGTAACGGCGGCTCAGGCATTGTAGTAATTCGTTATGCGATTTAAGGGAGATAGCTAATGGCTAATATGGAATTAATTACCAGCGTAACCGTTGGTTCAGGCGGAGCATCTACTATTGATTTTACTTCTATTCCTCAAACTTATACTGATTTAGTTATTTTACATAGCACAAGACAAAATGCAGGAAATGCTCCATCTTTATTAATAAAATTTAATAGTAGCAGTGCCAATTTTTCTTCAAAATATTTAATAGGTTCAGGTTCTAGCGCATCTAGTGGCACTGCTACTAACTATGCAGGAAATAGTGATGGTTCTAGTAATACAACTTCTACTTTTGCTAATGGAAGAATATATATTCCTAATTATACTAGCGGTAATTACAAATCATATTCAATAGATGATGTACAGGAAAATAATGCTACTGAAGCATATGCTACTCTAATAGCAGGTTTATGGTCTAATGTATCTGCTATAACTTCTATAACTTTATATAGTGCTAATTCATTTGTTGAAGGCTCAAATGCTTACCTATACGGCATCTCAAATGTAACTAGCGGTAGCAAAGCAACTGGCGGAATCGTATCCTCTGATGGTACTTATTGGTATCATATGTTCCCATACTCAGGCACATTTACTCCTACTGCTGCAATCAGCGCTGATGTGCTAATGATTGCTGGAGGTGGCGGTGGAGGTTTTGGATATTATGGCGGTGGCGGTGGAGCAGGTGGAGTTTGTTATCAAACAGGTCGTTCACTTACCACAACTGGATATTCAATAGTTGTTGGTGCAGGTGGTGCTGGTTCTACAAATACAAATAACAAAGGAAGCAATGGCAGTAACTCAACACTAGATGGCATCACTGCTATTGGTGGCGGTGGCGGTGGTTCTCGCAACAATGTCAATGGCGCTGATGGTGGTTCAGGTGGTGGCGGCGCTCAAGCAGGTAGCGGTTCATCAGGTGGTGCTGCAACTCAAGGAACATCAAGTGGTGCAACAGGTTATGGATTTAGAGGCGGAGATATTAATTCTTCTGCAAATGTTGTTGGTACTGGTGGTGGAGGTGCTGGTGCACAAGGTCAAGATAAAACTTCAAATGGTGGAGTAGCAGGTAATGGTGGTAATGGTTTAAACACTTGGTCATCTTGGGCTGCTGCAACTCAAACTGGCGTTAATAATGGTTATTATGCTGGTGGTGGAGCAGGTTCATCTGACCAAGGCGCTACCTGGGGTGGTACTGGAGGTCTTGGTGGTGGTGCTAACGGAGTTGGAGGAGGAACTGTTGGGTTAAATGGTACTGCTAATACAGGCGGTGGTGGTTCAGGTGCTGGTAATCCATACGCAGGTGGCGCTGGTGGTTCAGGTATAGTAATAATAAGATATGCAGTATAAAGGAGAATAATGGCACACTTCGCACAGATAGATGAGAACAACATAGTTACTCAGGTATTAGTTGTACCTGATAACGCAGAAGATAGAGGACAAGATTACCTAGCCAATGACTTAGGTCTTGGTGGTACTTGGATTCAAACTAGCTACAACAACCGCATAAGAAAGAATTATGCTGGAGTTGGATTTACTTATGATCCAGTAAACGATTGGTTTGCTGCACCTCAACCTTACCCATCTTGGAGTTTAGATGAGAACGCACAGTGGCAAGCACCTATTGCATATCCTACTGATGGTGTTATGTACACTTGGAATGAAGAAACTAAAGATTGGCAGGCTACGGTAAATGAGTAATATGAAAATTATCTATGACTGTGAGAAGAAGACAACATCTTATGTTCCACTATCAGGAGCAGAGATAGCAGAGCGTGAAGCAGCAACAATTAAGTTTGCTGAAGAGCAAGCCGCTAGAGAAGCAGTAGCATTAGAAGCACCTGTAGTAGAAATACCAGCAGAAGAGATCTTGCAAGAAACTATTTAAGGAGATCTAATGCCATACGGCAGTAACATCAGTGAAGCAATCCCAGTATCTTTATCAAACCCTGCTGGCTCTACCAACTATGCCGCTACCGGTGTAGCCTATGACGTAGCTATTGGTGGACAACCATTCTTCCTTAATGCCTCTGATGAATCACCCTATCGTAGAGTAACAGCGCAATATCGTAAGCAACAGATTGACCAGACCAGAGAACCAGGAGAGCAGACTCTTACTGGTTGGTGGGTACGCTCACAGAGTTCATTCCACTTTGGCGCTGGTATTAAATTCTTTGAGCCAATACAAGAAGAGTCACTTCGTTTCCAATACACAGAGTCTAAAGGTATGGATGTCTGGACTAGAGGACAGGCTACTCTACTTAATGACACTGCTAGTTTTTATGCTGGCACAGCACCTGCACAATTAATAGGTTTAAATGATGGCACTAATGATTGTATTCTATTTACAGATGCTTCTGCTTTAAAGAAACAAGCAACATCTGCTGGTTCACCAACAACTATTTCTCAGGCTGGTACACCATCTACTATATATAGCCTTACTACTAATGGCTCTAGTTATTTCTTTATCAATGGTACCCACGTTCATAAAGGTTCAGTCGGTGCTACACCTGCCGATGCTGAAATCTATAGCGCTGCTGGTACTACTCGTGCCACTATTCGCTATGTAAAGCAACGTCTCATTGCAGCAATCGGTGCATCTATCTATGAATTAGATGCCACAAGGACTACTTCTACAACATTACCTACTGCTTTATTTACTCACCCTAACCCATCTTGGGTATGGTCTTCTATTGCTGAAGGACCTAACGCCATTTATATATCAGGATATGATCCTAATGGAACATCCTCATCTGTATTTAAAATTGTTTTAGATGTGACAAATGCTAATGCTTTAGGTTTCCCAAGTCTTGAGACACCAACAGTTGTCGTTGATCTACCTGAAGGTGAACGCATCAATGACTTTGATGTGTACCTTGGTATATATGCAGTCCTTGCAACAAGTGAAGGATTTAGAGTAGGTGTAACAAATACCACAGGTGACATCCAATATGGTCCTTTATTATTTGACCAAGCTGGTTGTAATTCAATAGCCTTCAGAGATCGCTTTGCCTACCTTGCAAGCACCATTGATGGTGAAGCAGGGCTAGTAAAGGTAGATCTATCTGCAACTGTATTAGCCAACAGCCTAGTATTTCCTTGGGCTTGGGACTTAGTAGCTAGTGGAATTGCTGCAAAGGCTAGTCAAGTAGCCTTCTTTGGTAACTCTGATCGTGCTGCATTTACTACTAGTAATGCTATCTGGGCTGAATCTACAGGCACTCTAGTATCAACTGGCTATCTGCGTACTGGTTACATTCGTTACAACACATTAGAAACTAAGATCTATAAATTACTTCAGGCTCGTGTTGATACTACTAATGGTGGTGTTGATATTGAATCAGTTACTAGCACCGATCAGTTCTTTAACATTGGTAGCTTTGACCAGGGTAATCCAGTAGAGGAAGTTAATGTTAACTATCCACAGGCTGCTCAAGAGTATCTAGGCTTTCAGTTTACCTTTAGTCGTTCTTCTACTGATGCAACTAAAGGTCCACTATTTACTGGATACCAACTCAAGTCTTTACCAGCAGTACCTCGTCAACGCTTAATCCAATACCCTCTACATTGCTACGATCACGAGAGCGATCACTTCGGAGTAGAGACAGGTTATGAAGGATCAGCATATGATCGTATGAGTACCCTTGAGTCTATAGAAAATGTTGGCGATACAATTAGAGTTGAAGATTTCAGAACTGGTGAGTCATTCATCGGGCTGATTGAAGAGATGGACTTTGTAAATAAAACCCCAAGCGATAGAAGGTTCTCCGGTTACGGTGGCAATCTGGTCGTGACTATCAGAACGGTATAACACTATGTCACCGAATGAATGGGCAGGACTGGCAGTAGCGGTAACGACTCTTGTTGGAGCGTTAGCAATCGCAGTTAGGCATCTAGTTAAATATTATCTATCAGAGCTGAAACAAAATGGAGGCTCCAGTATCAAGGACCAGGTCAATAGGTTAGAAGAGAAGGTCCAGTTCTTAACAGATCTAGTAAAGGAATCACTAACACGATGAGTGTAGTAGAGATTGCAAAATCACAACTTGGATACCAAGAGGTAGGCAAGAACAATGACAGTATGTATGGTAAGTGGTATGGACTTAATAACAACCCTTGGTGTGCAATGTTCGTATCGTGGTGCTTTGACCAAGCAGGACTAGCACCTAAGGTAGCAGCCCAAACTAAAAAGGGATTTGCTTCCTGTCAAGCAGGACTTAAATGGTTTACAAGTAAAGGAAAGATAGTTCCAGTTGGTAAGGCACAAGCAGGAGATATAGTTTTCTTTCAGTTTGATGCTGATGCAGAGGCTGACCACGTTGGTATCTGTGCTAGTAACGATGGAAAGAAATACCTTATGGTCTATGAGGGTAATACCTCAGGAGATGCTAAGGGCAGTCAATCAAATGGAGATGGTGTGTATCTAAAGAAACGCGCCTACTCACTAGTAATGGGCGTTGCTCGCCCTTAAAGGATATATATGAATAAGACTAAATTAAAAGCAATTGTTACTACCTATGCTCGTGCAGCTTTTGCTGCAGCACTTGCTTTATACCTTGCCGGTAATACAGACCTAAAGGCATTAGCAACAGCAGCAGTAGCCGCAGTTGCAGGACCTCTTCTAAAGGCAATAGATCCATCAGCTACAGAATTTGGTATTGGTTCCAAGTAACTTTAACTTTACTGCGAGGCAATACAGGGCCACCCTTTCAACGGGGTGGCCTTCTTTTTTTATGCCTTTTTAAGGGTCAAAAGATGGCGAGTTGCGCCTGTTTCACAGGCAGGTAGGGGTAAGAGGTGGCTAAACTTCCCTAGCTGGGTCATCTATCGGACAGGGTACAAGTATTAGATTGCCACAGTTAGCACAGGTTGCATCTAACATATACCAGGAGATCTCAAAGTCATCAAAGGTAGCAAGGATAGAGAAGACTTTAGAGCCACAAGGACAGGCGTGTAATGGTCCTAAGGATCTAAGATCTGTACCAAATTTATCTGGTAGCTTCTCTTTATTTTTTCGCA
>Ga0209297_1001605_pt1 | contig 13088 bp, 4 predicted proteins | sample S_130805_MF_Meta_FD_187322 | JGI IMG/M metagenome (GOLD analysis project Ga0209297, IMG submission 187322) | Freshwater microbial communities from Lake Simoncouche, Canada to study carbon cycling - S_130805_MF_MetaG (SPAdes) (version 2) | ecosystem: Environmental > Aquatic > Freshwater > Lake ... | reverse complement strand
TAATCCCTCCCATTTTGTCGTAGCTCCGCGACTTCGAGCTTCAATTCATTTAATTCTTTTTTAAGAGCTTTAATAGATTCTACAAATAAAGGTGCCAATTTTTCATAGCAAATAGTTAAATAATTATCACCACTTTTAGAAACAATATTATTAGAGTTATCGCGCATCATATCGAATGGTGCAATTTTAACTATTTCTGGAAGGATACTTTGCACTTCTTGTGCGCTTAATCCGATGTCGGGAATTATTGGAAATCCATAATGCGATGCTAAATTATTTGGGGTATAATGGAAACCATTCAATTTGCAAATTAAATCTATTGGGTTTCTAATATTCGAAGTGTGGTCTTTCAATCTATTATCAGAAAACGATGATACAATTCCACGCGATGCAATAATACCGCCTTCTACTGTAAGCTTGTCTATATTGCTGGTGGTTCCGATAGAAACATTATTCATACTATATATATTACTGCTTGTTATTGTCCATTTTGATTTATGAAAGTCTAATGAAGTTGCCAATATATTACTTGTAGATAAAACATAATTACTGCAATTACGGTCATTTGTTTGTATTACTCCATTAATTGTCGATACATGAGCATCTACTTTGTTATATATAATATTACAAGTGGCAAATACATAATTAGATGTATCGCTAATAACATTTCTACCTTCTTTTTTATAATTTCCTATAGTATCAACATCTCCATTATTTTTGATAGAAAATGCAATATTGTTAAAGTTTTTTGCAACGAATATATCAGAATTAATATCTTTTTGCTGAACCATCATTGCAACTGTATTAATATCCTCATTAACAACTTCTAATCTTTCAGTTGTATATACATTTGTTTCGAGATATGTATTTTCACCTTGAATTATTAAATTTGAACTTACAGTTAAAGAACCATTAATAAATATATCATTATTATATCTATTATTAACTATAAATTTTTGAGATGCAGATATAGGTTCATATATCATATCAGTTGTTAATCCAGATATTCTTTGAGAAATATTATTACTGGTCGATAATACATAATTGCTTCCAAAACCTATTTCAGTTTCTATACGATTAACTAATATATTACTTGTCGATAATACGTAATTGCTTAAACTTACACCATTCGACGTTAATAATACGCCGGATAATTGATTTCCCGACCCTATAAATGATGGCGCAACCACATTCCCTTGCACCGCAACATTCCCAGTCATAGTTATATTACTATTTTGGTTAATAATGAATGCAGTAGTATTTATTCCAAAAGTCGAAGATAATATTTTGAATTCTCCATCATAATTTCCAACCTTGTAATCTGTATACATATCATTATAATTACCTCGTATTAGTTCGATATATGCATTTTTAGATATATCTGGTATTTGTGTTGCATTTCTATATCTTATTATTACAAATCCACTTCCGCCAGCGGACCCTTCATTAACAAGGTCGCCTGCACCACCACCACTACCAGTGTTATTTACCCCTGGATAATTATTTCCAACGCGAATATGATAATTAGGATCATTAATTAGAGGTATATTAACCATTGTTGCACCATTACCACCACCACCACTTCCACCTAAACTATTTAATTCAATAATACTACCACGAAAATATGACTTAAACCCGCCTCCTCCTCCACCTCCTATATAGCCACCGTCAAATCCAAAAGTACCAAAAGAACCATTTGTAAAATATTTTTCAAAGTTATATAATTTTCCACCAATAGTAATTTCCTTAAGACCATCACCACCATTCTCTCCTTTTATAGGGTTATTTGAAGTATAAAAATTAGCTCCTGGACTTCCAATACCACCTCCACCACCAGAGCCTTCAAAATTATAAATATTTATATCTCTTAAATTATCCCCTCCTTTTTTTCCTAAATTTGCATAAGAAGATGTTGTTGTATTTGCGTTTACAAGAACTCCATTAATATAATTTGAATTAGTAGCAATTCCGCCTGGCTTAAAAAGTACATTGTTTACACTTTGCGCGCCTGTACTTGCACCACCACACCCCCCTTCGAAGCCATTAATATCATACTGAGAACCATTCCCTCCACCAGATGCTCTATATAATATATTATTATTAAAAAATATTTCACTATCAGCACCTCTATTTCCAGGTCCTTGTCCACCTCCAACACGTATTTTGTAATTTCCAGGTGATAATGATTGACCTATTGATACAATACATGAACCAGCGCCACCGCCACCACCAAAAAAGTTTGCTCCTTTGCCACCTGCGCCAATCATCAATATATCTGCAATGCAATTGTTAGGCAAATCAAATGTATATTCGGTATAGTTAGAGTTTGTATTAATATTATTATTTGTATAAAGAAATTGCACAATTCTATCTGTATAATCTGCAATAGTATTATATTGTGTTATAGGTGTTGAATATATTTTAGTTGGTAATATATATTCATTATTATTTTGAATTAATAAATTTGTGGTTGTTTTTACATTATCGTATATATGTAATTTAGATTCGGGGATAGACGTGCCAATACCAACGTTTGAAGTATCAAAATATATAGAATTATACGAGGTTGTCCATTGTGTTTTTCCTAATATTAAAATATTACTGGTTAATAATACATAATTGCTTACATTTTTATCATTTAAATTTGATTTGGTTGCAAGGGTATTACTTGATGATAATACATAGTTACTAATATTTGCGTCTTTTTCATCAATGGTACTATTTAAAGCAAAGTTTGCTCCATCAATTTCTGTAATAAGATTTTCTTCTAATTGAGATATTTTAAACTCAATATCTTTAAAAATATTTGAACCATATTGATTATATATATTACCAGTTATATATAAATCATTACTCGTGCTCAAAGAACCATAAAATTTAACATTGCCAGTTTTATCGATTAATAATTGTTCTTTGTTAAACAGGTCATCTCTATACATAAATTTCAAATTTCCATCATAACTATATATCTCGTTTGTTAAATTATTTCTATTTACTAAATCATCTTTTATAGTATTTGATAATATTATGTGTGGCTTGAATTTAGGTTTATTATAATTAGTAAGTTGTATATTTATATTGCAATTATTAGCATTATTAACATATCCTTTGAAATATTCTTTGAGTATAATAGTATTACTTAAACTTGCATCAAGTACATTAAAATTATATTTAAACTCTTTGACAGGTCTTACATTAATTACATGAGTATTATATTTGTCGTCTACTAACTCGTTAGATGTTGTTATAGTTATAATATTTGATATATTATTATATATATTAGTATTATTATAGTATTGTATATTCGAATTGCAGTTTATTACGTAATTACTATTTGAAACTGTATTAGGAATAATATTAGAACTATCAATGCTCAAAATATTGTTTCGGAATATTGCAAAATTACCTTTATATTGTTTAAGTGAATTATAGCGAACAAAATTTGAAGTAGTTGTTTCAAGATATACATTTGATAATGAACCAATGTCATTTAATTTTATCGATGTTGTATTATAAAACAATTTATATTTATCAGTATTATCATTGTTAGTATCTGGTAAATATGTATATATTTTGTTAATAAAACTTACAAAATTACTGCTTGTATTATTAGCAAGATTTTTTATATTAGAGTACGAAGATATTATATCAGTATTCGTATTAGATGTAGAAATATTTGCTAAATGTGCTGGTACTTTGTAGTAATTGCTAAATAAACATGCAAAATTATAATTACAATTCAAAATACCATTGTTTAACACAATCGAAAAATTGTTAGATGTTATATTATTAATTATTTGGGTGCTTTCAGTATTGATTATATTATTATTATCGTACGATAGTGACGGAGATATATCAAATATATATTCGGTATTTTTATCATAATTAACTATATATTTTGGATTATTTATGCCATTATTTGTAAAACCATAAATATAATTACTATAATTATTTCTATTAATCTTAAGTTTATTTTCGTCAAAAATATAATTTAATTGTATATTGGAATGCACTGATAAATAGGATATATCTTTTTTGGTATTAAGAATTTTATAAACAACCATTTCGCCATTTTCTAATTCTACTAAATCACCATTAATATCTCTTGATGGGATATTGCTATTATGAATACTATTACTGACCTTCGTTTTATATGTTGCCGAATTATTATCCCAATAATCAGTTATGGAATTATAATCATATGTTTGCATTAAATTACTTGTATAAATTTTTACAGCTGTATAAAGATAATCCCTCGTATATCTTGCATTTATTAACATTGTTTGCGTATCATGTTCGCTATTAATAGTCATTGTTTGTATAGGGTTTGTCTCATTAAACCCATATCTTGCGCCATCTCTCAAATTATTAACACCATTGTAAGGGGCAATAGTAAATATATTTGCAAGGTCATTAGCGGTTGGTTCAATATTTGCAGAGGTGTTTGCAATATCTATTGTGAATTTATGGTTATTACTTAAATCACCAGCTGATATTATATTATATTTGTTTCTATCTGCTGTTATATTAACCAAATTTATTTTGATAGGATTATGTGTATTTGTTATTTGTAATCCGCATTTATTATCATCATTGATATGTAAACTAATATTACTATTGCGAAGGTTAGTAAGTTGCCCTAAATGCATATTTGTTTTTGAATTATTATTAATTTCGAGGAATGACTTATAAATATCAGAACCATCATTTTTATAATAATGAAATTCAAGGTCAGTATTGCTGTTGTTATTGACTACGCGTAGCTGTACCATATTGTTTATATTATTTTTATCTGCATCATATGATGTAGTATAATCATTATTTTTATAAATACCTAATTCTATCGCTGAATAAGACTTTGCATTACTGGAATATGTAATAAACTTCGCAGTAGAATAATTATCGTTATTTTGCTTAACAACAAATGGAATATTCTTATTAACCATAGAGTCTACTATTATTGCATTTAATGGTTTTAAAATAATATTTTTTCCTGAATATTCTACATCATTATAATCTATAACATTTTTATAAAGAATATTAGAAACAGATACAATGTCAATATATTTTGATAATTCAGACAACTGTTCTACTTTTTTGAGACGAAAGTTAAAGTTATTACTATTATTATCTATAATATTAATATTACCATATACATCTAAATCACCATAAATTGATACAGCAGTATTTGATGATTTATCAACAAAATCGTATGATACGTTAGGGTTATTAAAATCAATATGATAATTCGAGTTCAATATATTATAATACATGGACATCCCATATGTTGTTGGTGCGATTGTTTTATCGGTGTATCCAAATTGCAACGGTCCTACTCTCTTCGTGTCGCGCGTATCAACATCATTATATTTATGGTTCTTGTAAATAAACCATTTTTCTAAATTTCGGCTTCCATTTAAATCTCTGTCATATTCGCATATATCAATCCCGCTATAATCGGCATTGTTATTAATACCGCCTCCACGCACGCCTCGATATATTCTTATAACAGAATAATTATGTTCTTTAATGGTTGTATTACGGATTTGCAAAGGTAAATTAACATCTTCGCCAGACCAGCCTAATGCAATATTTTTATTTGTATAAAAACCGTCTAGATTATTAGTTGCTTGCAAAGTTGCAATAGGTTTATCATTTTGATAATATAGGTCTGCGTTTATTCCTTCCTTAACATTTAATCCTCTCATATTTGTAGAATAGGATGATACATTATCATAATTAATACAGTATTTGTAAGTATTTGTATTATATATATTGAAATAATTCTTATCATTATAAATAAATCCAGACATTTTTGCAATAGTATTATCCTGCGATACGTAATAACCTGTTGCAGACATTTTGCCAACAATATCAAGATGTAAATCTTTTCCTTCCGCTTGTCGAGGTACTTTAATATTAATTCCGACGCCTTTATTTGTTAGAGAAAGCATGGGGGGTGTATTAATTAGATTTGGTAAAAATATATTATTTTTTAATGTAGATATATCGAATGAAGGATAAAAATATATATTATTACTTTTACCATTAATATTATTTGTATTAATTATCAAACTATTATCATAAAAGTCTAAATATGATAATCTGCCAATATTAGTAATATATTTATCTGCATTTATTTTTTCTTGAAGCACAATTTCAAAGTTTGCATTTGAAGTCCTATTTTTATATACATTTAATACACCTGGGAAACCTTCGCTAATATTTTGACCAACTGTCAATTTATTGGGAAAGCTAATATTACGGTTTGCATCAAGATTTGCAATATTACTATGAACGTATGTGAAAAAATAGTTTGAACCATCAATAGTATTTGAGGTTGTCGTAAGCCCCAGCGTATAATCAGTAATATTGATAGGATTAATACGTATATTTCCAATTAATAAATCATTTTCAATATTTAGGCTTTGCATAGATAATGTATTCGCTGTATCAAAGCTAACATCACCATAAAAGGTTGACCCGGTATTAACAACTAAATTATTTATAGTTGCATTCGAACTTTGCAATGTACCAGATAATTGAGCATCTTTTCCAAATATATTATTTACAACTGTAATATCTTTGTTGAATTTATAATTACTACCATAGAAACTCCCTGTACTTATTTGCGATGGGTTTATAATTCCTATTCCATCTGCGCGTACGTATATATCATCTATATTTTTGTAATCTTTAGTATAATTATCAAATAATACTACATCATCAAACTTCGAAGTCCCATGAACATCAAAACGCGGGTATGTATTAACAACTATTTCCGATATTACGTTATTTGAAACTATTTTTTTGTGATACAAAATACTATCAGCTTTGTTTTTTCCAATACAAACATTCCCATTACTATCAATGGTCATTGCGGCAAATTGTGTATCATTCAAATATGTGGGTATTGTATTCTTATTATACAATGAGTTCATTTCAGAAGGTGATTTTGATATATGAAATTCAAGAGGCATTCCAGTTGTTGTTGAAATAACTGCTGGTGATATATTGCTTCCGCCAATAATACCAATGCTAAATTTAGATAAGTTTGATGTTATATTACCGTATATACTATCATTGCGCATTGCTAAATGAATATTATTAAAGTTATTATTTGGCGTTGAATTGATATTTAAGGGATGCTGATTATTATTTGTATCAACTAAACCTCCTAATGTTATATAATCAGGCGTATATATGTTATTCACAGGATAATCAATATTATATATATTATTAAAATATGTTTTAATACCCGTTCTGAATGGCTGTGATTGCGTGAAGTCTCTAACTTGTGTTATTAGATTTATTATTGCGTTGCTATTTAATTCGCCTTTGATAGATATATTGCTAAATTGAATACTATGTGCATTTATTATGCCATCGCATTTTATATTTCCACCGATATAAAGCGAAGTATTAGGGTCACGATAATTTGCTGACATATTTCGCGAAGTATTAATCGCCACACCGCGATTATTAACATACATATTATATTTTGTATCCATATTGTTGGTATTATAATTCGTGGTTCCTTGACCATCGCCAATTACTAAATATTCACTATCAGACAATGATAGTTTTTTGACATCTTGATCGGTAATTCCAATACCCAATGAGTCAACTTTAATAATTGGTTCAGCACCTTGAATTATAAAATCATCCATTATACTATATATAATTCTATTTTATTCTATTTAAAAGAAATAAACAATTAATATTTATATAATAAAATGATATAATGAAAAAATGATACTATACATTTACTTATATATCAAAATAATATAATGAAACGCATTCAAGGAATACATAATAAAACAAAGGATGTTGATATTATTAATCAACCTTATAATAATAAAAATGTTATCCTTCAATGCGAAGATCTAATACAATTATTTAATAATAATGGATTGAATAATATTCATTTTAAGAACATCGATTTATACAGGGTTGCATTTGTTCATAAATCATATTGTACTATGAAAAATACAGATTTTGATAAAAGTAATATTAATTGTCCCGACGACTGCATCCCACTCCAAGATATGTCATATGAACGCCTTGAATTTCTTGGCGACGCCTTAATAGGTATGATTGTTGCAAATTACCTATATAGTAGGTTCCCAGACCAAAATGAAGGCTTCTTATCTAAAATAAGAACCAAAATAGTTAATGGGCGAATGCTGGGATATTTATCAAATAAAATAGGTTTTCAAAAGTTTGCAATAATTTCAAAGCAGGTTGAAGAGACAGGTGGTAGAAATAATTTTAAAATTATGGAAGATATATTTGAAGCATTTATAGGTGCCTTATTTCTTGATTTTCAAACAGAGAGCGACAAAGTACAACTTCCAAATAGTATTAAACTCGCGCCATTTACTGGTGCCGGATATTTTATTGTTGAAAGCTTTATTATTTATATTATTGAAAATTATATTGACTTTTGCGAATTAATAAGAATTAAGAATAATTACAAGGATATGCTTGTATCTTATATGATGCATAATCTTCAAGATACACCCAGGTTTTACGAAGTTAAAATATCATTAAAGGACAATGTTCACGTTTTTACTTATTGTATAAAAGATAGAAATAATGCAATTATTGCAACATCAACTGGGTTCAATAAAAAAGATGCAGAGAATAATGCAGCAAAAGAAGCACTATTATATTATAATGTAGATATATGTGAATATAATTCAAATATATAAAGATATTATATAAACAAAATATAATTGAAATATATTGTTATATTTATACATATTTAATGGATAAATTAAATATTACACATCTTGTTTTGGCGGGCGGGGGTATGAAAGGTGTTGTATATGTGGGGGCATTGAGATATTTATATATAGAAAATTTACATAAAAATATTACACATATTGCATCAAATTCGATAGGTTCATTTGTTGCATTATTCATTGCATTTAGACTTACAATAGAAGAAATAGAAGAGATAGTCTATGGAACATCGCAAGATTATAATTTATGCAATATACCTACTAAACGTTATTATAGGTTCATATCAGATTTAGGCTTATGCGACATTTCACATTTTTTAGAACATTTAAGAAAGATATTACGTGTTAAATATCCAGAGTTTAATGATATTACTTTTAAAGAGATTTCGAAAAAGTTTGGAATTAATTTATATTTTTCAGCGACAAATATAAATAGATGCGAAAATCGTATTTTTTCAATTGATGATACACCAGATTTATCGGTATTTACTGCTTGTGAAGCATCAATGGCTGTTCCGCTAATATTTAAGCCTGTTGAAATTGATGGTGAATATTACTACGATGGTGCTTTGTCAAATAATTTTCCTATCAAAATATTTTCGCATATTTCAAAAGATAATATTATTGCAATGGTAATATATAGTGAAAAAGAGAAATATATCCCTTCAACAACGAAGATAAATATTTTTTATATATTTAGACAAATATGGAAAATGTTTGAAATATTGCGGATTAATCAAGTGACGATGAACGAAATTAAAATAGAAGATAAGGATTATTATTATGTACCTAAAAATAATACTATGCAACAATCTATAAATTTCATTGTGAATAGGAAGGGGGTCAAAATAGAATTATCACTTGAACAGATTGATGAGATGATACTCTATGGTTTTACAAGTATGATAGAGTTTATTGAAAATCGTAAAAAATTACTTGCTGATAATAACAAGATAAGACTAAAAGATTATACTGAATTATACTGAATTATACTGAATTATACTGAATTATACTGAATTATACTGAATTATACTGAATAATATATAATATTATTATAGTAATATATATATAATATATAATGATCAATGAACCATATATATTTCTTTTGGACTTGGATGGTACTATAATCGGTGATTGTAGTTATCAATGCGACATATACAATATACAAGAAATAATAAAAAAAAATATAATATTAAAAAATAATAATATTCAATTAGTTAATCTTGCAAAATACAAGGCATTGTGCGACAAAATGCTTGAGAACTGCTATAATTTGCAGTCGAAATTACTGCGTCCTCATTTTGCGACATTTATGACTGATATGAAAAGAATATTTCCAAATAGTTATTTCTTTATTTACACTGCATCAGAGAAGACATGGGCAAACAAGGAAATATTAATTATCGAGAAGCAAAATAACATTAAGTTTAACAGACCAATATTTACAAGAGATAATTGCTTTAAAGATAATACAGGTAATATTAAAAAATCTGTAATAAAAATACTACCTCAATTATTAAAAGCAATTAAAATGCCAAAGACACATTCGATTGCTAACAATATCATTATAATAGATAATAATCCGACATTTGTGGATTACACTGATAATTTATTAATTTGCCCAACATATGATTATTTGAAGTTTCATAATCTCTGGGAAAACATTCCTCACGAGTACGCCAAAATATCAGAGCTAAAGCATTTTGTTTCAAGATTAATATCAAATAAAAAGATATATATTAAAAATAATCCTGCAAACACTATAATATTAGAAAAGTTTCATAAATGGTTATATAGAAAATATAAGAAAATAAATAAGTTTAATAGTAAATACGAGAATGATACCTTCTGGTTAAATTTATCTACATTGATTAAACATCACAACATAACAATATTTAATAAGAAGACTGTTCATTTATTGCACAAAAGTGTATAATTATTATGTATTATAATTACATGATATAAATTATATATAAATATATGTATTCTATATATATTTAAAATGATATATATAAGTTTTGATATTGGTATTAAAAATCTCGCTGTGTGTATTATGAAAAAAACAGACAAGCTTTCTATATTGGATTGGCGTATTATATCTTTGGCAGAGACGAAGAAAGAAATCAAAGGGATTGAAGATATATCAGAGAGAATATATATTGAGTTAGATAATATAATTGGAGATTTAAAAGAAAAAGGGGTCAATACAATAGATTATGTATTGATTGAAAATCAACCATCGAACTTAAATGGGCTAATGAAAACAATACAGTATATTATTTATTGTTATTTTAGTCTTCTTAAATATTGGGATAAAATTGTAGATAATGTGGTTCTTGTTAATGCATCTCTTAAAACAAAAACGCACGACTTCAAACCAGATATACAGCTTAAAATGGAAAATGCGCAAAAAGCCAAAACCGGAAAAACCGCCAAAAACTCTAAAGGTTTTAGAAGTGATAAATACAAAATGAATAAGCAGACCAGTATAGAAATATGCAAGCATTATATAAAAGATGATGTGCATTTATGCGAGATATTTGACAATAACAAGAAGAAAGACGATTTATGCGATGCATGTTTGCAAGCAGTCTCTTATATTAGACTTAATGATGCAGACACTGTGAATGGAACCATTAATAAATTTGATAAACTAACCTATATGATTCCGCCGTATTATTATTTTAGTTCTTCTGTCATAAATACTATGTTCTCGCATACTATAAATAATCCTAATAATTTGGTTGTAGACGATTATGGAGATAACATTAGCGTTATCCCTTTTGGGCATAGATGCACTTCGGCGCTTGCTTGTAAATATAGCAATGTTCGCAAATATTCATTGCCATTTGATTGGGTTATGCCATTATTTCCTAACAAAATCAAAAACATATTAGAAAATAATTTTGATGGTTTTGTTCCTGATGTTCGCAACAAAGTGTTTACTAATAAATATGATATTACATTTCATCATTTTAATTCGGATGTAGAGAAGGGCATTGACGAGCACAATAGACGTATAGAGAGATTTACTAAAATTATAAATGATAATAAAAAAATATACTTTGTATATATTAACGAAGATTATTTATACGATGAGCTTTATCGCGAAGATGGCTTTAATAAGAATGCATTTAATGAAATGTTAGAACTTGAAAAATATTTGAAATCTAAATATATTAATATTGATTATAGTATTCTATATTTAGATTTCAAACATCACGACGTTCCTACTGGTTCTAATATAATTACTGTTGTATTAAATAGTACTAAAGTATATAATAATAGGAATGTTTCGCCATACGAAGATTTTCGCAATTATTGTGGCAAAATATTATCTGAATTATTTAACACCGCTTTAACATTGGATGGATATAATAGTGGTGTTTTTAATGATGAATAGTCAGACATATAGATATTATAATCATATTATAATTGTAAATTATCGAATGCTTGTTTAAACGCATCATTATCATATGCAAAGTTATATACAATATTTTTAACCTGTTTATTGACATTTACTTCGTGAATACCTTTGATAAGACATTCGGCAACCTCAATATGACTGACATTTTTGTGTTTGAAACTTCCTCCAGAAATTAGACAAATACGCACATAATCAATTTTTTCAGTATCCATTTTATTGTTATAATGGTAAATTGCGTTTGCTATATTCTTACCAACTATATAAACAGCATTCTTAAAATTATCTGCAGTGCTTCTTCCTCCTTTGGGTCCTACACAGTATATCATAGCTTTATTTGCTTCATTATTATAGGGTGTGTTTTTCAAGATATCTATGAAAATGTCCCCTGGATACAAACTATTATTTAAAAAGTCGCAAATACGGCTCTCCGAAATATACAGATACATATCTTTAAAATATGGATTGTTTTCAAACTTACCTCCTTTTTTAAATGCGTCAAAGCGATGCAAGGTTCCTGCTTTTGAAATTAAATATTCATTATTCACTTTATTCAAATATTTAGTTATTGAATATGTATCCGGAATTAAATCTTCTTCTTCCTTGACATTATAACAATCCATATAGCAAGATAAATGCATATTTGTAGATAATTCATATAATTCAGTATCGCAATTGTCAGTTCTAATTGCGATGTTAAATGCTTTGTTTATAGCACCACCACCAACATATAATCGTTCGTCCCCCGCGTTGAGAGAAGCCATAAATGTGGATGGTTTGTCTTCAGTATTTTGATATATATAGCTTGATTGCTCATAAACAGGTGTAAAATATTTTATTTTTTCTTCAAATGTGTATTTGAATGTATCAATTGCTACTTGTGTTGTATTATCCATATCTTGTAATGTTTTAATTAA
>Ga0209297_1001603_pt1 | contig 13096 bp, 18 predicted proteins | sample S_130805_MF_Meta_FD_187322 | JGI IMG/M metagenome (GOLD analysis project Ga0209297, IMG submission 187322) | Freshwater microbial communities from Lake Simoncouche, Canada to study carbon cycling - S_130805_MF_MetaG (SPAdes) (version 2) | ecosystem: Environmental > Aquatic > Freshwater > Lake ... | reverse complement strand
GAATCTATTGCCCATGACTACCGCCCAATATAGGTCTGGCGCGGCACCAAACGTAGGGCCGCTTTCTCATGGTCTTCGTAGGCTGCAAGCTCCCAAGCTTCATCGTATTGAGCCTTCAACATGGGTATGCGCTCCATGCCTGTGGGGATTTTGCCTGCGATGTGGAACGCCAACCCCGCTGCCATGCAGGGGATAAACCGGAACGGTACGTCCATGATGTTCACACCGCCGCCAGCATCTTGAGTACGGCGTAGCCGCCAGTATGCAAACGTGTATGTCTGCGCATTGTCAGGGGTAGGCCAGACGGTTACGGCGGGAAGCTGTTGCCAGTAGACGGTGTCTCCAGAACTATGCGCCGCAGCGGTGGTGTTGTTCTGCCCACGGAAACAGCTATATAGGGTATTCCCTGATATATAGACGTAGTTGATGGTCTCTGAGCCCACTTTGATGAACCCCGAAGCGGGCAGGCCCACTGTGGAACTCAAGGTAATTTCGGTGCTGGTGCTCGTGATTGTGGTAGCTAGGGTTAACCCTACTACCGAAGTCTGCCCGTTGTACCGCTGAATCCAAAGCTGGATAGGCCGCGCTTGGGTCAGCTTGTTCGGGATAGTGGCGTAGGTAGAAACACTGATGCGCGTGATGGTCAAGTCAGACTGGTTGGAGGTGCTGTTGGCATCCGTGCGGATGACGTGCTCCAGCAAGTCAATCGTGTCATCTGGCAGGGCATAGGTATTCTGCCCCTGCACCATAGTGATAGTGCCCGGCTCAATTGTCCATAGGTTAATGCCCCGGTTGGCCCAGTCGGCAAACATGATGTTGAGGCTGCGCCGCGCCGTGCGCATGTCATAGCCCGTACGCAGTTCACTTCCAGCCCGCTCAAAAGCCTCCTCGACCAACTCGGTAAGGTCAAGGTTAAAAGCTGTAGAGCCAGAAGTATTCGCCATTATCTAAAACCTGCTGTTTTCTTTGCAATGCTCTTGGGCTGCGCTACAAACTGTTTACCTGCTGCTTTACCGGCGCGTTTTGCTTTGGTGGTTGCAGCGTACTCGGATGGGGACAAAGACTTTATAGCAGCTTCAGGGAGGTATCGTTCACCTGTCTTCGACGACGGCTTTCCCGACTTGGTTTGCCAGTTTTGGTCACTCCAAGCTTTCAGGGATTGCTGTGGTGCTTTCAATCTCTGTAGCTCCCACCAGCAACCTTGTACTTCTTGGCTACAAGCTGCGCTTTGCGTGCTGACCACTGCCCTGCACCTGTACCTTGCGTAGCCGCAGCCTTGACTTGGGACACAATGCGTTTGCGCATGCTTGGCTTGGTGTAATTCCCCGCAGCATTGACCTTGCCGCCTTCAGCATACTGCGTGAAGTCGGTGTTATCCCGACGCGCTTTTTTCTTCGCGCCGGGCATCTTGGATGGGTTGATGTCACCCATGCCGCGAGAGGCTATCACCGCATCATTCCTTTGGTTTTACCCTTAACGCAACAGCCGTCCGCACGGCTAGAAGCAGAGCCACCTTTAGCGTAGCTGTTAGCTGGGTTTGGTTCAGACTCAGTCAAATCCAGCCCAGCAACGGGGGAAGACTTGATTTCCTCGGAATCAGTGGGAGGTGAATCAAAATTGGATTCTTTGCGCTTCACCGTCATAGGCGCAATTTCATTGCGGTATTCATATAGATGCATACCCTGCTTCTTACCTTTGGGGGGAGCAGGCTTAGCCTTCTGCTTGGGCCGTGCAACCGGCTCATCCACCGGGGTTGCGTCTTTGTACTTTACGTCGGCCATAATTTTCTCCTTAGCAGGCCATGCCGCCCTTGTTGAGCATTTTGCCTTTGGTCTTGCCTTTTTGGGCAATACCGTCAGCGCGACTAGAAGCAGAGCCACCAGAAGCCATCTTCTTCGTCTTCATCTTCATCTGCATCCGGTCCATCATCATGTCTTTTTTGGAGCCTTCTTTGACGCCTTTTTTCTCAACGTCCTTACCAGATTTTTCAAATTTAGCCATGAGGGCTGCGGGCATTTTAGAGGCCATAGTGTTTCCACCTTTCTTAAATAGTTCCATTTTGCCTTGTCGAGTTTCAGGCTTGTTAATACGCTGCAAATCGGCCCGTGACTTGGGCCCCTTACCAAACTTCATTCCTTTGCTAGCCTCGCTAAAGTCTTTGGCAACGGACTGAGGTACCCCGGACTGCTGGGCAAACGCTTTGTTGTGCGCCGCAGCATCCATGAATTTCTTTTGCTTAGAGCTTGTCGCTGGCATCACTTCCCCGCTTGAATAAGCTGGTCAATTTTTGCTTCAAGGCGGTTAAACCGTTGGTCAATGTGGTCAGTAATGCGCTGCACTTCAGCTTGAGTAGTGTAATCACGGGCCATTTCCTCTCGTGTCTTGTTGAGCAGTATGTCCAACCGCTTTAACTCGTTGAACTTCTCTTTCAACAAAAAGCCAATGATGGTCGTCGTTAAGGTCAACGCTGCTGACCATGCTGAGTTCAAGTCCATTTAGCACATCCGTCCTTTGGTCTTGCCACGCTGGGCGATGCCATCTGCACGTTTGGATGCACCGGATGCTTTAGAAGTCATACCACCGGAAGCCATTTTCTTTACTTGACCACCACGCTTCATACCATCTGGAGCGCCACGCCCATACTGCTCTCCACGTACAGCGTCTGGGTCCGCTGAGCTAGTGTCTACCTCTTTATCCGCTCTCTCTTTCGACTCTCTAGCGTCGGCTTCGGCAGCAGCTAACTTTTTCTTCTCGGCGGCGCTCATTTTTTCACCAGCGTATTCACCAGCGGCTTCACCAAGTTGTTCCGCGCCTACAAGGTAGGCAGCACGGCTTCCTGTCCTAGATAGCCCCCGCAGGCCCGCTGCGCGTTGCGCTGCTCGACCACGTTCGGAAGCCGCTGGGGTAGTCACACCTCTAGCCATACGCCCAATGTCTGCACGTTGTGACCGAACAGCATTTTCTAGTGGGTGGGCTAGTAAGCTAAACCCGTGGCTTTGCGAAGGTGACCGGTAGGGGAGGTCCCCTCTCGCGGGTTGGTTCAATGACGGGCGCAGCGTAGTCGGCCCAAAGCGTCCGGGTTCTTGCATCCAGCTAGGAAGCCTAAACCCACCACCGCCACCGCCAGCACCGCCGCCTTCTAGGTCGCGTAAACGCTCTCGGTCAGTTAAATCACGTCTGTTAGTAGCCATGTCGTACTCCTAGCATTTCCATCTTGCCAAGGAAGCCGCCTTGCGGGTGGGCTTGCCTTTTTCGTCTTTCATCGGCCCCGGCATACCAGACATGCGGGCGCAGAACGAGTTCTTGCGCGGGCCACCTTGGGGCTGCGGAGCCTTGAGGTTGCTGCCTGTTGCAGCGTTGTACTTGGCACGGCCCTTAGCCGTCAACCCGGCCCCCTTGGAGACGGGTAGCTTCTCGCCACGACCAACTGCAAGGGAGGGGTTTTTCTTAGCCATAGAACACCGTAATGCTTGAACTGGCAGGCAACACTACATAGAACCCGTTGTTAAACAACACGCCTTCACCGGGAATCAACGTAGCAATAACTGCTGTGTTGGTAGTGACATGCAAAGTCAAAGAATTGCTGCCGCTATTGGTGGTTGCGTTGTCATAAAACTGGATTTCTCCAGCCGTTCCGCCCGGAGCAACTTGATAGCCTCGGACACGGGTGCGACCTGCATACCCAACACCGCTTGCGTCTAAATGGACGGCTTTAACGTCTGTCTGCATCATAATCAATCTCCTGTAAAACAGGGGCCGAAGCCCCCGAGACTAATTACTGCTGGGTTGCAGATGGATTGGCAGAACCGTCAGAGTCACGAACGATGTACTCAACAGTGACAGTAATCGTACCGGCAGTAGCGTCAGCGGTAGCTGCGGTAAAAGTACCGTAGACGAGCACATCAGTTGTTCCGATGCTGTCATAAACACCTGAAGTAGCCGCTGCAATAGTGGCTGGAGAAGTTTGAACCGCCGAAGTACCGGTGTTGACCGTAGCCATGTACAAGTTGGCAGTGCCGCTGCTACCGATGGTAACGCCGCAGTTAGACGCGCCAGTCAGGGCAACATTGACTTCAAGGCCAAAACGAACAATCTTAGCGCCAGCAGGGAGCACGAACATCAGTTGTGCAGCAGGGCTTGCCAGAATGACAGAAGTGGGGGCTGTGTAGGTCTGGGCAACGATAGTAGCGCCCAAATTACGGATAGTGCCAGCGGTAGTGCCGGTGGTGTTTTTGACAGTGCCCAAGAGCCAAGGGCCAAGGTGAGTAGCGAATCCCATGATGAGTCCTTACATACAAGTGAAGCGCATCAATCGGTATGTCGTCTGCCGGGACAGTTTGATACGCCGGTAACCCCGGAGTAAGTGCAATATACACTATTTTTCAGGGGGGTGCAAGATGGCTCCTGCGTTACGACACAGGTAATCAGTGCGCCAAAACGTAGACAAAGAAAAAGGCCCCGAAGGGCCTTAAAAACTAGGGATAAACCCTTGGTTTTTAGGACGAACCGGGCGAACCGTACATACCCAGAGGGTCAGACCAGCCGAACGAATAACGCTCGCGGGCCTTGTAACGTACGTTTCCGGTGTCAAAATCCCCATCCATTGAGTTAGCCAAAGGCGAACGCACGAAATGCTTCATACCGTTAGGCACGTCAGTGGTCAGATACCAACCGTTGCTGTCCGTCAAGAAGTGGTTAATTGTGTAACCTTCAGGAATCGAACCGTTGTTCTTCAACGCGTTGATATCGTTGTCGGTAGTACCAACACGGAGGCTGGTTTCCAACAGACGGGTAGCAACGAATTGCAGAGATGGCGGAACAATCAGCTTCTTGGGCTTAGCAGCAATCAACAGGCCACGCTCGTCAGTCCAAGCAGCGATCTGGATAACGGCGGCTTCCAAGGAAGTCTCGTTCAAATCGGCAGCGGTGGAAGGACGATTGCTGTTGGTTCCGCCATTGACCAGCGGGTGAGCAGTGCTGAACAGAGCAACGCCGTCGCCGCCAACATAAGCTGCGGAGAAACCGTTGTTGATGACAGCAGCACTCTTAACCTGCTTGGTGTACGCCATAGCACGAGCCAGAGCTTTGGTATAGCGGGCAGACAGACTGTCGTACAGATTGTCTTCCACTGCTTCTTCAGTGATGGAGAAGCCCAAAGCGATGGTTTCGTGGTTGTAGCGAGTAGTCCAAGCTTCCTGCGCATTGTCGTATGCAATGGCAGAGCCCTCGTTCTTCACCGGAGCGGCGGAGAAGCCAGACAGCTTGGTTTCCTCTTCAAAGCTACGCTCCGAGGTTTCGGTTTCGTAGATTTCCTTGTGCTCTTCGCCGTAGCGGGCATACTCCAGACCAAACAAAGCGTTCAGTCCGGGGAGCAACTCTTTAAGTAGCTGGGCGCGTGAAATAGCCATTTTAAGTTACTCCTTATGCAATGCTGGTAGCGGCGTAATATTGATGCTGACCAAAGTTGATTTTGACCAAAATCTCTGGATACTGCATGAACACGATGGTCGAGTTCAAAGTAGCAACAGGGGCTTGGTTCAAAATAAACGAGGTAGCACCGGCAGCAGCGGCGGTGTCAACGAAAGAACCCGCAGAAACGTAGTTTCCACTTGAGTCCAGCGAGCCAACATCAGTGCCAACAGGCAACGCGAACGGCAGGGCCGAACAAGTCACAGTAGCAGTAGAAATGCTGGTGTAGGTCGCAGTTCCGAGAGAAACAGCCGTGTCAGTCACCAAGCTAAGCACGCGAACGGGCAGAGTAGAGGTGGTGGCAGGAGTATCACTCGGAGCCAAGATTGCGTTCTTGGAGTTGCCGGTTGCGGTGCTACCTGTGTTGTTAATCATAGCCAAATTTTGACCAATCATGGCGCGAGCGCCAGAAGCAACAGCGGTAGTAGCAGAGCAAACAACACCCTTGAACACTTGGTCAGGGTCGTCAGCAACAATAGCCACTGCATCACCAGCCGCAGTTGATGCGGGCCAGTATTGCGAGAAGGTCAACTGTTTAGTGACGGGGTTGGTATAGCGGCATCCCAAGAAGATACCGCTTTGGTTACCTGCCGTGCCAGTAGACACAGACAAGCGCACGATTTCACCACGAGACAAGCCTACGTAATCACCGTAGAAGATTGCTGTGCTGTAACCGTTAGTGATCGGGTAATCACGAGTAGCACCCGCAAATACCTGACCTCCAATCAAATTGACTGGCTTTAGCCCGTAGGGGGCATCAATCACCGGATAAGCCATAAAGACTCCTATAAAAATTAAGAACCTGGACCAAATGTGACCCTAGATTTGCGTTCTGCGAACATAGGCATTTTTGGGTCACTGTTACGAAGATAGTTGTTGTCCACCGATTCAATCTGAGACTTGTTTAAGTCGGAATAATGTTTATCCCGTTGTGCCATGAACTCAGCCGGAATACGGCATAACACCAACCCACCAATTTCGATATTGCCTTTGAAGCGGCCATCGACAACGGCGTGCACCATAAGCTCGGGATATTCATCCGCTTTCACGGGTTCATAACCTTCGCGTAACTTTCCAGAGATGTTAGATGGGTCGGGTTGACCCAAAAAGCTGACGCGAATGTACCTGTGACTCCAGCCGGGGCGGGGGTTAGGTTGTGGAAGCGTTTCTGGGGCACGCCATTTATCAGGGCGGGCCCAGTCAGAGCGGGTATCCAATTCACGGTCTAAACGATTTTGTTTAACTTCAGCCATTTTTAACCTCTTTTAAGTAAAGCAACCTGACGAGCATATTCTTCCAAAGGCACCCCAAGACGACGCGCAGTGGCGACTTCAGATGTCTTTAACCGAATACGGTTAGGCGATGTGCTACGCGCGGCGGGTGCCACAACAGTAGCTCTAGTTGCACGGCGGGGAGTAACTTCCTCGTCCGGTTCTTCGCTCTGAGCGTCTTCAAACTGCTCAGGGTATCTCTTGCGCATCGTTTTGTCGATGGTGCGGAAGTACTCTTCAGTACCCACGTAGTCCGCACCATACTCCTTTTGCAACCTTCTGTCAACGCCCATAGCGGTCATTGTCATTTCTTCGTTCTTACCCCACCAATCCTCGTTAGCGTCGGCCCATTTCTGAGCGCGGGGGGTAAGTTTCTGTTGCTGCGGTGCAGCATTTTGCGCAGGGGTATATTCCTTTTCCTCAACCTCAACAGGGCGCATATTGCGCGTCTTGTCAATATTAAGGGTAGCTGCGGCAATTTCAGCTTGCGCCTCAGTCAACGTATCTACATCCCCAGCCTCGTATGCTTCCTTGTACTTCTTCTTAGCTGAAGCAAGTTCATTTTCTGCGTTTGACTGGGACTGCTGGATGTAAGCCTTACTACCAGTAGATAGCTGTTGTTGGAGGCGTTTGTTTTCCTCAAACACTTGTTTAGCAAAGGTCTCGGCAGCTTCACGTTCGCGGATAGCTTCGTCCTTGGCGCGGCGCTCATCGTGGTACCCACGGGTGAACTTCTTAATACGCGCTTGGACCTTCTCATCGTAGGAAGACAACTCATCTTCAGTGGGGTCTTCAACCGGCTCTTTCATCGGTTTACGCCCACGGTCTTGTACCGGGGTATCGTCTTCTATTACTACTTCAAACTTCTCTTCCGCCTTAGCAGCGGCTTTAGCCTCTGCTTCATCAGGGAAGTCAAAATCATCATATTCAGCCATACATTACTCCTTATGCAGCGCGGGAAATTCCACGCGGGTCTTCGACTGTTGCCTCAACTGAGGTATCTGCAATGAGCCGAAACTCACGCCCGTGAATCTTCAAGCGGGTGCCTGAATTGGGTCGGACAATAACGAAGTCACCCAATGCGCACGAGGGCCCACTAGGGAATCGAGTTTTGTCTTGAAATGCGTCGGGGCCCATCTTGACTACAAACAATACTGGGGTCAGTACTTCTTCGTAGTGCATGGTCTTGCTGTCCTTAAGCAGCCCAACTTCACTGTCCGCATACTCCTCCATAGCTTCTGGGACAACGCACAGTAGCTGGAAGGTCTTAGGGTCAGGCAACTGCTTGGCCTTGTCTTCTGCACTCGTATTGAGAATGCCAGACAAGTCCACAGCGGCGACATCAAATTCAGTCATCAGTTTTCTCCAGTCTTTGCACGAGGTCTCTAACGATAGTTTCTGCATGAGTCAGACCCCGGATGACTCCACAGACATGCCGATACTCGGCAAAATCGTTTGCTCGACCCATAGCTAAAAACGAAGCTTGGTCGGTACGTAATTTCTCAATCTCATTCGCAAGGTAGTTAAGTACCCGGTCGTTGTCCATGTTTACCCTTTCTTAGGCGGTTTTTGTTGCTGTTGGCCACGCTGCGACATGCGCTGGGCGTTCTGCACTGCTATCTGGGCTCTACTCTTGGCGATGTCGATGCCCATGCGAATACCGTCGGTCTCTTGCTGCTTCTGGGCTTTGTCCCGTGCAGCGGCTGCGGTAGCGCCTACCTGCATAGCTGCAATTTCCTTCTGGGCAGCAATCCGTGACTTCTCAATCTCGATCTGGTCGGCTTTGGCCGCAGCGTCTGTCGCTTGCTTTTGCTTTTTAAGCTCTAAGTCCTGCTGACGTAGCTGGAGTTCTTGCATCTGCATCTGGACCACCGGGTCTTGCATCTTCTGCTGAGCCTGCTGTTGCTGGCTTTCTTGCTGCGCCTGCTGGAGTAGCTGTTGGGACGCCTTTGCAGCCAACATCGCAATCTGGTCAGCCAACTCAGGCGAGACCTGCTTGTTCTGCTCTTCAGACGGCAGGGCCATGCCCATCGACATCTCAACTTGTTTGCGGTACTCGAACGCAACGTGCTCGTTGATGTGCGCCATAGCTGAGGCCATGATGGCTTGGGCTGCTGGATTCATCTGGAGCATCTGCTGAATCTTGGGGTTCTGTATCGCAGACATATGCACTTGTATATGCGCTTGGTGGTTCTGCTCTATAAACGCCTTGACCGGCTTATTCATCAAGATATTCTGGTTCTCCTGTATGGGGTCTGTCGGCAACGCGTCTTCATCCACCGGCACGAGCTTCTCGGCGTTCTTGATGCCCAAGACCTCAATCATCTGGCGGTGCAGAAGGGGTAAGTTGTAGAGTTGTGGGGCTGACTGTGCAAGCTGCAATACCGCTTGGTACTGCACAATCTTCTGCGCCATCGTTGCTGCGTTAGGGTCACTGACCGGGATGACATCCACGGCATCGTAGTCTTCTTTCTTCGCACGGCGGTTAGCATCAACCGGGTCGTACTCATACTCATCCGGTGTGTAGTCGGCGATGATGACCTTGAGGAGCTTGAACTCCTGCTTCATGGAGTAGTGGATGCGGGCCTGAACAGCCGTCATCACCTTCAGAGTGCGCTCCAGCAAAGCCAGAGTTGTGCCCACCGGAGCGTTGGTGCTCATGTCGCTGACGTTCATATCTCCGCTGGATGCAAACGCCCGACCCTCTTGGACAATGTTCTGGAACAGCGCGAACAGAACTTGGCTCGGCTCCTTGTATGGCAGGGGCAGGATGTTGTCCCGAATAGAGCCGCTCGGTACATCCACGTCACGGAACTCACCCGGCTGGATGGGAGTGTCATCACCCTTGATACGCAGACCACGGGACTTCAGACCACCGGGCAGATTCGACAACGTACCAGCATCCACCAACTGACGGATGAGCATCGTGGCGCTACGAGCGTAGCCACCAATCAAGTGGATAAGACCGTACCCATAGAAGCCAAAGCCGGGGATGTACTGGTAGTGCACAAAGTGCTGGCGTTTGATGTGGAGCGCGTCATCCTCGTACCAATTACGACGGATAGCCAGAATCTGACGGGTGGACTTCTCCAGCGTCACCACGTACGGCAGCGCGATGCCCGTGGGCACACCCTTCTTGTTCTTGTGCTCGTAGCCGGGGAGGTCCAAGTCAACGTGCATCTCAAGGATACGGAACCTGTCGTCCTGCAAGGCAGTCATGCCCTGTTCTTCAGCCTTCTGCTTCTCGATGTCATCCAACTCCATCGACGGCTCACCGAGGTCCACGTCGCTGTAGAACCCAGCCTCTTGCAGCTTCAATACTTCGTTCTTGGTCTTACGCATGACGTGCGTGACCCGCTCGGCAGTCTCCAAGCTACTGGCCCCATACGGCACTACGATGTCCTCGGCGGTGATGAACATCGCCATCTGACGACCTTTGCTCGGGTCGTAGTAGACCTTCTTGAACGCAGAACCTGCCAGTGGCAGTGACCACAACATCTTCTCGTGCTCCGGGCGGTACTCGGACATCACCTCGGTAAGCTGGTAGTTCATGTCCTCACGGACACGGGCAGCAGACTCTTCCTTTAACAGGTCGGTCTCACCCACAATCTGCGTCTTCACAGGCCCCATTGCTGGGAAGGTCTCCATCATCGCCTCGGACTGGAACCTCACAACTGCCTCGGTCAGCATCGGGTGGAACACGCCACATGCACCCTGCCACGGTTCTGTGCGCTCTTCGTAGTTCAGACCCAGTAGCTTCAGCCCGTCGATGTAGGTCTTTATCCAGTCCTTACGGTCCATGTTGTCTTTGACGAAGTCATCAACCAAGTCGTTACCCAGAGCACCAAGCTCCGAGTCATCCATGAACTCGGCTAGGTTCGCATCAAAGTCCTCGGCGGTGGGTTTCTGGGGTTTGAGGTCAATCTCTACGTCCCCCATATCAATACTCATGGACTCCGGGTCTTCAATTTCAATCTCGATGTCCGGTGCGTCCATCATTTCTGCTAGCCCCACAGGTGCTTGATACAGGGATTTGTCCATTGAACTCGTAGCCATATTCTTTCCTTTGCTTTAGACCGTATAGAACCGCTCGTTGCGGCGTCTGAAATACTGAATTTCTTCCGGCTCGTCACTGGGCAGTCGGAGAAACCCACCTTGCCTGAACCTCATAAGCGCCAGCGTTGTCGCGTCAACCAAGTCGTCGTGCTGCCCAGACGGGAACTCCGCAATCTCATCGACCAACTCTTCTGCCCACCGTGTTTGTGGCACCCATACTTTTCCCGAGGCGATTATGTCTGATACTGCGTTGAGACGAGCAATCTTGTCTTGGCCTTTACCCGGCGTGTAGTCCTGCACAGGTATACCCATCGCCCGCAGGTCATATATTAGTGGTGCCCCCGACGCCTTCTTCTCGATGAGCACCCCGTCCGGCTCAAACTCCCGGTACTCTGCTAGTACGTCACGTTTAAGGTCGGGGTATTCAACTCGCTTCTTGTACGTGTTGAGCAAGATGATATTCTTGTCCCGCTTGTCCTCGTCGAGGCTAAAAATCCCCCACGTCGTCCCCGCAGAGTAGTCGGCCCGGTTGTTCTTCTCAAACGCCGTATCCCATGTCTGGAGGATGTACTCGCACTGGGGCGGCTGGTCTTTCTCCCACCACTTCCACCAGTCTCGCTTTACAATAGCTGACTCGTTACCCACCGGGTTCTGCTGGTACTGCGCCTGCCACTTGGAGTTCGGCAACTCAGTCCTCAACGCTTCAAGTTCTTCCAGTGACCAGAACTGCGGCCACAGCGGATTGCCCGACGGCAAGATGGCCGGGAACTCAATCACCTCCCACTCCTCACCACTACGCGCAGCGGATGCACGCAATACCTGACCCGTCAAGTCCCTTTGACTCCACCGGGTCATCACCACAACAATAGAACCTCCGGGCTGAAGACGCTGACGCGGGCCTGACGTGTACCACTCGTACACTTTGTCGTACACCTCTGGGTTGCTTGCGGCCATCGCCGCCTCTTGTTCTGAGTGTGGGTCGTCAATGATGAGGATGTCAGCGCCCTTACCGGTCACCGCACCGCCCACACCGATAGCGAAATAGTCTCCGCCCCTAGATGTGTTCCACCGGCCAGCCGCTTTTGAGTCCGCTTGGAGGTGCAATTCAGGGAAAATCTCGTGGTACACGTCCGAATCGACCAAGTTACGCACTTTTCTACCAAAACCCACCGCCAACTCGGCAGTATGTGATGTCTGAATGACTTTTTTGCCCGGAAACTGCCCCAAAAACCACGCCGGGAGCAAATACGACGCAAATTCTGACTTGGTATGCCGTGGCGGCATGTTGATGATGAGCCTTTTGCACTCCCCACGGGCTACGCGTTCAAACGCATTGGCCATTCTCTTGTGGTGAGCCCCAGAAATGAACGTAGGCCAGACTTTTTCGACGAATTTTATGAACCTTGTACTACAAAGTTCCTTTTCTTTGAGCTTCTCCAGCTTATTTAGCTGCGCTTCAAGCACGCGCAGGTCAGCATCGGTCAGTTTCCCCGAGGAAATCAGGGTTTCGATGTCTTTGAGGGAGATGTCACTCATCGTTCTGGACCTCTGCTTGCTCAGGTTGTTCAACTTCTTCTGGCTCTACGGGCTGGAACGGTTCCGCTGGCCCAAGCTGGAGGTCGAGGTCGTCTAGGGGGGTTATATCTGTAGCTTCGGCATTGAGCAGGCGCTTGACCCGCTCTTTGATGCTGTTCTCTAGAGTGATAGACGTGGTGTGGTGCACATGAATTTCGCTGCGCTCAGTGAAGAGGCCGATATCGCTGTGTTTACCTAGCAGTTCTAACGCCTTGAGTTCATGTTTCGTGTCTCCGCACGCTGCTATCTCTATTAGGCGGTTGGTAATGAAGTTCCGTGCCTGTAGTTGGTCGGAGAAGGCGTTGAAGTCGAACTTCTTGATTAGGATTGAAGCCGCTTGTGCTTGCGCGGATACGGATAGCGTTTTAGGCTTCTCGGGTTTCTCCTTACCTAATATGAGCTTCTCCGCAGCTTCTAGGTCATTGTCGTCGTAATCAATGCTTCCACCTAGCTGAGCAATTAGATCGGCGGTGTTTATGGCAATAGCTACGCTATCCGCATGAGTCTTGGGCTGCTCATCGGACATATCGAACGGAACAGGGTGTTCCGCAGTAGGCGTTACGTTAATCATAGGCACCGAGTAAACGGGAAGATGTACCACTGTAGCACAAAAGACCGGGGAGGTTGAGACTCCTTACCGGGGGGTGTCTCGCTAGCCGGTTAGCGAGCAAAGGCACTGGAGAACAGAAGGGGGTATACGGGGGTACAAAAAGAGAGGGGGGGGG
>Ga0209297_1001601_pt1 | contig 13113 bp, 23 predicted proteins | sample S_130805_MF_Meta_FD_187322 | JGI IMG/M metagenome (GOLD analysis project Ga0209297, IMG submission 187322) | Freshwater microbial communities from Lake Simoncouche, Canada to study carbon cycling - S_130805_MF_MetaG (SPAdes) (version 2) | ecosystem: Environmental > Aquatic > Freshwater > Lake ... | reverse complement strand
TGGGAGTCTTTTCGGAGCGAAACCATAGTCCAGGTCGTGGGGCCGCTCGTGGCAATATCTGGAGAAAAGTTATCCACAGGCAGGTTCAGCTGTTCTTCCGGGCATTGTCGATTGCCGCAGTCAATGTGCCGAAAACCTCGTTGGGCGAGACCGATCCATCGATTTCCACCAGGCGGCCATCGTGGCCATAGAACTCGAGCAATGGAGATGTCTGTGACTCGTACAAGTCGAGTCGCTGACTAATGCTCTCGGGGGTGTCGTCATTGCGCTGAACCACGTCGCCGCCACATGAATCGCAAATCCAGGGATCGCGCTTTTGGGCCGTGGCGACATAGTTCGTGCCACAGTCACGGCAGACCCGCCGGGCCGAAATGCGCTGAATCACCAATTCGCGCGGAACGTCAAGATCGAGCACCACATGAATGGGACGCTCGGCTGCAATTCCGTCAAGAGCAATGGCCTGGGCCACGGTCCGCGGAAAGCCGTCAAGGATGTAGCCACGAGTACGGGCGTCATCTTGCTCGAGGCGTTCGCGAATAATTTCGATCATGATGTCGTCGCCCACCAAGCGACCAGCTTTGATGACCTGACCCGCCATCTTGCCGAGTTCAGTTCCTTCGCGCACAGCAGCGCGCAAGATATCCCCCGTTGAAATATGGGGAACTACGTAGTGCCGCGAAATGCGTTGACATTGAGTACCTTTGCCAGCGCCTTGACGACCCATGATGATCAGACGTACGCCCGCGGTCATGAGTTAGTCCTGACGCAGCCACCGATGCTGCGCGAGCATCACTTCAGGAAACCCTCGTAGTTGCGCAGCATGAGCTGGCTATCTACTTGGCGCATCAATTCAAGAGCAACACCAACGGCGATCAACACGGTCGTACCAGCAAACGGGAACGACTTCACGTCACCGACCCACAACACGATGTACGGCAAGATGGCGATGAAAGCAACGAACAAAGCACCTGGCAACGTAATGCGGTTCACGGTCTTGGCGAGATAACGCTCGGTCTGCGGTCCGGGACGAATACCAGGAATGAATCCACCTTGACGACGAATCTGATCGGCCTGACGAATCGGGTCGAAAGCAATCGAGTTATAAAAGTAAGCAAACGCAATGATCAACAACGCAAATGACACGATGTAGAGCATTCCTTGCGACGACACCAAGTTACGGTCAACCCATTCGGTGATGGTACGGCGCCAACCGTCGGCACCACCGATCACGTTGGTCACAAGAACTGGCAACAACATCACCGAACTCGCGAAGATGATCGGAACAACGCCGGCCTGGTTGACCTTGAGCGGAATGTACGTGCTCTGACCGCCAAACATACGACGACCGACAACACGCTTGGCGAACTGCACAGGAATACGACGCTGACCAAGTTCAACACGTACTACTGCAATCAAGATGCCGATTGAAATCGACACGAGGATTGCAAAGACAACCCACTTCTTACTCTGCAAAATTGAGTAGTAACTGAAGGGCAATGAGCTCACCACTGATGCGAAGATCAAGATACTCATACCGTTGCCGATGCCGCGCTGACTGATGAGTTCACCCATCCACATCAACAATGCAGTACCTGCAACGAGTGAAATGATCACGAGCAAACCACGTGGCCACATACCGTCTGGCAACAACACAATGTCTGGTGCGTTACGTGAGGCAGTGAAGAACGCCGAACCTTTTCCTTGACCGAAAATAAAAGTCAAACCAGCGCCTTGCAAAGTGGCGATCGCAATCGCCACGTAACGAGTCCACTGCGTAATCTTGCGCTGACCAGTTGCACCTTCTTGTTGCCACTCTTCAAGCTTCGGAATCACAACTGTCAACACCTGCATGATGATGCTGGACGTGATGTACGGCATGATGCCCAAAGCGAAGATAGCGAACGATGAGAACGCACCACCAGAGAACAAGTTCAAGAAACCAAGAGCACCCTGTTGACGAGCTGATTCGCGCAATTGGCGAACAGCTTGGTCGTCGATGCCCGGAACGCGAATGTGCGCGCCCAAGCGATACAACAACACCACCAAGACCGTGAACAAGATTTTGTTCCGTAGGTCGGGGACCTTGAAGATGTTCTTCAAGTTCGACAGCACGTGGTCTCCTCGGGTTCTAGCGGCTGGTAAAAATCGGGAAGCCCGAAATCAGCGGTTGGTGAACTGGTTACCGTTGGCAGCAGGGCGAACCTTGTACGGCAACGGAATGATTGTGACGGATCCACCGGCAGCTTCGATGGCAGCTTGAGCAGCCTTCGATGCACCGTGAACATGAACATCAACCTTGCGGGTGATCTGTCCACGACCGAGAACTTTGACGAAAACGTTCTTGTGCAAAACACCAGCGGCCGTTAAGACCTCGGGGTTGACAAGTGCATCTTCGAGTTCGTTGATGGTGTCAAGATTGACACCCTGGTATTCGATGCGGAATGGGTTATTGAAACCCTTCAACTTCGGAACACGCTGCTTCAGGGGCATCTGTCCACCTTCGAAGCCGCGAGCAACCTTGCCGCGACCACGTGAGTGCTGACCCTTGGTACCGCGACCGGCAGTCTTTCCGCCCTTGCCACCGATACCGCGACCAAGTCGCTTTTTTGGATGGGTTGAACCAGGTGCTGGTGCTAATTCGTCAACGCGCATTGGTCAACTCTCCTTCGAATCAGTCGAAGATGAAACTTCGATGAGGTGGGGCACTCGGGCAATCATGCCGCGAATTTCGGGACGGTCGGGCAATGTATTGGACTTGCCAATACGACCAAGGCCAAGTGCGCGCAATGTTCCGCGACTCTTGGGCTTGGCATGAGTACTCGACTTGATCTGGGTCACCGTGATGGTGGGACCAGTGTGAACGACTGTTTGGTAGGTAGCCATAATCAGTGACTTTCTCCTGCAGCAACGGCGCGCTTGGTTTCGTTGTAGGCCTTGAGCAAGCCCTTCGGTACGAAACTATCGGCAGGAATGCCACGACGAGCCGCGACTTCATCGGGACGCTGCAATGACTGCAGTCCGTTGATGGTGGCGCGAGCCACGTTGATGGCATTGGATGAACCAAGTGACTTGGCCAACACATCGTGAATGCCAGCCTCTTCAAGGATGATGCGAGCAGCACCGCCGGCGATAACACCGGTACCAGGAGCTGCGGGCTTGAGCATCACGCGACCAGCACCCAAGATGCCAATCACGGGGTGCATGATGGTGCTGCCAGCGAGGGCAACCGAGAACATGTTGCGCTTGGCATCTTCGGTTCCCTTTTGGATAGCCAACGGAACTTCCTTGGCCTTTCCGTAACCGAGACCAACGCGACCGTTGCCATCACCAACCACAACAAGTGCGGTGAATGAGAAACGACGACCACCCTTCACAACCTTGGCAACGCGGTTGATGTGAATCACACGTGACTCGCGGCCACCTTCGGGGGTGTTGCCCATACCTGGAGGCGGACGATCACCTTGGCGCGGGTTTCCGCCGCCAGGTCCACCTGAACGCGGATTGGGATTTGGATTGGGATTGTTAGGTGTATTCGTCATCAGAACTCCAGACCTGCTTCACGAGCGGCTTCAGCAACCGCAGCGACACGACCGTGATACAAGTATCCACCGCGATCGAAAACAACTTTCTTGATACCAATTGCTTGAGCCCGCTGCGCAACAGTTGCACCTAAAGCCTTAGCGATTTCAACAGTGCTTCCACCAGCGGCACGCAATGCCGGCTCGTTCGATGACACCGATGTGATCGTCGTACCAAGATCGTCGTTGATGACCTGAAGCATGAGGTGCTTGTTTGAACGGTACAACGACAAGCGCGGACGCTCGGCGGTGCCGTGGATCTTCTTACGAACTCGGTTGTGACGTACAAGGCGACTCTCACGACGCTCTTTACTGATCTTGCTCATTGGATCTCCCTACCGGAATCTTTTCTCGGCATTACTTCTTGCCGGCTTTGCCGGCCTTGCGCAGAATCTTCTCGCCCTGGTAACGCACACCCTTGCCCTTGTAAGGCTCAGGCTTGCGAATGGAACGAATGTTGGCAGCTACTTGACCGACAGTTTCTTTGTCGATGCCTTTCACAATGATCTTGGTCTGCACGGGCACTTCAAAAGTGATTCCTGCGGGAGCATCCACATCAACGGGATGTGAAAAACCAAGGTTGAGACGAATGGAGCTAGGGCCCTTCAACTCGGCGCGGTAACCAACGCCAACGATGTCGAGTTCTTTAGCGAAACCAGTAGTGACACCAACGACCATGTTGTTGATCAATGCGCGGCTGAGGCCGTGCAAGCTACGTGATTCACGCTCGTCGTTTGGACGCTCAACAACCAAGTTGCCTTCGTCTTGACGAACAGTGATTCCACCAACAAGATCGCGACTCAAAGATCCCTGAGGACCTTTAACAGTCACTGAACTTCCACTGATGGAAACGTCAACACCCGCCGGGACGGGAATAAGTGCTTTACCGATACGTGACATGTTGTCTCCTGATCACCACACGTAACAGAGAACTTCGCCGCCGACTTTGCGCTTGCGCGCTTCACGGTCGGTCATGAGTCCCTGACTGGTGGATAGAACGGCAACACCAAGTCCACCGAGCACGCGAGGCACAGTGTCGGACTTGCGATACACGCGAAGTCCTGGTGTTGAAATGCGCTTGATACCGGCAATGGTTCGACGGCGTTCGGCCGAGTACTTCATTCCGATGTTCAAAATCTCGCCCGGTCCCTTGGTATTGGGAGCGACTGAGAAACCAGAGATGTAACCCTCTTGTTCCAAAATCTTGGCCAGAGCAATTTTTTGCTTCGACGACGGCATCTTGACCTCATCGTGCATCGCCGTGTTGGCGTTGCGGATGCGGGTCAGCATGTCGGCAATAGGATCAGTCAACATAACGCCTCACCAACTCGACTTCGTTAGGCCGGGGATTTCTCCTGCGTGAGCCATCTCGCGAAGGCACACACGGCAGAGTCCGAACTTGCGGTAAACAGAACGAGCACGACCACACTTGCGGCAACGTGTATAACCACGCACCTTGAATTTCGGTGTTGCGTTGGCTCGGTTAATTAAAGATTTCTTTGCCATGAGTCAGTACCTCCCGCTCACTTCTTCTTCTTGGCTGCGTACTGCGGTCCACGAGTGTTTTGCTTCTTCGGAGCAATGGCTGCTTCAGCGCCACGCTTGAAAGGGAAGCCAAACGCATCGAGGAGTGCCCGACCTTGGGCATTGTCAACAGCGGTGGTCACGATGGTGATGTCCATACCTCGAGGGGCATCGATCTTGTCGTATTCAATTTCGGGGAACACTGTCTGGTCAACAAGACCGAACGAGTAGTTTCCGCGACCGTCCCATGAATAGGCCGGCAAACCGCGGAAGTCGCGGATACGAGGAATAGCAACTGCGATCAAACGATCGAGGAATTCCCACATGCGGTCACCACGAAGAGTGACCATGCAACCAATGGCTTGCTTCTCACGAAGTTTGAAGTTGGCGATGGAGTCGCGTGACTTGGTCACCTTGGGCTTTTGGCCAGTGATGCGAGTCATGTCGGCGACAGCTCCTTCGAGCAACGACGGCTGCTGAGTCGCACGACCAACACCCATGTTGACCACAATCTTTTCGAGACGTGGAACCTGCATGATGTTGGGCAATTCGAGAGAAGCCTTGAGGCTGTCACGAATTTCGCTCTGATACTTCGCCTTTAAACGGGGCATCGTAGTAGTGCTCATGAAATTTCCTCACCTGTCTTGCGAGCGATGCGCACTTTCTTGCCATCGGCCAAAACCTTGTAACCAACGCGCGTGGGCTTGCCCTTATGCAAGAGCATCACGTTCGATGCGTTCAGCGGCATGTCACGGTCGATGATTCCACCTTGCTGGTTGGTACCGCTTGGCTTCTGGTGCTTCTTCACAACATTGATTCCGTCAACAATGATCTGATTGGTCGTGGGCATCACACGCGAAACGGTGCCTTCTTTGCCCTTGTCCTTACCTGAGATCACCACAACGGTGTCACCTTTTTTAATTTTCATCTCACAACACCTCCGGTGCTAACGAAACAATGCGCATGAACTTCTTGTCACGCAATTCGCGACCAACTGGTCCGAAAATACGAGTTCCTCGTGGAGTGAGGTCGTCCTTAATGATCACGGCAGCGTTTTCGTCGAAACGGATGTAGCTGCCATCGGGACGGCGCTTTTCCTTCTTGACGCGAACGACGACGCACTTGACGACATCACCTTTTTTGACACCTGCACCGGGAATTGCGTCCTTCACGGCAGCCACAAAAATGTCTCCGATCGAGGCGTAACGGCGGCGTGTACCACCGAGCACCTTGATGCACAGAACTTCTTTGGCGCCACTGTTGTCGGCAACCCTGAGACGACTTTCTTGCTGAATCATGTGTTCTTCTCCGTCGTTCCCAGGCTCACTTGGCCCGCTCGAGAATCTCGACGAGGCGCCAGCGCTTCGTCTTCGATAACGGACGGGTTTCCATGACGCGCACGCGATCGCCAATGTTGGCGTCGTTGGCCTCATCGTGGGCATACAACTTCTTGGTTCGCATGACGAACTTGTTGTACTTCGGGTGACGTACGCGCTCGACGACTTCGACGACCAAGGTGCGGTCCATCTTCGACGAGGACACGATGCCCTCACGTACCTTGCGCGGTGCGCGTTCTGTTGTTTCGACTGTTTCAGACATCTGGTTCACTCTCCGGCCTCAGCGGCAGCGATTTCACGCTGACGGATAAGGGTGTTGATTCGTGCGATGCGACGACGAACACGACGCAATTCGCTATGGGTGTCGAGCTGACCAGTTGCGCTACGGAAGCGGAGGTTCAATGCCTCTTGCTTGGTAGCACGAAGCTGCTCGACCAAAGATGTGAGGTCAAGTTCGCTGAGTTCAGCGCGGTCTTTGCTGGCTTGAGTTGCCATGATCAGATCGTCTCCTCGCGGGTAATGATGCGAGCTTTAATCGGCAATTTCTGGATGGCCTTGTTGAGGGCCTCAAATGCCTGCTCGCGACTTGGGAATGACAATTCGAACAACACGCGACCAGGCTTGACCACGGCTACCCAGAATTCGGGGTTGCCCTTACCGGAACCCATGCGGGTTTCAGCAGGCTTCTTGGTGACGGGCTTATCGGGGAACACGTTGATCCAGACCTTGCCACCACGCTTGATGTGACGGGTCATAGCAATACGTGCAGCTTCGATCTGACGAGCGGTTAACCAGCACGGTTCAAGAGCTTGAATTCCGTACTGACCAAAAGCCAGTTCGCTTCCACCCTTGGCCATACCGCCGGTACGACCACGATGGTGCTTTCGATGGGCAACTTTGCGAGGCATCAACATAATGAATCAGTCCTGTGCACGGAAGTGCGGGGTCTCGTGCCCATCGTGGGTGCGGCGGGCAATTTCTTCTTCCTCGTCGAGCAACTTCTCGAGTTCGGGATCGGCTTCTTTGACGAGCGGTGTTGCGGCCAATTCGGCAGCTTCTTCGGCCTTGCGGCGTCCGCTTGATGACACAACTTTGCGCGCACCAGGTGCACCTGAAGTTTCGCCAACAGCCATGGCTGCTTCGCGAACGATCTTGTCATCGGTGACGGGCTTGTACGGCAAAATGTCGCCACGGTAAATCCACACCTTCACACCAACGCGACCACTTGCGGTACGAGCTTCACGGAAGCCGTAGTCAATGTCGGCACGCAATGTGTGCAACGGAACGCGACCTTCGCGGTACCACTCGGTACGGCTCATTTCGGCGCCACCTAGACGGCCCGAACACTGAACACGAATACCAAGTGCGCCAGCCTTTTGTGCGTTCTGCACAGCACGCTTCATGGCACGACGGAAAGCAATACGACCAACGAGTTGATCGGCAACGCCTTGAGCGATCAATGCTGCATCAAGTTCTGGTGACTTGATTTCAACAATGTTCAACTGCACCTTCAAGTTGCCGGTGAGCTTGGTGAGACCTGAACGAAGTTCGTCGGCCTTGGCACCTTTACGACCAATAACAATTCCGGGACGTGCAGTGTGGATGTCAACCTTCAAGGTCTCGCCACGCTTGCGCTCAACTTCGATACGTGAGATTGCGGCATCGGGAAGTGATTCCATGATGTACGCGCGAATCTTCCAGTCTTCAGTGAGGTATTCCTTGTAGTTGCGCTCGCTGAACCAGCGGCTCTTCCAGTCGGTGGTAATTCCGAGACGGAAGCCGTAAGGATTAACTTTTTGGCCCATCAGTCCTCAGCCTCAGGCGCTGTATTTTCAACCGAAGTAGTTTCAACGGCAGTTGCTTCGATCGTCGTATTTTCAATTGAAGTCTCTTCGAGTGTTACTTCTTCAACAGTTATTGACTCAACTGCATCATCGCCACCATCGGTGCGCTTGGTGCGGCTGGCCTGAACGCGAGCACGACGATCAGCAACACCGCCACCGCGAGTTGCACGGCGACCGCTGACTGCACGCTCACGACGAGACTGGACAACTGTCAAGAGTTCAGCATCAATGACACTGAGCACAATGGTGATGTGGCAGGTGCGCTTGTTGATGCGAGTTGCACGTCCCTTGGCACGGGGCTTGAAGCGACGCAAGGTCGGACCTTCGTCGGCGTAGCAAGCCTTGACGTACAAAGTTTCGGCTTCGAGGCCATCGTTGTTCACGGCGTTAGCAACAGCAGATGCCAACACTTTGCGAATCACGCGAGCAGCTTCACGCTCGGTGAACTGCAAGACCTGATCGGCCATAACAACATCGCGACCACGAATGAGATTGAGGACAACGCGTGCTTTCGATGCTGACATGCGTGAACCGCGAACACTTGCTTTTGTTCCGGTGCGCTCTCCAGCAACGAAAGAACGCTCATTGAGCTTGGGACCAGTCATTACTTGCGACCCTTCACGTTCTTTTCTTGACCTGCGTGATATTTGAAGGTACGAGTCGGTGAGAATTCGCCGAGCTTGTGACCAACCATTGATTCGGTGACGTACACCGGAACATGCTTACGACCGTCATGCACCGCGATGGTGTGACCCACCATGTCGGGGATGATTGTCGAACGGCGACTCCAGGTCTTGATGACCTTCTTTTCATTGGCAGCGTTCAGCGCGTCCACCTTTTTTACGAGGTGGTCGTCAACGAACGGACCCTTTTTTAAGCTACGAGACATCTAATGCACCTATCCTTTACCGGCGGCCCTTGCCGGAACGACGACGACGAACTATCAACTTCTGTGATGCCTTATTGCCATCACGAGTACGGCTTTCTGGCTTGCCCCACGGAGAAACGGGAGGACGACCACCAGAGGTCTTACCTTCACCACCACCGAGAGGGTGATCGACCGGGTTCATGGCGACACCGCGAGTTTGCGGACGTACACCCTTCCAGCGGTTACGACCAGCCTTACCAATCTTGATGAGTTCGTGTTCGGAGTTACCGACTTCGCCAACAGTGGCTCGGCAATCAATGAGAACGCGACGCATTTCGGTTGATGGCAAACGCAAGGTTGCGTAGTCGCCATCTTTCGCGACCAACTGTACGCCCACGCCGGCCGAACGAGCCATCTTGCCACCCTGACCCGGGCGCAATTCGACGTTGTGAACAACGGTACCGACGGGCATGTAGCGCAACGGCAACGCATTGCCGGGCTTGATGTCGGCCTTGGGACCATTTGATACGTGATCGCCAACATTCATGCCCTTAGGAGCAAGGATGTACGCCTTCTCGCCGTCTGCGTAGTGCAACAAAGCAATACGGCAGGTGCGGTTGGGGTCGTATTCAATTGTCGCAACTTTGGCGGTGATGCCATCTTTGTTGCGCTTGAAGTCAATCATGCGGTACTGCTGTTTGTGGCCGCCACCGCGGTGACGTGAGGTCTTGCGACCATACGCGTTACGTCCACCCGTCTTCGGCTTGCTCGTGAGCAATGACTTCTCGGGGGTCGTTGATGTGATCTCGGAGAAGTCTGACGAAGTCTGGAAACGACGACCGGCAGATGTTGGTTTACGCTTACGAATTCCCATGACGCGATGCCTCAGTTGTTCTCGAACAGTGGGATTTCATTCCCAGCAGCCAAAGTGACGATGGCGCGCTTGGTACCAGGGCGACGACCGGGGCGATTAGTGCCTCGGGTGCGCTGGACCTTGCCCGCACGGTTGAGTGTGTTGACCTTGACGACCTTGACACCCCAGATGGCCTCGACTGCGTCGTGGATCTCGGGCTTTGATGCGTCAACGTGAACGTTGAATGTGTACACACCGGTCTCGATGAGCGCGTAGCTCTTTTCGGACACGATGGGAGCGATGATGATGTCGCGGGGATCTTTCATCACTGACCGTCCTTACTTGCTCCAGGCAAAGATGCCTGCGAGAAAACGATGGTGTCGTTGCACAGCACGTCGTAGGCATTGAGTTCGCCAATTTCGATGAGCTGTACTTCGGGAAGATTACGGAACGAACGGATCGCATTGAGTTCGTCACGACGAACCACGATCAACGTACGACCTTCAAGATTGAGAGCGCTCAACGCTTCAATCGCTGCAGAAGTCTTGGGTGTTTCAAAGTTCCAAGAATCGATGACAACGATTTTTCCTTCGTTAGCACGATCGGACAATGCTGACTGCAATGCAATCTTGATCATCTTTTTTGGAGTCTTTTGCGTGTACTTACGCGGCTTCGGTCCGAGGGCCACACCACCACCAGAGAAATGCGGTGAGTTGGTCGAGCCCTGACGAGCACTACCAGTTCCCTTTTGCTTGAGCGGCTTCTTGCCACCACCAGAAACTTCGGCACGAGTCTTGGTGCTCTGTGTACCAGCACGTCGGTGCGCAAGTTGCGCCGTCACGACTTGGTGCATCACCGGAACGTTGGGCTGACGACCGAAATCGGCATCGCTCAAAGCGACAGTTCCGACTTCTTTACCAGCTTGATTCTTGATCTTTAACGAAGGCATCAGGTCACTTTCCCTTCACCGCGTTGCGCACAATGACAACGCCACCATTGGGGCCGGGTACTGAACCACGGACCAACAACAAACCACGTTCGGCATCAGCCTCAACAACTTCGAGGTTCAAGGTGGTGACTTGGGCATGACCCATGTGTCCGGCCATCTTGAGACCCTTCAAAACGCGGCCCGGGTATGAAGCCGAACCAATGGAACCAGGAGCACGGTGGTGCTTGTGGTTACCGTGACTTGCGCCTTGACCACTGAAGTTGTGACGCTTCATTCCACCAGCGAAGCCCTTACCGCGGCTCACTGCAGTCACGTCGACTTTTTGGCCCTTGACGAATTGATCAACAGTGATCTCTCCGCCAACTTCGAATCCGTCAACGCTCTCGAGACGAAGCTCGACCAAACGACGACCTGATTCGACATCCGCTTTCGCGAAGTGACCAGCCTTGGGCTTGGACAATTTCTTGGCGTCCTTGTGCCCATACGTAACTTGAAGCGCGGTGTAACCGTCGCGCTCGGAAGTCTTGACTTGAACAATGCGAGCTGGTTCAACACGAAGCACAGTGACGGGGACGATTGAATTATCGTCCGCCCACACTTGTGTCATGCCGACCTTTTCGCCGACGATCGCTTTCTTTGCCATGAGGCAGCCTCTTCATCCAGCCAGTGTTTCTGGCGCTTTCGAGTTGACTGTGCGTGAACTTTGGTAAACCGCCGTTCATGCAAACGCTCCGTGGATCGGATGATCAACGGAGCATTTTTTTCGGTTGTTGCCATGCAGTCCCCAGCGAGCTGGGCTTTCATAGACATCGATTGCAGCGGACGGACAAAAGTCCGTTTCGCACGAGGTGGGAACACTACCGCCACATTGGACGCGAACCCACACGCGGTTGCGAGCAATTTCTGTGTCTTCATTTATATCTCTATGTGAGACAAAAGAGTGAATTTAGGGGAATCTGCGTCCCAACCACTCGACCACGTGGGCAAGAGCTTCCTGGCGATGACCCTCAAGATAATGAGGTGCGCCCTTCATCTCGACATAGGTCTTGTCGGCTGCCCCGCTGTTGTCGACGATCTCTTTGGCCTGCCAGATACGAATCTCGGTGTCGGCAGTCGGATGGATGAGCAGGGTCGGAACCTTGACCTTGGGCATCGTGTCAGCCAATTTGGCGTGGCTTGAGAGCCCGCTCCAGGTCGACAGCCAGCCGCGTGCCGTCATCGAACGGCCAAGGCCACCTCGGCCATAGTTGGCATCAAAGGGATCGGGGAAGGCAAACAGGCTGCCCATGGGTCGTTCATCGGGATCGATCGACAAGTCGAGATAGGCCGGATCGGCCAAGGTGCGATAAATCACCATGTATTTGGTGAACACCGCACGGCGGCGCAATTCGCGCCATTGCACCGTCTGCGTTTGATTGTCAACTCCACGCAGTCGTGAACCGGCATCAATAGATTCGGCAATGCTGGCTTTGGCGATCGCATCAATACGGGCAACTCGTTCAACCTGTGCGGCGCGATACCGCTTCAGCCATTCTTTGTCGTAGACACAAGGTTCGGGCCACGGCCGCCAACCATTGTCGGGGTTGTACATATCAAGTTCGGGAACCGTCGAGAACGGATCGCTTTCATCGACCACACTCGGGTCGATGACTTGCAGCATGAACACACCTTCACCAGGATGTGCGGCCATACCCACCCAACCATCACCAATGCCACGTTCGGCATGAGCAAGGGCCATCAGTGATCCGCCACCAGAGTTGCCAAGTAGCACGACCGCTTCAGCGCCACGCCGTTTCATTTCGTTGTACACGGTTTCAACATCGATCGTGCAGGCTTCGTGCAAACAATCGGTGTCGTTGTTCATGTAACGCGTACCAAAACCTAAGACTGCATACCCAGCGGCTGCGAGCAACGGCGCGGCATAATGCACGCTGAAGTCACCGCGTGGATGCGACAAGATAACCGCGGTCTTCCACTTCTTGCCGTTTGGCGGAGTCCATAACACACCGCGCACTAGTGCACCGTCGGGACTCACTAATCGAATGGACTCACGCGGTATCTCAACACCCGGATCATCTTCGGGCATTGGCCAATAGTTCAAACCAAACGGACGTGCACCACCGACATGTACATCAAGCATGACCGCACAGTACAACACGT
>Ga0209297_1001599_pt1 | contig 13119 bp, 10 predicted proteins | sample S_130805_MF_Meta_FD_187322 | JGI IMG/M metagenome (GOLD analysis project Ga0209297, IMG submission 187322) | Freshwater microbial communities from Lake Simoncouche, Canada to study carbon cycling - S_130805_MF_MetaG (SPAdes) (version 2) | ecosystem: Environmental > Aquatic > Freshwater > Lake ... | reverse complement strand
ACTAAACGTTCAAAAGTTTTTGCCTGTAACTTAACTGCTTCAGGTCCTATATCTGCCAACATATCTGAGACCTTTGAAAACAAATAATCACCAGTCAAAATTGCTACAGCGTTATCCCATTTCTTATTAGCACTAATTACTCCCCGTCTTAATACTGCATCATCCATTACATCATCGTGATAAAGCGTTGCAAGGTGAGTAAGTTCGCAACAGACTGCAGCCTTGATAATGTCATAATTACTTGGATCACCAAATTGTGCAGCTAATAATGTTAATAAGGGTCTGAGTCGCTTTCCACCAGCTTCAACTAAGTGACGGGATGTTTCAATAACTAATGGGTAATCACCTTTAATATGAGAGCGCATTAACTCTTCCACCCTCGCCATGTCGGCAAGAAGTGAAGCCTCTAATGCTTTATCTAAGTTGGGTATCCCGACTTGATTTTTCATTTAATAAAATTGGCATAGGTGGTTGCAGCATTAAGAAGCAGTGATGGCATAACTCCTAGGACAACTGAAATTACTGTCGCAAGGATAATTGCAATTCGACTTTTGACAGATGGGATGATTACTGAAACTGAATCATTAATTGGGTCGGTAAAGAACATCATGATAATTACTCTGATATAGAAGAAAGCTGCAATGGCGCTTGAAAGCACACCGACAACTACAAGTGAAATATTTCCGGATTTATACGCTGCCGAAAATATTGCAAACTTTCCAATAAAGCCAGAGGTTAATGGAATACCTGCAAAACTTAACAAGATAAATGAGAATGCAGCTGCAACTAATGGTGATTTCTTACCAAGACCAGTCCACCTATTTAAATCACTTACCTCACCAGAAGAATCTTTAACAAGAGTAACAATTCCAAATGCGGCTAATGTGGTTAGGCCATAGGCAAATAGATAGAACAGTGAAGCTGCTAAGCCATCCTTATTTAACGCAACTACACCGGATAATAAGAAACCAGCATGTGCAATTGATGAGTAAGCCAACATACGTTTAACATCCCGCTGCGCAATTGCAACCAATGAGCCAAATAGCATCGTGATAATTGCTATTACAGTAATTAGTGGACGCCAAAGTGCTTGCTCTTCTGCAAAACCAATATAAAAGATTCTAAGTAATGCACCAAATGCCGCTACCTTTGTGGCTGCAGCCATAAATCCGGTAATTGGTGTTGGCGCTCCCTGATATACATCAGGTGTCCAAGAATGGAATGGCACTGCACCAACCTTAAACAATAAGCCAACTGATACGAAAACTATTCCTATTAGTAGGAAGACGTTGTTAGCACTTCCTACTGCAGTGCTAATACCTGAAATTGAAATTGTTCCGGAGTATCCATATAGGAAAGCTGCACCAAATAAGAAAAATGCTGAAGAGTAGGCACCGAGCAAGAAATATTTAAGTGCTGACTCCTGTGATAACAACCGTCTGCGCCTAGATAAACCGGCTAATAAATAAAGTGGTAGAGAAAATACTTCTAAGGCGACAAATAATGTAATTAGATCCGCAGCAACTGGAAATAACATCATTCCTGCGACAGCAAATAAGAAGAGTGGAAAAATTTCAGTTTGTTGACTCTTCTCCTGCAATGAGCTTTTTTCTTCATTTGAACCAGGAACAGCCGATGCTTGAGCAACAAAATTATCTTGATCGGCAATTAATAAAACTGCAACTAGCGCAAGTACAACTACAGTGGCTTGTAAAAATATTCCAGCCTTATCAATTGTCACAGAATTAACTGCAGCGGTAGTAGAAGATAAATCTCTAATTCGCCATAATTGTTGTAGTGCTAATAGAAGCGTTCCAATACTTATTGTTAGTTGAACCGCTGCCCGGTGGGCTCGGCCTAAAAATGCTTCAACTAAAACCCCAATTAAAGCCCCACCCAGGACTATCAGAATTGGTGCGATAAGTGAGTATGTAAGTGAAGGTGCGGTTAACATTATTTGCCCATCTTTGCGATTGGATCAGTAAACCCAGCATTAACAACAACTTTTTCTGCTGTTGGATTAATAAGATCTAATACAGGTTTTGGATAAAAACCCATTACGACAATTATTAAAATAACAGGTGAAATTGCAATTTTTTCACGCAAACTTAAATCTTTTAGATTTTCATTTCCGCTAGTTGTTGGACCGTGAAGTGTTTTTTGGATCGGTATTAATATATAAAGGGCTGCTAAAACAATTCCTAAAGTTCCAATTACGGCCGCAACTGGGTAGCGGGTATATGTCCCAACTAAAACTAAGAATTCACTGACAAAGCTAGATAGACCAGGTAATGCTAAGCCTGACATTCCAGCAATAAAGAATGTCCAAGCCATTACTGGCGTCACTCTTTGCAGGCCACCAAAATCAGTAATAGTTGATGAGCCTCTGCGCATCATCATCCAGCCAGCAACTAAGAATAGTGCTGCGGTAGAAAAGCCATGATTAACCATATATAAATTAGCACCAGACATTCCCTGTGAAGTCATAGCAAAAATTCCCATAGTTATAAAACCAAAGTGTGAGATGGACGTAAATGCAATTAATCCCTTAATATCTTTTTGCCCAATCGCCATAAATGCACCGTAAATAATTGATATCACCGCTAACGTGATAATTAGTGGCGTAAAGGTTTTACTCGCGTCTGGAAATAACGCAATACAAAATCTGATCATTCCGTATGTTCCAACTTTGTCTAATACGCCTAATAGCAAAACTGATGTGCCAGGTGTTGCAGCCTTTGCTGCATCTGGAAGCCAAGTATGAAATGGCCAAAGTGGCGCCTTTATTGCAAAGGCTATAAAGAAGCCAAGGAATAAAAGATTCTCGGTTGTATTATCAATTTGAAGGGTTGCAAGTTTAGTTAAATCAAATGTTGCCCCAATTTGATTACCAGCGATTACATAAATTCCAATAACTGATGCCAGCATTAATAAGCCACCAAATAAGCTATATAGAAGGAACTTAACTGCAGCAGCGGATCTGTTGCCAGTGCCATAGCCACCGATTAAGAAGTAAACCGGTATTAACATTGCCTCAAAGAAAACATAAAATAAAAACAGGTCAGTGGCTGCAAAGACGCCAATCATCATGGTCTCTAAAACCAAAATAAGAATATAAAAACTCTTAGTACCCCATCTACCAACATCTGATTCATGCCAGGTAGCTAATATGACTATTGGCACCAAAATAGTTGATAACAAAATAAGAACTAATGAAATTCCATCAATACCTACTGCATAATTAATATTAAAAGCAGCTATCCAAGTATTGCTTTGAACATATTGCATTCCGGTAATACTTTTATCAAACCCAGTTGCTAAGAAAATAGAAGCTACTGCTATTGCTAAAGTGGCACCAAAAGCTACTCGTTTAATTAGCTCAGAACTTTTACTTGGAATAAGTGCCACGATAAGTGCACCTAAAAGTGGAAGTCCGCCAACAATCGTTAATAAACTCATGCCGTCACCACCCAGATGGCTGCGATAAGTGCTAGCGCTCCAATAAACATTAGTAATGCATAACTTCTAACATAACCATTTTGAAGAGACCTTAAGCGACTGCCAGCGGTTAAAGAAACACTTCCGACTGCTCGAACTAAACCATCAATTACTAAGTAATCAATATTCAATATGTTCTTAACTACTGACTGGCCCGGACGCATAAACACTGTCTCATTGAAATCATCTTGGAATAAATCACGACGTGCAGCTCTAGTAAGTGCAGATACCTTTTCAGGTGCTTGAGCTAGTTGATCTCCACGATATTTAGACACCGCAACAAATATTCCAATTGCCACTACCGCTAATGTCATTAGCGAAATTACTGCTGCTGGCAAAAACTCTTCGTGGTGCTCTTTAAGTGGATTAACCACTGGCTCTAGCCAATTAACCAAACCTTGACCCTTCGATAAAATAAATCCAGACGCAATAGAACCAATTGAAAGTAAACCAATAGGAATCAGCATTAATGCTGGACTCTCATGTGGTTCATCTTTATGACCCCATCTTTCATTTCCAAAAAAGGTCAAGATCACAACTCTGGTCATATAAAAGGCGGTAATCATCGCGCCAAGTAATGTTGCAACACCAAGTGCTACACCTTTTATACCACCAGCATTAAAAGCTGTTTCAATAATTTTGTCTTTTGAATAAAAGCCAGCGAATGGTGGAACACCAATAATTGCTAAATAGCCAAGTCCAAATGTGAGTGCAGTAATCGGCATAAACTTTCCAATACCGCCATACTTTCTCATATTAACTTCATCTTTCATGCCATGCATTACAGAACCTGCTCCGAGAAACATGCTTGCCTTAAAGAAACCGTGAGTAAGTAAATGCATAATTGCAAATGCATAACCGATTGGACCTAATCCAGTTGCCAGAATCATGTAGCCAATTTGTGACATGGTTGATGCAGCAAGTGCCTTCTTAATATCATCTTTAGCTGTACCAATAATCGCGCCAAACAATAAAGTGACTCCACCGACAATAAGAACCATCAATTGCGCAATTGGTGCTTGATCAAAAATAAAGTTTGATCTAGTAATTAAATAAACACCGGCAGTAACCATTGTTGCGGCATGAATAAGAGCAGATACTGGAGTTGGACCAGCCATTGCATCTCCCAGCCAAGATTGCAGAGGAAATTGTGCAGACTTTCCACAAGCAGCTAATAACAACATCAAACCTATAGCGGTTAATTGTGTTGAAGAGGCGTGTTCTGCATGTTCTTTAATTCCAGCAAATGAAACATCGCCAAAGGTCGCAAACGCAATCATGATTGCTAGTGATAAACCAACGTCGCCAACTCGGTTTGCTATAAAAGCCTTTTTTGCAGCTGTTGCATAGGCAGGCTTTTGATTCCAAAATCCAATAAGCAAATAAGAGGCAAGTCCAACACCTTCCCAGCCCACATAAAGATTTAAATATGAGTCTCCTAGAACTAATAAAAGCATGGCTGCGATAAATAGATTTAGATATGCAAAAAATCTACGACGATCAAGATCATGCGACATATAAGCAATTGAATAGATGTGAATTAATGTACCCACGCCAGTGATTAATAGCACGAAACAAATAGAGAGCTGATCAAGAAGTAGTGATGCATTAACATTAAATGAGCCGACCGAGATCCAAGTAAATAGATTTTGTGTAACTGCTCGATTTTCACCTGTTCTTGATTGCATCGCGAAAAACTCAACAACACCAATAGTGAAGGCTGAGGCTGAAACAATTGTTGCCATTACATGGCCCCAAGAATTAGCTCGCTTGCCAATTAACAAAAGAATTGTAGAACTAAATAATGGCAGTGCGATTAACCAAACTAAATTTGCTGATGTCTGCATGTTTATCTCTTAAGCAAACTTGCATCATCAACTGATGCAGATCGACGGGAGCGGTAAATAGTCACAATGATCGCAAGACCAACTACTACTTCACATGCAGCAACAACCATGGTGAAGAAGGCAACGACCTGTCCTTGAAGATTTCCATTTATTCGAGCAAAGGTTACAAATGCAAGATTTGCAGCATTTAGCATTAACTCAATACACATAAAAACAACAATTGCATTACGTCTAACAACAACTCCGATTGCACCAATTGTAAAAAGAATTGCAGAAAGATAAAGATAATTAGCGATTGCCATTACTTCTCCTCCTCTTCCTGCTGTAGTTCAAATTTAGAACTTTCAATGATGTCGCCACGGGCTTCAAGTACTGCAGATATTGATGTTGGTGCTGCTTTGCCAGTTGGTAGTAGCGCTGGTACATCAACTGCGTTATGAAGAGCATAAACACCAGAACCAGGAAGACCGGCTGCATCCTTTAAATTATCTTTTCTAAACCGAGCGATTGAAAGATCACGTTGCGCAAATGGAGACCTAGTTTTTTGACTATGAGCTAAAACCATTGCGCCAAGGGCTGCGGTAATTAAAAGCGCTGAAACAACCTCAAATGCAAATACATATTTAGTAAATAACTCCTCCGCTAATCCATTCGCGTTTCCGTTGGAGTTTGCAGAAGCTAAACCGGTGATCGGTCTATTAAATGTTGCCCGGCCAATTAAGGTTGTTAATAATCCACCAAATCCAATTGCTGCTGTTATCGCTATTGGCCTGAGCCCACGAATAGTTTCAACAAAAGAATCAGAGGTATCAACGCCAACTAACATCAAAATAAATAAGAAAAGCATCATTACTGCGCCGGTATAAACAACAATTTGAACAATTCCTAAGAAAAGTGCATCTTGGGCAATATAAAAAATCGCTAGTGAAATCATTATCCAAGCAAGTAATAAAGCTGAATGGACCGCTTTTTTTACAATTAACATTCCAAGCCCTGCTAATACTGAAAGTGGTGCTAGAAAATAAAATAATGCGGCTTCTGGTGAAGCAGTTTTTCCAATATCTAATGCAAGGTTAATCATTTTTAGCTACACCTTGAGATGGGTGAGATTCAGTTACTTCTCCACGGTAATAGTTACCATCATCAGTGTTTGGATACATTGGATGTGGTGGTGGAACCATTCCAGCACGAAGTGGACCAAGTAGGTCATCTTTTTCAAAGATTAGTTTTCCACGAGTGCTGTCTGCTAATTCATATTCGTTTGTCATTGTTAGGGCTCGGGTTGGACATGCTTCAATGCAAAGACCACAGAAAATACAGCGAAGATAATTAATTTGGTAAACCTTGCCATAACGCTCACCGGGAGAAAATTGTGCACCTTCTTTATTGTCAGCACCTTCAACATAAATAGCATCTGCCGGGCATGCCCAAGCACATAATTCGCATCCAATACATTTCTCTAGCCCATCTGGATGGCGGTTTAGTTGATGGCGTCCATGAAATCTTTCTGCAGTTGGCTCTTTAACCTCTGGGTATTGAACTGTATTTACTTTTTTAAACATAGTTTTAAAAGTTACCCAAAAACCAAGTAGTTGCTTGCTAAAGCTTGCACTCTCATGGTTTGTGATTGGTACTTTTGATTGATCTGCTTTGGCTAAGCCAAAATCATCAGAACGAGGCGTTAATTCATCAGCCATTTAATTGCTCCGCTCTTGTGTTTGGAATTGTTGGTACGGGAAAATTAGGTTCACTAGAGTTTGTCACCTTAGCGGCTTTTGCAAGATTAACTTTATTGCGATCAATTAGGGATGTAATTGCAATATAAATTAATGCTATTGAAAATATAAAGGCAACAATTATTACTCTGGGTGCCTGTTGTTGAGACATTACTCGAAGTGTTGAAACCACCATAATCCAAGCAAGTGAAAATGGGATTAAAACTTTCCAACCAAACTTCATAAATTGGTCATAACGCAGGCGAGGTAATGTGCCACGTAACCAAACAAAGACAAAGAAGAATCCTAAAATCTTTATAAAGAACCAAACTAATGTAAACCAGCCACCAAGCCATTGCTCGGTAAAACCCAAACCAGGAAGGGCATGGTAACCACCAAGAAACAATGTGGTCGCAAGCGCTGAAACCGCAATAATGTTTACATACTCCGATAAGAAAAATAAGGCGAACTTAAGTGATGAATACTCGGTATGGAATCCACCAACTAATTCACCTTCAGCTTCAGCTAAATCAAATGGTGCTCGATTAGTTTCACCAACCATAGAAATTGTGTAGATAATAAAAGAAGGGAAAAGAATTACTGCATACCACCACTTATCTTGAGCAGCCACTATCTCAGATGTAGACATTGAGCCAGCGTAAATAAATACCGCAACCAAGGATAACCCCATCGCAACTTCATATGAAATTACTTGAGCAGAAGAACGAAGACCACCTAGAAGTGGATAAGTTGATCCAGAAGACCAACCCGCTAGCACAATTCCATAAACTCCAACGGATGCAATTGCTAATACATAAAGCACACCAACTGAAATGTCAGTTAATTGCATAACTGTTCTATGGCCAAAGAAATTTACTTCACCAGTGAGTGGAATAACTGCAAATGACATAAAACAAGCAGTGGTGCTTATTACCGGAGCAAGAACGAACACAATTCGATCAGCTGCCTTTGGAATTAAATCTTCTTTAAGTGCCAACTTCACACCATCAACTAGAGCTTGTAATAAACCAAATTTTCCAACTCTATTTGGTCCACTTCGTTGTTGCATTCTGGCGACTATTCGTCTTTCTGCCCAAACCGACATAATTGTTAGAAATACGCATGCAGCAAAGATTAATAAACCTTTTAGAGCAATAATCCAACCTGGATCTTGGCCAATTAATTCTGCATTACTCATGCTTTGGCCACCTTCACAATTGAATTACTTACCGTTCCTAAATTTCTAATTAGTTGGCTGCTTTGAGAGTTACGTGGAAGCCAGACAGATGATTCTTCAATATCACTAATAGAACATGGCAAAGTAATCGCACCGTACTCATTTGAAACTCTCACTAAATCACTTTCATTTACACCAAGAGATTTAGCTCGTGCAGAGCTAATAACAACAATTGATTTACGCGCAGTTCCAGCAAGATTATCTTCACCATCTTGAAGCGAACCTTTATCCAGCAAATTACGCCAAGAATTTAAAACCGCTTCATCACCAGTTGCACTCTTGCCAGGGTTTCCAGGAATTAACTTCATTGCACTCCTTGAACCATCCCAATTTCCGATTGACTCAAACTCATTTCTGGCACTTTTTACAGTTGCTAAATTAATTGGTTTACCAATTTCATCTGCAAGCATTGAAAGAATTCGTACATCACTTCGGTTTAGTGATTGGTCAACTGCTGCATCAAAATTACGTGTACTTCCTTGCCAATCCATAAATGAACCGCTCTTTTCAACCACTGCAGCTACCGGCAATACAACTGAAGCAATATCAGTGATATCACTTTGTCTAATTTCAAGTGAAACCACAAACTTCTTCGAAAGTTTTACCTTTGCATCTGCTGAAATATCCATTGGATCTACCCCGCCGATTAAGACTGCCTGCAGGTCTGAGTTAATGATTTCAGCAGAACTCATTCCCAACTCACTTGGTAGTGAATCAGCATTCCATGCTGTTGCAATATCTACTCTGGCTGATGCATCACTTATTGGGCGATTGCCTGGCAGCAAGTTTGGAAGTGCGCCAGCTGCAACTGCACCCTTCTCACCGGCTCTGCGTGGAATCCAACCTAATTTTGCGCCACTTTCACTTACTAATTTAATTACGGCAGATAGTGCACCAGTTGTTTCAGATGCTCGCTCGCCAACTAAAACGACAGATTTAGCTGTTAATCCAGTCAGTGCTGAGATTGCTGCTACTTCATTACCGGTTGCAGTTTTGATTAATTTTGCATTTAACTTTTGAGTACCCCGACTTGCAAATGGAGCAATACTTGTGACTTTGATTGCCCGCTTATGAGTCTGCTTATAAATTCGCAGGAAAACTATTGGCGACTCATCCTCTGGCTCAAAACTAATAAGTACTATCTGATCTGCTTTATCAATATCTTTATATGTTGCATTAAGTGATGCCGATGCTAAGAAATCTAACTCTTCACCGCTGTGGCTGCGAGCGCGGAAATCAATATTGTTTGTATTAAGAGTTATTCGAGCAAATTTGCTATATCCGTAAGCATCTTCAACAGTTGCACGCCCACCAACTAATACACCAGCCCTTGCATTTTTTAATCCTGCTGCTGCAGCAGCTAATGCCTCAGGCCAAGACGCTTCTTGTAATTGTCCATTTGTATCTCTAATCATTGGCACGGTAATTCGATTCTTAGCTACCTCATACTTAAATGCCCATCGGCCCTTATCGCAATTCCACTCTTCATTTACATCTGCATCTTCTCCGGCAAGTCTGCGCAAGGTCTTACCCCTGCGAACATCGGTGCGCATTGAGCAACCAGATGCACAGTGCTCACATGAAGTATTAGTGGAAACTAAATCAAATGGTCGAGCTCGGAATCGATATGAGGTGCCAGTTAATGCTCCAACCGGACATATCTGTACTGTGTTTCCAGAGTAATAAGAATCAAATGGTTCATCCTCATATATGCCAACCTGTTGAAGTGCGCCACGTTCATTTAAAGTTATAAATGGATCACCGGCAATTTGTTCTGAGAATCTTGTGCAGCGAGCGCAAAGTACGCACCGCTCTCGATCTAATAAAACTTGTGATGAGATTGCAACTGGTTTTTCAAATGTTCGCTTTATTCCTTCAAATCTACTTTCACCTCTGCCAGATGACATCGCCTGATTTTGTAATGGGCACTCACCACCTTTATCGCAAACTGGGCAATCAAGTGGGTGGTTAATTAACAGCAGCTCCATAATTCCTTTTTGGGCTTTATCAGCAACAGGTGAAGTTAATTGAGTTTTAACAATCATCCCGTTTTCAACTGGAATAGTGCAAGAGGCTTGTGGTTTTGGAAATGCTCGGCCATTTATTTCAATATCTACTAAACATTGTCTACACGCACCAGCGGGCGCAAGCAGTGGGTGATCACAAAATCTTGGAATTTGAATGCCTAGCTTTTCAGCAGCACGGATTACTAAGGTTCCCTTTGGAACAGTAATTTCAAAACCATCAATTACGCAGGTGATCATCTCAACTGCTTGTTCGGTGCCTAACTCTTGAATACTCATTTAGCACCTGCAGTAACAAATAATGTTGATGCCATTGGATCAAATGGACATCTACCAGCGGCTAGATGATCTAAATACTCTTGGCGGAAATATTTTAGTGAAGAAATAATTGGGCTTGCCGCACCATCTGCTAGAGCACAAAATGATCGGCCCATAATGTTGTCGCATAGGTCTAATAACTTATCTAGATCCGCCTCGGTTCCCTTACCTGCCTCTAAATCTTTAAGAACTTGTACTAACCACCATGTTCCTTCGCGGCATGGTGTGCACTTACCGCAAGATTCATGTTTATAAAATTCTGTCCATCTAAGAACTGCTCTAACCACACAAGTAGTTTCATCAAATATTTGCAGCGCTTTTGTACCAAGCATTGAACCAGCAGCTGAAACACCTTCATAATCAAGTGGTACATCTAAATGTGCATCGGTAAAGATTGGCGTTGATGATCCACCAGGCGTCCAAAACTTTAATTTATGACCACTTCTAACTCCGCCAGAGATTTCTAAAAGCTCTCGTAAAGTAATTCCAAGTGGTGCTTCAAATTGACCGGGATTATTTACATGGCCAGAGAGTGAGTAGAGCGTAAATCCTTTGCTCTTTTCAGTTCCCATTGTGTTAAACCAGGCAACACCATTATTTACAATCGCTGGAACTGAGGCAATTGATTCAACATTGTTTACTACCGTTGGCTTTGCATATAACCCAGCAATTGCCGGAAATGGTGGGCGCAGTCTTGGCTGACCACGAAATCCTTCTAGTGAATCAAGTAATGCCGTCTCTTCACCACAAATATAAGCTCCGGCACCAACATGAAGAACTAATTCCAAATCAAAACCTTTACCTAAAATATTTTTACCAAGTAATCCAGCAGCGTATGCATCTTCAATTGCTTGTTGCACTCTGCGTACTACGTGGGTTACTTCACCGCGAATATAAATAAAAGCGTAATTTGCTCTAATCGCATATGAACCAATAATTACGCCTTCAATTAAAACATGTGGGTTGGCTAATAAAAGCGGCATATCTTTACATGTACCGGGCTCTGACTCATCGGCGTTAACAACTAAGTAATGTTCTTTATTGTCTCCTTGCGGAATAAAGCCCCACTTACTTCCAGTTGGAAATCCTGCGCCACCTCGGCCACGTAATCCAGAATCTTTTACTAATTGAATTACTTCATCAGGTGCCATAGCAAGTGCTTTTGCAACTGCGCCATATCCACCATTGCGCTTATAACCTGCAATGGTAAATGAATCTGCTTCATCCCAGTGGGCAGAAAGTACTGGAGTTAATTTACTCATGCTCCACCTTTTGCTTTCTTGAGCCCTAACAAAGTTGGTCCGCCAGCTTGTACGCCCTCATTTGCAAGACCATCTGAAATACCGGCAAGAACTGCAGAGTTTTGTTTCCAAGTTCTAAGTGTTTTAGGCCCACGCGTTGGTGCAGGTGGATTTCCATTTCGAGCACCATCTACTAAATCTTTAACAGATTGCACAGTTTGATTATCGTAAAACTCCCAATTAACCATTACCACTGGGGCGTAATCACAAGCAGCGTTGCACTCAATATGTTCTACTGAAACTTTGCCATCACTTGTTACGCCATCATTTTCAATTCCAAGATGCTCTTTAACTGCATCAAAAATCACATCTCCGCCCATAACCGCACACAAAGTATTTGTGCATATTCCAACATGGTATTCACCTACCGGCCTTGATTTATATTGAGTATAAAAGGTTGAAACGGCAGTTACCTCTGCAGTTGCCAGATCTAGTTTTTTACCAATTAATTCAATGCCTTCATTAGTTACATAACCATCAATTGATTGCGCATAATGAAGCAGCGGCATAATTGCTGATCGCTTGCGTGGATATCTTGCAATAATTGAATCCATAATTGAAATTTGCTCAGAGGTAAACGACATTAGCGATCAACCCCGCCCATAACTGGATCAATTGATGCAACAGCTGCAATCACATCGGCAATCTGTCCACCTTCACACATTGCAGCAGTTGATTGAAGATTATTAAATGATGGATCACGAAAGTGCACACGATATGGACGAGTTCCACCATCTGAAACTAAGTGAACACCTAGTTCACCTCGTGGTGATTCAATTGATGTGTATACCTGACCTGCTGGCACTCTAAATCCTTCAGTAACTAATTTAAAGTGATGAATTAACGCCTCCATTGATTCACCCATAATCTCTCTAATGTGATTTAAAGAGTTACCCATACCATCAGCGCCAATAGATAGTTGAGATGGCCAAGCTATTTTCTTATCGGCAACCATGACTGGTTGACCTTCTAATTTCTCAAGCTTAGTAACACACTGCTCAATAATTCTTAGTGATTGTTCTAACTCTTGCATCCTAATTAAAAATCTTCCGTAAACATCGCAGGTATCAGTTGTTGGAATATCAAATTGATAATCCTCATAACCACAATATGGTTGCGCTTTTCTTAAATCCCAAGCTAATCCAGTTGAGCGAAGAACTGGGCCAGTAATTCCTAAAG
>Ga0209297_1001598_pt1 | contig 13122 bp, 8 predicted proteins | sample S_130805_MF_Meta_FD_187322 | JGI IMG/M metagenome (GOLD analysis project Ga0209297, IMG submission 187322) | Freshwater microbial communities from Lake Simoncouche, Canada to study carbon cycling - S_130805_MF_MetaG (SPAdes) (version 2) | ecosystem: Environmental > Aquatic > Freshwater > Lake ... | reverse complement strand
GAGCTACTTAATCGCATTCGTGAGTCGTTTGGTAAACCTATTACTATTATGAGCGGTAGAAGATGTGAAGCGCACAACACGAAAGTGGGAGGTGCAAAGCATAGCCAACACGTTCTTGGCAACGCAGCCGATATTAAAGTAAAAGACGTACCGCCAAAAGAAGTGCAAGAATATCTCATGAAGCATTTTGATGACGATTGCAAAGGTCTTGGGCGTTACAAATCATTTACGCACATCGATGTTCGTGATGGTAAACTTGCGCGGTGGAATGGATAATAAACAGGACTAAGATATGCCCATTAAGAAAATCCTAATGAAGTCAGGTGTAAATCGTGAAAATACACGATATTACACAGAAGGCGGATGGTACGACTGCGATAAAGTTCGCTTTCGTCAAGGTTCACCTCAAAAAATAGGAGGGTGGACTAGGATTTCTGACACTCAGTTTACAGGTGTATGTCGTTCTTTATGGGCATGGGAATCTCTATACTCGGTTACGCTTATTGGCGTAGGGACTAACGAGAAGTTCTATATATCTCGTGGTGGATATTACTATGATATTACGCCTATTCGCACTGCGACTAACTTAACCTCTCCTTTTACAGCTACTGCAGGGTCTAAAACTATTGCGGTTTACGCCCCCCTACACGGGTGTATTAATGGTGACTTCGTAACGTACAACGGGGCTACGGCTCTTGGCGGTGCGATTACTACGACTATACTTAATGCAGAGTTTCAAATAGCGTATGTTGATGTTGATAACTATACCATTACTTCTAGTGTTGCAGCGACTAGTGGAGACACTGGGCATGGCGGTACACCTCGTGCTGTTTATCAAATTAATGTCGGCCCTGAATATCAACTACCCACTTCTGGGTGGGGGTCTGGTGCATGGAATTTAGGTGCTTGGGGTGTAGGGCAACCTAGCCCTGAAACAATTCGTGTTTGGTCTCAAAGTAATTACGGTGAAGATTTAGTATTTGGTCGCCGTGGTGGGGCTATGTATTACTACTATGCGTCTAGAGGGGTATCCCCTTCTTCCGCCACTATAACTAATGCGTCTCCTGCGGTTGTTACAGTACCTCTTGATGTAGTTACAGCGGCTAATCAGTACAAAGAAAATGCGCCTCTTATGTTTGATACTACGGGTACGCTTCCTACAGGGGTTACAACTGGGACTATTTATTACGTCCGTAACTACCTAGATTCAGGGGCAACGGCTACGTTTAATCTCTCTACTACGCCTAAAGGACCAAATGTTAATACATCCTCGGCTGGGTCAGGAACACATTCTATTTCAATTCGTGCAGTACCACTTACTCAAATTAATGAGGCGTATGAAGAAAACGTAGTTACTATTACTATTGCATCTCCTGCTGTTATAACGTTATCAGATACGGGCTCATACTCAAACGGTATGGGTATATACTTTGATTCGTCTGGTGTACTCCCTACAGGACTTTCTACTGGGGTCATTTACTACGTTAAAAATTATGTAACAGCTTTGGGAGTATCTACTTTTAATGTAGCTTTAACTCCTAGTGGCACGTCAATTAATACAACGGGCGCACAATCAGGCACTCAATATACATACTTAGATATACCTGCGGTACCAGTAATTCAAAACTACATTACAGTATCTGACACTTTCCGCTTTGTGTTTGCTTTTGGGTGTAATGACTACGGTACAGAAGTTCAAAGCCCTCTACTTGTACGTTGGTCTGACCAAGAAAATGCAGCAGTTTGGACGCCTCTCACAACAAACCAAGCGGGTTCACTTACGCTAACTCGTGGCTCTCAAATTATTACTGCACTTCAAACGCGCCAAGAAGTTCTAGTTTGGACGGATTCCACGCTCTACTCTATGCAGTATTTAGGATACCCTCTGGTGTGGAACGCACAGCTTATGGGCGATAATATCTCTATTGTAGGTGAGAATGCAGCGGCGCTTGCTTCAGGTATTGTCTACTGGATGGGGCGGGATAAGTTTTATAAATATGATGGTCGTGTGCAGACTCTTAACTGTGACCTTAGAGAATACGTATTTAACAGTTTTAACCCACAACAGAATTTACAGACGTATGCGGGGACAAATGAAGGGTTTAATGAAGTTTGGTGGTTCTATTGTTCTGAAAACTCAACAACAAGTGACCGTTATGTGGTCTATAACTACCTTGAAGATATATGGTATTACGGCACGATGGGTCGTACCGCTTGGCTCGATACTGGGATTTTAGAATTCCCTCTCGGTGCAACTTATGTTAATAATCTCGTAAATCATGAGAGCGGTGTTGATAATAACGAAGTAGCTAATACTGAGTCTATAGAGTCTTATATTACAAGTTCTGAGGTTGATATTGATGATGGACATCAATTTGTATTTATTCGCAGGGTACTTCCAGATATAACCTTTAGGGGCTCAACTACAGAAAACCCAACAGCTACTCTGTCTATTATGCCTTTGCTAAACTCTGGTTCTGGTTATACTGACCCTGCATCTGTTGGAGGCAGTACCGTTCCTGGAAACGAAGCCGATGTAACGCGTACAGCTACTGTGCCTATTGAGCAGTTTACAGGGCAGGTATTTATCCGTGTGCGCGGTAGACAGTTTGCTTTTAAGGTTTATAACAACCAATTAGGTTCTATGTGGCAGATGGGTGCTATGCGACTTGATATGAAGACTGACGGGCAACGAGGATGAGTAATCTACCACAAACCCCCAAAGCACCGAGCTTACCTTTTGCTACAGTACAGTATGAGCAACGGTATATCGACCAGTTATGTAACGTACTACGGCTTTATTTTAACCAGCTTGATAACGCCATAAAGCAAATACTTAGCGTAGGGGGAGGCTCTGTTATAAGTTTCCCAAACGGTAGTTTTTATTTGACTACGCAGCAGACGATACCTGTTATAAACACAGCCTATGCTATACCGTTTAACAATACGGCTATATCAAACCAAGTTAGTATTGGGGATGCAACTTCTCACATAGTAACAAGCGTGGCTGGGTATTATAACTTTCAGTTCTCAGCGCAACTTGCTAAGACTGCAGGGATACTAACTAATATCTGGGTATGGCCTAGAGTGAACGGTACTGATATACCCTACTCTAATACGAAAGTACAACTAGAAGGTTTAGGTACAACAGACACTCCCGCAGCATGGAATTTTGTGCTCCCTATGAACGCAGGGGATTATTTTGAGCTTATGTGGGCTGCGGATAATACAGGGGCTATTTTAAAGTCTGCTGCAGCTAATTCTTTTTCTCCTGCAATACCTCCTGTTATCCTTACAGCTACGTTTGTTTCAGCACTATACTCATGATATTATTAGCTAAACTTTGGAGGTATCGTGAGCGATTTAGCAACCTTTGGCAATATGTCAAAAATCTTAGAATTAGAAGCCCTTATGAAGGCTATGCCACAGGTAGAGTCTCCCGCACAGCATTATCATCTGAGCGGTGTTTATTGTCGGTCTCTTTTTATACCTAAAGGCTGTTTGCTTACAGGTAAGATTCACAACCACGAAAGCATCGGTATCCTAGCTCAGGGTACACTTCGCATCACAAACGGTGAAACGTCTACAGTCGTTACCGCACCTTACATCACAGTGGATAAGCCTGGCATCAAACGCCTAGGCTACGCTGAAACAGATTGCACATTTATTACAGTTCATCGAACTGACCTTGATAGCGTTGACGCTATCGAAGAAGCGCTTGTATCTGATTCTTTTGAAGAGTACGAGCTAAAAACACAACAGTTAATTGGGGAAGGTTTATGAGTTTTATTGCTACGATGGTTAGTACCGCTGTAGGTGGCGGCCTTTTAGGAGGTATTGCTGGCGCTGCTGCTACTGGTGCTGCTGGCGCTGGTCTTGGCGCTGCAACTTCGGCTATTACAGGCGGAGATATTGGTGAAGGCGCTTTAATGGGGGGTATTAGTGGGGTAGCTGGCGGCGCGTTATCTGTTGCCGCACCCGCTTTGCAAGGTGCACAAGTAGCTACTGAAGCTGCTAAAGGGGTAGGTACAGAAGCTGTTAAAGAGGTAGGTAAAGAAGCAGCTACTGAAGCTATTAAAACCGGCACAGAAGAAGCTATTAAAACCGGCACAGAAGAAGCTATTAAAACTGGTACAGAGCAAGCAATTGCTAATCAAGGTATAGCTGCATTACCTAACGGGGCAACAACAATGCCTACCTCTGGAGCTTTTGTTGGACCTCCTGCTCCTCCTGCTTCTGTTGTTGGACCTCCTGCTCCCCCTGCTCCTGTTGTTGGACCTCCTGCTCCTCCTGCTAATGGAGGAGGGATTACAGATTTAGCAGCGGGTACTCACCCAGGGGAACCTGGCTTTGTTGGGCCTTCAGCAACCCCAGACCAAATAGCGAATGCCTCAGCTTATACAGATGCTAATATGGGGACTCGACTTCTCGCTGATGCGTTTGGGCAACAAGGAAACATAGTAGGTAACACAGGTCTTAAAATGGCTGGTGGGGCGCTCCAAAACTCGGTTATAAATTCAGGAATTAGTGGTTTAATAGCGGGCGCTCAAGGTAAAGATGTTGGTGAGGCTATGGCTATGGGTGCAGGCACAGGCGCTGTAGGTGGTGCTGCAAGCGAGGGTCTTGCTTCTATGGCAGGGCCTGGAGGTAGTTTATCAGAAGGCGTGGGTAACTTTGCAGCAAAACATGATGTGCTTGTTCCAACGACTATCGGTATGGGGGCTAATGCCGCTTTAAGTAGCGCGTTAGAATCTTCTGATGCATCAGGAGAAGAAAACAGTTCGTCTCCGTTTAAAACTAAGTGGCGGGTAAGTAAAGACTACAAACCTTATATATCTAAAGGCACTATTTACCCGTATGCTCAGGGCGGTATCACTGACTTAGACGTATATGACCAAACGCCACAAATGCAAAGTCCTGGAACGCTCGATATCCCTAACCGCAACGAAGTGGCAAACAATCAAGGGTATATGGGCGACTCTGTGCAACTGATGGCGATGGGTGGGATGGCATATGCAGATGGCGGCGCTTTAGGTGGTATGCCTGGAGCTAATATTATGAAAAGTGTGTATGGCACTACGCTTGGGGATGCTATCTCACCTGGATTAAGAGATTTTTTATTTGGGACACCCGATGACCAACTATCTGATGAGCAGAAAGCTAAGAAAAAAGAATTGTTAGCGCAACAAAACCAAGCACAAACTGTTCAGCAGCCTCAACAAGATCAAGAACAAGGTATGGCACATGGCGGTATTTCTGATTTAGGGGGTTATTCTGATGGTGGACGACTGCTTAAAGGCCCTGGCGATGGCGTTTCTGACGATATTCCTGCTTCTATTGGTGGTAAGCAACCTGCTCGATTGGCTGAAGGTGAGTTTGTAGTTCCCGCTCGTATTGTATCTGAACTAGGTAATGGCTCAACAGATGCTGGGGCTAAACGCTTATATCAAATGATGGAGCGTATTCAGTCAGATCGCAAAAAAACAACTGGTAAGGGTAAGTTTTCAGATAACCCTAAAGCCTACAAACACTTGCCAGTATAGGAGACAGACATGGCTATTACTTATAATTACGTTCAACCTACATCAAAAGCTATAAAAAAGCCTGAAGAATCAGCGTACAAACTCGTAGATAAAAATGGTAAACCAAACGCAAAAAATCAAGCTAATTATGATAAAGCGTTAAATAATTACTATACTAATAGTAGTGCCGATGAAGCAAAAGCGTATCGAACAGAACAAATTAAATCGCAGTACAGTGGTATTGTAGGTGCCGATGGTAAGCCTGTATTTACAGATAAGGATTTTACTAACTTAGCATCTGGTAAGTATGACGCTAAAGCGTTTAATACCAAGTTAACAAATCTTGCATCTACTGCGATGCTTGACCCTAACTACAATATAGATTATGCCAACGTAGCTGGCGGTACAACGGGAAAAGTATACCAAGCAGATTTAGCTAAATTAGCTAGGGACCCCACAGCGCTAGTAAAAATCCAAGCAGCTAACAAAGCTGTTATTGATGCTGGTAAAAAACCTGTAGTTGCTAAGACCCCAGAACAAATAGCTGCTGAGAAAGCTGCAGCAGAGCATAAAGCAAACTGGAAACCCTATACCACAGACGCATCTGGGTATAACTCGATGTATGCCAACACCCCAAACAAAAGGCTTACACAAAGTGGCGCAGATACAGATGCTAACCTATCTCTTGATAGAGGCATCGCATCATTAGCAAAAGCTAATATGCCTCCTGCTGCTCCTGCTACTGGCGGGGCTTCAAGCACTGCGCCTGTTTTAAATAACGTAGCAAGAGTAGCTCCTGGAACTACAGGGTTACCTACAACAACGCCTGGGCTAATATCTGCACCAACAGCGCCAGTAGGGTATGTTCCACCCAAATTACAAAGTACTGCACTTAATACAGCGCCTGTAGGGAGTTTGTCACTTACTACGCCTGGGATTATAGGGCTTCCACCAAAACCTGTGGTGCCTCCTGGTACTCCTACTAAAATGAAAAAAGGTGGTATTGCCACGCTACCGGCAACTAATAAGTTTGTTGCAAAGACGCATAAAGTGCCTGTGACAGGGATTGCTAACGCCCTTAAGTCTAAGATGGGTAAAAAATGAAAGTAGCTCCCGTTTGCACAGACTATGTTCATCAGACATGGCCTAAAGTAAAAGACTTTCTTTTAGCTGGAATACTTGAAGGCGCTGATACTGCTCACCCAAATAGCGTATATAATATAGACCATGTGTTGGGGTACTTAGCTTCTGGTGAATGGGAACTTGTTGTTGGTGTAGATGACGATAACATTATTCGTGGTGCTGCTACGGTAGCATACATCAATTACCCTTTGCATAGAGTAGCGTTTGTTACTGCTTTAGGCGGCAAGCTTGTATGTAGTAGGGACACAGTATCTCAACTAAAAGAATTTTTAAAATTACGCGGTGCGACAATGATGCACGCTTACGGCAGAGAGTCTATATCCCGCTTGTGGCAACGCCATAACTTTAAACCTCGCTGTACTTTATTGGAATTGCAACTATGATTATTAAATATTGGAAAGAAGTCTTCAGCACCTTTATCGTGCCTAAATTTTATGGTGGCGGCGGTGGCGGCCAAACCTCTACTTCTTCAGTGTATCAGCGTAACATCCCTAAAGAGTTAGCGCCTTACTATAACGTGCTACTTAACGCCGCTTCAAAACAAGCGTTTACTACAAAAAGTAGTCCGAACCCTAACCCGCCCGTAAATATTAAACCTTATCAATCATGGTATAGGGGGGATTCTCAAAATCTACCAAACAGATACGACCCTTCTAAAGCTGAACCTACTAAGATGGCTAATGGCGGTGAAGTTAAGCATTTTGTTGATGGGGGACCGATAGATTGGTCTAGTTTAAATGGGTCTAGCGTAGCCAATAAGATAGAAGATGTTACGGGCATTCAGCCTTATCGCCCTTATGGTATGGTTGATAATTTAGATGCCGAGGGTAAAGTAACCTACTCTTCTCCAGATGTTGATATGTACGTTGCAGGTTTATCTCCTCTGCAACAAGGCGCTATTGATAGCTCCGCTAACTTAGGTACACCGAGTCAGTTCGGTACAGCCACTAAGATGGCTACTGCGGCGGGTATGGGTGGTCTAGATACAGTCGATAAATCTCTTGATTACGGTCAACAGGGTAATGTTGCGGGTATTAACGCGGCTAATCTAGGGCTTAATGCTTCTGACGTAGCTCAACAAAACGCGTCTACATTTGGTAGTGGGGCTTTAGGTTACGGTCAACAAGGCGTAGAAGCGGGTATAAATGCAGGTAATATTGGCACAAATGCCGCTAACGTAGCTGCACAAAATGCTAGTACATTTGGGAACCAAGCTTTAACTTATGGGCAAGCGGGTAGTGCTGCGGGTAGTCAGTATGGTAAAGACGTACAGGGAGATAAAGTTCAAGACTACATGAACCCTTATCTGGACAAATCATTAAAACCTCAGTTAGCATTGATGAATCAGCAAAATGATATTGCTAATCAAAAGGCAAATTCTCAAGCGGCTCAAGCTTCGGCTTATGGTGGTAGTAGACAGATGGTAGCTAACTCTCTTAATGACCAGTCTAATCGTTTAGCGCAAGCCAATTTAATTGGTCAAGGGTATAACACTGCCTTTGATACAGCTAACAAGAATATGCAGAACGCTGCAAACCTTGAACTGCAAGGTGCGCAAACTGGTTTACAGGGTGTTAATACTGGGCTTAGTGCAGGTCAATACGGTCTTCAAGGTGCACAAACTGGGGTTCAAGGTCAGCAAGCTGCTATGCAAGGTGCACAAACTGGGCTTTCAGGCGTTAACACAGGTATTAGTGCGGGGCAGTATGGGCTTCAAGGAACTCAGGCAGGGATTCAAGGTCAGAGTACAGCTATTCAAGGTGCTAATACAGGGCTACAAGGAGTTAGTGGGGCTCAGTCTGGTTATGGGTTAGCTAATTCAACGGCAAGTAATTTAGCAGGTATTGGCACAAGTGAACTTGGAGCTAACCAGTCTATCATCGGCACACAAAATCAGTTAGGTCAGCAACAACAGCAGCTTGAACAAGAAAAGATGAATGCCATGAAGAATGTTTGGGAGACTCAACAGAATCAACCTTGGCAGGTTATGGGTCAATTTGCCAATATGCTTAACGGCGTACCCACTACAAACGTAGACGTAAGAACGGCTAACCCTAACGCTTTCTCTCAAGCATTAGGCACTGGTGTAGCGGTAGCAGGCGCTGCTGCTCCCTACGTAACGGGGAAAACTGTCAAAAAAGGCGGTGTAATTAAGAAGCCTAAAGCTCAAGGTAGCGGTATTGGTGACTTGGCTGTATACAATGCAATGAAAGGGGGTAAGTAAGATGATGGAATCACCTTCAAAATATTCTGTAGAGCAACTGCTTAAAGCACGTCAAGATGGCGTGCCTGACTATATTGTTGTACCAATGATACAGAAAGCGATGGCTGAAAAACAAGCTTCTCAAAACCAGCAATCTATGCAGCAGGGTGCACAGAAACCTCCTACCGTAGCACAGCAAGTATTAAGTTCAGCTGCTCAGACAATGAATAAAGAAAAGCAGTTAGAGGGTATGCCAGATATCCCCACTCAGGACTACAGTGTTACGCCTAGAGGTATGGGTAAACACCCAATGGCTGATGTGCAGGAAGAGATGGGCGAAGAACCAGAAACTATGGCAGCTGGCGGTATCGCTTCACTTCGCAGCGGACTACCTAACGAGTATGCACACGGCGGGATTATTGCGTTTGCTAAGGGTGAAGAAGTTCCTAGTCCAGAAGAAGAAGATGCTGTTGAATTACCCGCTATTGTTAACCGCCATAAAAATATCTTTGGTCAGTCTAAAAATGATGTCCCTAAAGACTATCCTGATGTGCCTGCAAATGTGGCAGATGCTAGAAGACTTATTGATGAATCCTACTCACAGTTTGATAACCCCGATGACTTTGTCACTAAATGGCGTGGTAAAGGTGCATCTGACTTACCTACTTATAAAAAGAACGCTCATGAGTTTTTGAAAAAAACAGGCTGGAAAGAAGGGGATAAACTAAACCTTAAAGATGCTAAAGACGTTAATCGAATGATGTCAGTTATTGCACAACAAGAGATGGGTGCGCACGTGTCTCCTGACAAATGGGATGCAGTAGCGGCAGGTAAATATAAACTTGGTGAGGGTGTTCCAGCAGCACCAGCTAAAGAAGCGCCTAAAGGTATTGCATCATTAGTTCAGCCTCAAGCTGCTTCACCGCTAGATTTGTCAGAGTTAGAAAACTTAAAGTCTACTCCAGAAGACCGTGATATAAATGCTCAGATGGCTAAAGCTGAAAAACTCTACGGTACTAACCCAGACTACGAAAGACGTGCTAAATCCTACGATGAGCAGGAAACTAAACTTAAAGGTGATGACGATAAAGCCATGTGGAAAGCGCTCATGCACGCAGGTATTGGTATGATGAGTGGTAAATCTCCTAACTTTATGTCTAACTTAGCATCGGGTGTTACTGCTGGCGCTGAAGACTACGAAAAAACTAGAGAAGATATTGATGCTAAAAAAGCGCATCTTGCACAACTTCGTGATGCTCTGGGTGATGCACGCCGCCAAGAAAGACTTGCAGTTGCTAAGTACGGTGCAGATAGTGTTCAAGCATCTAAAGCTTCAGATAAAGCACTTGCATTGGAAGGGGCTAAACTTAAAGCATCTCGCGGTGAAAAAGAGTTATCTGCTGAAGTACAAGGACAAGCTAATGCTGTTAGAGCGACTGAAGTACCTTCTGAAATTGGGTATAAAGAAGCAGCGGCGGCGGCACAGTTAGCTAATGCGGCTGAATCAGCGTATAAATCAAGTCCTGAAGGTAGAAGGAAAGAAGAGCTTAGAGGCGTTAGTGCTGATATCCATGATGCAAATGCGGTTATCACTAGCTCAAATGCTACAGAAGAAGATAAAGCTCATGCAAGATTGAGATTATCCACTCTTGAATCTAGATTATTTGAATTGACTGGAGTTAAACCTACTCCTCCTGCAACTACTTCAATCACTCCAGAGTCTAAAGGGTATCTCCCTTTTACGGTACCCACTGATGTAATGGGCCTACTTAAAAAACACTTACCTACTTCTTAACTAACAGCGAGCATACTATGGCAACATTAGACGATATTGGAGAGGCACTTAAAGCCGCAGATGCCGCTGGCGATGAAGAAGGTGCTAAAAGACTGGCTGAGTTCTATAAGCAGGCATACGATGCACAAAAAGAAGCACAGGCACAACAGCCTGACGAACGTAATGAATTTGTAAAAGGACTTATATCAGGTACGGCTGGTGTAGCCAGAGGGTTTGTAGGTACGCCGTTAGAGGATATCGGTAAGTCTTACGATATGCCAAAGTTAGAAGAGTTTGGTAGGGGTGTTCGTGAAACAGCTAAAACCTACGAAGACTACGATGCGAGTAACATCCATTCTGTAGAAGACGTTATGCATCATCCTATTGACGCACTCCAAACAGCTGTCGGTACAACAATACCCCAAATACTTCCTACTTTAGCTGCTACTGGGGCTGGTGCTGCTGGCGGTGCTGCATTAGGTGCTCCATTTGGTCCAGTAGGTGCTGGTATCGGTGCTATTGGCGGTGGTATAGCTGCCGGTTTAGGTGCTGGCGGTGTGCAAGAGTATTCTGAGATTCGTGAAAAACAACGTGGGCACGGGCAAGAAGATATCGGTAAGGCTATTGAGTATGCTACACCTGCTTCGCTTTTAGAATTGTTGGGGACATACTTAGAAACTAAAAGCACTAAACTTCTTCCTGCGCCTTTACGTACCGCGATTATTGATGGTGCTATGAAGCGTATTGGTACAGCAGGTGTTGCAGAAGCAGGCACAGAGTATATCCAAACTGCGCTTGAGCAGTTAGGTGCAAGTGAAGATATTACAACCCCCGAAGCGGGTGAAGAGCGTAATCTTAGTGCAGTACTTGGTGGTCTTGGTGGTGCGGGATTTAGAGGAGGTGTTGAAGCAGTTGGTAAAATATCTGGCACACCAGAAGTTACTACACCTACAGAAGAGCCAGAAGTAGACACGACCACTCCACCAGCAGGTCAGCCTGCTGCAGGCACACCTCTACCTGACAGAAACGATGTTAATATATACGAAGGTGTCGAAGCTGCGGGTGTAGACCCGTTTGAACATGATGAGCTTTTTGATGAGCTTATACATCCTAGACATTATGAATCCCCTGAATCTATAGATAGATTAGAAGAGCACCTTAATGCAAACCCTGAAATCCTTCCTAAAGATTTTGACGACAGTCTGTGGGCAGAACATATTGCAAAGCAGAGAAGTCGTGTAGAAGGTGTAACAACACCTACTGAAGAAGTTAAACCACAAGCTGAGAACGTAGCGCCAGAAGTAACAGAGCCAGAAGAAGATACTAAGTTCGAACCCGTGCATATACCTTATGAGTCTTCAGAAACTCCAGGGCAAAGAGGAGCCTCGCATTATATTAATTATGCGGGTAGGATGATGACTGTCCGCAATGTTAATGGCACGCTTGTACCTTTCTATTTAAGCACAGGAAGCGGCGGTAAGAAAAATGTAGCATCAGGTAAATGGTATCCGTTCTTTGGTGTAGGTAAAGATGGCTGGATAAATAAAACCGGCGAAGCTGATATGAACTCTTATTATGGGAGTCCTGCGCTTAAAGCTGCTGCTGAACATCTAGATAGTACGGTAGGTGATATTCGTAATGATACCACTATACCGAAAGTAGGTGCTGAAGGTAAGCACATGGACTTCATTAACTACGGACTTACCCCAACAGATTTCAAATCTCCTGACACTGTAGGCAAAGTTAAAGAGAACGTAGATAAAATAGTTAGTGCTGTTGATACCCCTAAAGAACCTAAACCTTCTGTATCTAAATCTAGTGCATATACAGGGCACACTGCAGAGTCTTTGCAACCTCACCTCACACCAGAGATGCAACGCCTTGTTGATAGCGGTAAGCTTACTTTGCATGATACGAAAGACACACTACCTGGCGAAGGCCATCCAGATAACGTACAGGGTCTTACAACACCCGAAGGTGAAGTGCACTTAGTTGCTGATAAGCTAACCCCAGAGTCGCTACCTAAAGTGGCGATGCATGAGATGGGTGTGCACGTTGGTATGAGAGGTATGGTGGGTGATAAAGTCTGGGGTGATTTAACGTCTCAAGCGCTAACTACTAAGGGCGAAGCGTTTGACCGTGCAAGAAAGTCTGTCCCTGAAAATACCCCAGAACACTTAAAAGGTGAAGAAACTCTAGCATACTTAGTTGAGAACGCGCCTCATCTACCCATAGTAAAACGTGCAATATCAGCAATTAAAAACTGGGCACGCACTACATTTGGTGCAAGACTTAGCATCACCGAGTCAGATATCCATCACCTTGCAGCTAAAGCACTGCGCAGAGAATCTAAAACCTCTGAGCGTTCTACAAGAGAAGGCACAGCTTACGCCCAAAAAACTGTAGAAAACTCTCGTAAAGGTATGCACTATAAAGACGTACTTGAACGTATCCCTCAACTAACTGAAGCCGCTAACAAA
>Ga0209297_1001597_pt1 | contig 13132 bp, 19 predicted proteins | sample S_130805_MF_Meta_FD_187322 | JGI IMG/M metagenome (GOLD analysis project Ga0209297, IMG submission 187322) | Freshwater microbial communities from Lake Simoncouche, Canada to study carbon cycling - S_130805_MF_MetaG (SPAdes) (version 2) | ecosystem: Environmental > Aquatic > Freshwater > Lake ... | reverse complement strand
AGAGAATGAAAAGTTAATAATCAATATTTATCTTTGTGATAAGAATTTTAGTGTACCAGATTTATTAAACAAAACTTACAATTTATAAGTATGACTGATTTAAATAAAATACTATCAGATAAGTTTAGTGACAAAGTAACTTACAATAAAAAAGAGAATACCATTTATTACAAAACAGGTGTAGATTTAAATATCTTATTTGATTTAATAAAAGGACATAAAGTTTATGTACAATTAAATGCATTTTAATGAAAGACCACTATGTATTTGACATTGAGACGAATGGTTTAAATGCTACTAAAATCCACTGTTTAAGTTATCATGACTTAGACAGTGGAATAATACTTAGCTTATCTAACTATTCTGATATAAAAAAGTTTGTATCCAGGCCAGAAATAACACTTATTGGCCATAATATCTGTAGATATGATATACCCACTTTAGAAAGAATACTTAATATTACTGTAAAAGCTAAGTTAATTGACACTTTACCTTTATCTTGGACCCTATATCCAAAACAAAAGTCTCATGGTTTAGGTGAATGGGGAGAATTCTTTGGTGTTCCTAAGCCAAAAGTAGATGATTGGTCAAATTTATCTTTAGAAACTTATATTCATAGGTGTGAAGAAGATGTCAAGATTAATACTAAATTGTGGTATAAACAGTATAACTATCTTTTAAACCTATATGATAATGACTTAAAAGAAATAAGCAGGTATTGCCAATATCTATCTTTTAAGATGAATTGTGTTAGGGAACAAGAAGAAGTAGGTATTAAATTAGACATAGGTCATTGTGATAAAACCTTAGCTACTCTAGTAGAAGATAAAAAATATAAACTAGAAGAGTTAAAAAAGGTAATGCCTAGAGTAGAAATTAAGAAAAAGAAAGTCTATGAGAATGCTATAGAGGATAATGACGGAAATATATTTCAAAAAGGTGATTTATTTTACAATGCTTTTGCACAAACAGCTCCTAAAAAGATTGAAAAGAGTAAAGTTAAAGGGACTAAAGATTCTAATCCAAATTCAAGTTCTCAAATCAAAGATTGGTTATATTCTTTAGGTTGGAAACCAGAGCATATTAAACATGTAAGAGATAAAAAAACCAGTCAAACTAAAGAAATAGTACAAATTGGAGCTAAAACAGGTCAAGGTGAAATATGCAATAGTATCAAAAAACTATTTAAGAAAGAGCCTAAGTTAGAGGTTTTAGATGGTTTATCTTTATTATCTCATAGAATAGGAATCTTTGAAGGATTTTTAAAGAATAAGATAAAAGATAGACTATACCCTACATGTATGGGATTGACTAATACTTTGAGATTACAACACGCTGTAGTAGTTAATTTACCTGGAGTGGATAAGAAGTATGGAAAAGATGTCAGAGGCTGTCTAATAGCAGATAATGGAGCAGAATTATGTGGTTCAGACTTAAGTAATATAGAGGATAGAACTAAAAGACATTATATCTATCAATATGACCCTAAGTATGTAGAAGAAATGAATGTAGAAGGTTATGATGCCCATTTAGAAATTGGACTATTAGCCGGTTTATTAACTCAGGATGACATTGACTTTTTTAAGAACTTTAATAAAGAAGTTGATGACAAAGATAGATACAATAAGATTAAGTCTATTAGGACTAAATCTAAGATAGTAAATTTTAGTGCCACCTATAAGGTTGGCAAAGCTACTCTAGCTAGAAACAGTGGATTAAAGTTATCTGAGGCAGCTAAACTATTAAAGATTTATTGGACTAGAAATAAGGCTATCTTAGACGTAGAGAATTCCTTAAAAATTAAAGAAATTGGAGATCAAAAATGGCTACTAAACCCAGTATCTAACTTTTGGTATTCTTTAAGAAATGACAAAGATAAATTTAGTACGTTAAATCAAGGTACTGCAGTTTATGCTTTTGATCAATGGGTATATTTTGTAAGAAAAGAAGGTATAAAAATAGCATTACAAATGCATGATGAGATTTTATTTAACACTTTAGACAAAGAAAAAACTACAAAAAGTTTAGATATTGCTATGGATAAAGTAAATGATAAATTAAAATTAAACATAAAAGTTGGGTGTTCAATAGAATACGGAAACTCTTATAGTACGGTGCATTAAAACAATTTAAAATTTGCAAATACGAGTAAAAAGACTTATATTTGCATCATTATTTAACAAACAAATTTTATAAAAAAATGAACATTCAAGAAAAAGAAGAAGCAGTAGCAAAAAAACTTTATGTAGGTTATGGTGTAGCTGAAATTGTAGCTATTAACCCAGACAGAGATGAATTATGTGATTTATTAGGTGTAACAGAACCTGAGTCAATGGCTAAATTTAAAGAACCGGAATACATTAAAGAAGATGAAGATGGTAATTCAATCTCTAAAATTCAAATTTATGTTAAGTCTGTAAAGACAGGAGAAGTTAATTCTATTTTATTTCAATTAACTGACAAAGAAAGAATCTCTAAAGATGGTACTAAAACTATGTATATTAATCAATTAGGTGATAGTCAATATGCATCTAATACTGATAATTGGAATAGAGAAGAAAATCCAGGTGGATTATTTAGTTCTTTTAAAGCTTTTACTCAAATTACTTGGTTGTTACCTGATGGTTCTACATCTGATAGATGGAAACCAGGTGCTACAGTACATGCTGAAAAAGTAATTCAAGCTAAAGAATACAGAAAAGGTGTAGAAGGAGAAGATAATTTATATGCTTTGATTAATGGTGTATTTAACTTAGATAAGTATAATACAGCTGTGTCTATTATTCTAGATACTAAAAAGTTATTTAAAGGTAACTTTAAGCAGTTAAATGAAAATCTATTAGGTAAAAAAGTTGTTTGTTGTTATGCAGTTAGAACAAAAGAGGATGGAACTGAAGTTCAAACAATTTCTAATAAGTTCTTTATCAATGCATTATCTTTTAATCAATTGGTAAATTATGGCTTAACTCCAGGTAAAGTAGAAATTCTTAGAGATAAAGCAATGGATAAGAAGAAATTAACTCCTATTGAAGCATTCTTTAATAATACTACAGATCCTTCTAATGGAATTAAGCATTTCTATAACCCAGTACAATTAGAAGAGTATGACCCAAGTAAAAACTTTTTAAGTAGTGGATCAGTTATCCAAGAATCAACTGTAAAAGAAGACTTACCGTTTTAATTTCATAAATAAGAAGATATGTATAATTTAGATTATCTTCTTAAAATTAAAGAGAATCATCTCACTGTAAAAGAATATTTATTATTTAGAATTATAGAAGATGGTTCTCTTTTTTTATTTAAAGAAGAGTATATAGACGAGATAATCAAAGCAAAGAAAGAAAGTTATATTGATAATAATGTAAATTTAACTAATAAAGCTTATGAAGTTCTAAACAAAATAGAAGGAAATAGGCAAAAAGAAGTTAATTATGAAAAGCTTTTAATTAAGTTACAAACTTACTTAAAAACTTTATCTGGTAAAGACCAATATAAAGTACAAGGAAAGTATAATTTTCTACCAAATAAAGTAGACTTTCAAAATAGATTAAAGAAAGTAATCTTAAAGTACAAACTAAAAGATAGTAATAAAGTAGAAAAACTACTATTAAACTATGTTAATCTGGCTTATAAAGCTAATTTTAGTTATGTACAATTACTTCAATACTATATAATGAAAGATTCTCAGAGTCAGTTAGCTACAGACTATGAAGACAATATTATTGAAACAGACATGCATAAGCATAAACCACTAGACACTTTTAATATATGATAAAAACAGATTATTTTGAAGGCTTAGAGAAAGAAATTCAATATGGCCTAACACAAGATCAAATACCAATGGGATTTGATAGATTAAATCATCATGTAGGTTTAAGAAAATCTACTTATTATTTAATTGGTGGTTTTACTGGTTCAGGTAAATCAAGCTTTCTGGATGATGCTTTTATCTTAAATCCCTATGATTTTATTATAAGTAGTAAAAATACTAAAGGTTTAAAGTTAAAAATCTTTTACTTCTCTATGGAAAGAAGAAAGAACTATAAGTTAGGTAAGTGGATAAGCAGGAAGATTTTTATAGACACTGGTAGGATTATATCTGTAAATAAGATATTAGGTTGGGTTTCTGAAGAAAATAAGTTAAATGACGAAGAGATTGAAATTATAAAGTCTTATAAAGACTATATCAATCTTATGTTAAATAACGTAGTAACCATTATTGAGAATCCTCAGAATCCAATGGGTATTAAAAAAACAATAGATTCTTATGCAGAAAGTAATGGAACTTGGATTAAAGCAGATGAATTTAATAGAAAATATGTCCCAAATGACCCAAATGAGCAAGTAATAGTTATTTATGACCATATCGGCCTTCAAAAGAAAGAAACAAGAAGTTATCCAAATGGAGATAAAATAAGATTATCTTCTAAAAAAGAAATTATTGACCAATCTTCAGAAGATGCTAGAAAGTTTAGAGATGTATATGGTTATACAATAGTAAAAGTTTCTCAGTTTAACAGGGATATTGCTAATCCTACTAGGATTAAAAATGGAGATGTTGAACCTATGTTGGAGGACTTTAAAGACTCAGGTTCTACTCAAGAAGATGCTGATGTAGTTTTTGCATTATTTGACCCAATGAGATATAAAGTTCCAGATCCTATTGGTTATGACTTAGATCAATTAAGAAATCAATTTGGAGCCAAGATGTATAGAAGTGTTAAAATACTTAAAAATTCATATGGTTCTGATGATATTAGAGTTGGCCTAGCTTTTCAACCAGTATTGGGTATATTTGCAGAGATGCCAAAAATACAAGATACTACTGATTCTACTTACCAAACAATTATTAATAACACTTATTTTAGAAAACCTATAAAATTTTAAGATGACAGATAAAGTAAGAGATAAGATAGATAAACTTGCAGAAAAAAAGAGCAAGACAGAACTATACAAGTATATAACAAATACTTGTGTAGATTTTGGTATCTTTTTAGAAAATAGTAATCTATACTATGATAATTCTGAAGAGGTTTTTAGGACTTTAAGTGATGATAGAAAATATACTAAAGTACAAATGTTTCATAAATATATTACAAGTAAAGAAGATGAACATACAAGAAGTAAATAAGACAGCTTTTCAAGACTTTGATAATAAAATATCTGAAGTAATAGACATTACTTTACCAAAAGAAGATAAAGTGCTTTTATGGGATTACGATTCCATATTTTACCATTGTTTACATAGTGGAAACGATGAGTTTGGTAATAAAAACCCTGAATATACTATAGATGATTTAGAGTTTTTACAAGGTAAATTAGATGAGATGACCTTAAAACACTTAACTGAGGTAGAAAATTATTTTAACATAGTAGCTACATATATATTTGTAGCCGGGAAAGATAATTTTAGAAAGAAATTATACTCAGATTATAAAGCTAATAGGCCAGAAAAGCATGAATTAATACCAAAGTTATATGAATATGCTCATTTAAGACATAATGTAATATTTTCTGATGGTTATGAAGCTGAAGACTATGTAGCTACTTTAAGTGCTAAACTAAAAGACAAAGCTATTATAGCTTATGTTGATCATGATTTATTAGAATTGCCAAGTATATTTTATAACTATTCAAAGCTAACTTGGTCTAAAGTAACAGAAGAAGAAGCTAAACATAATTTTTATAAGAAATTATGTCTTTCAGAACCAGGTGATAATGTAAAAACTACTCCTGGAGTAGGTATAAAGTATTTTGAAAAGAATTTCCAAATAGGAATGACTGATGAAGAATATGAAGAAGCTTTATTTGCTGCCTATATGAAAGCTTGGAAAAACAATGAAGATAAAGCTATTGAACAATTAGCTTTAGCTAAGTCAATTTTATGTTTAAAAACAGATGTAAATTTATAAAATGGAAGAAGAAGAAAAAAAAGTAGAGATAACTAGATTAGAAGTTATAAATCATGCTATTAATGATAAACCTATAGGTAGAATATTGACTCTTCATAAAGAATTAGGTGATTTTAATTCAATAGAATTATCTTATCAGGATGGAGGAAAAACTTTAAAAATATTTCTAGATTAATTAGGTTTTTTTAAAAAGTATTTGTATATTTGCATAGCTATTGAGAACAAAACAAGCCCTCTTTTAAGATATAAAAAGTTTTAAAAGAGGGTATTTTTATCTAAAAAATTAAACAAAATTTATGGCAAAAACAAAAAAAGAGGAAGGAGAGGTAGAATCAAAAGACCCATTAAAGGCATTACTAGCAGAGATTAGTAAGAAATTTGGTAAAGGGACTATTATTAATGCTTTGGATAAAGAAGCATATGGAGATGTAATACCAACTACATCTTTCAGTTTAAGTCATGCATTAGGTATAAGTGGATTTGCAAAAAGAAAGCTTTATACTATTGATGGTGATACTTCAGCAGGTAAATCTACTACAGCTTATGATGTAATGGGTAATTGCCAAAAGAAGTTTGGTGATATGTGTATGCTTATTGACAGAGAAGATAGCTACACTACAAGTTATGGTGCTAAATTAGGTATTGACAATAACAAATTAGTTATTACTACACCTAAGACATTAGAAGATATGTATGATATTTTAGTAACTTCTTTAAATAGTAATCTATTTGGTGTTATTGTAGTAGATTCTGTAACTTCATTTGCTCCAGCTTCAAGACATGAAGGTAGTATTGTAATGGGTGTAGAGTCTAGAGTAAACTCAGATAAAATGAGATTAGTTATGGATGCTTTAGAAAAATCAGACACTTGTGTAATTTTGATTCAACAAATTAGACAAAAATTAGGTGGTTATGGTGATCCTACTACAGTTTCAGGTGGCCTAGCAATTCCATTTTATGCTCATGTTAGAATCAGAGTAACTAGAAGTGAAATTGATAGGGATTTAAGACAAAATGTAATGAAGTTTACTATTATTAAAAATAAACTTGCTGAAGCATTTAAAGTAGGTACTGTAGTGTATAATTGGAGTGAAGGTTTTGATTCTTTTTCAGAAATTGCAGATTTAGCTATAGAATTTGAAGTCATTAAAGTTGAAGGTAAGACTTATTACTTTCCTGATGTAGAAGATTTTAAAGTCATTGGTAAAAAGAATGCAATTCAGTATTTAAAAGACAATGAAGAATATACAAGACAAATTGTACAACCACTTGTAACTGAGATTTTAAACGGAAATAATTTAAGAAAAGAAGAATTAACAGAAGAAGTATCAAATTAATATGGAAATAGAATATATAACAACAGAAGATTCAGGTTTATTGCCTAAAGGAACAGTTTTTAAACCAATAGGTGAAACAAATAAGGAATTTAAATTTTTATGGGGAACTTCAGAAAATTTTCATTCTGTAACAATTCCTAAAAAGATCTGTGAAATTAATTTTGGAAAAAAGTTAGATAGAAATAATAGAGAAGATATGGAAATGTTAGAGGAGTCTAGAACTCAAGGACTAGAAAATGAAGATTAATATGGATAACAAAGAAATTTTACATGAAGTTAAAAAGAATTTAAGCAGTAAATACCTATTACCTACTTTACAAATAGCAAATAGAGAGTTTACAGCTAAGATTCTAAAAGAGTTAGGGTTTGTAAATGCTTATCTAGAAGATGTAGATAAGCCTTTGCAAACACCTAATTGCATAATATTAGTATTTAGTTTTCCTAAATCTTATGAAGAAAAGTTTGAGTCAATTATAGATGTACTTGAAAAAGAAGTAGTTAATTATGTCTCAAATTACAAAATAGATGATTGTGTCTATGGAGTTATATTTAAAGTATTACCAGAATGGGTATATATTATAGATTTATTTAAAAAAGGAAAGTATAGCGAATTTGGAGAAAAATACGCACAAGAATTTAAAATAGAAAGTTCTAAAAGTAGAAGTCTAGTATTAGAACAATATAAGGTTATTACAAGAGATCCTAAATATCTACTACAAAAAGCTGAAGATTTAGGTATAAATGCTTCAATATTAGATCATTTAGATTTAGATGACCACCCTGACACAGATGATTATATTTTTAACTACAATAAAATTAAAGAAAATGCAAATAAACAATAACGGAGATTTATTAATCTCCATAAACGGAAAAACTAAACTACTTAGTAAAGAAGAAATAGTAAGGTTGTATAACCAAGGAATTGCTATAGCTTCAGAGAGTAATAGTGTAACCAATACTAGTCACTATATTTATCCTATAAATAGGGATTCTATATATAAGGAAGTTAGTAAAATATTAAAAAAAGAATATGATAAATTTCCTAATGAACCTAAAAAATCTTGGGTAAAAGATGATTACCCTTATTTTGTGTCACATACTGCTGAAAGTTACCCTAATTCTGAAACATCAGGAGATACTATAGTAGATGAAGTTAGAGAAAAGTTCTTAGAAAGAAGTAAAGTGGGTCAAGCTAAATACGGAACAAACTTAGATAGAAAAGACTTATCTACAATAGAATGGTTAAATCATGCTATAGAAGAACAAATGGATAGTATCCTTTATCTTACTAAACTTAAAAGAGAACTTTCTAATAAAAAAGGCTATGGTTTATGAAAACAACAGTAGAAGAAAACTATAAGAAACTACTTTCTTTAGGTTTTAAAAGAAAAAACATAGAAGTTAAAGATAACCCTACTTCTGGTTGGATGGAAAAAAGGATAGATATAAATGAATTTAAAGGTATATTATATTATGATGGTAGATTTGCTTTAATAGAAATAGAAATCTATCCTGATGTTTCTTCTAAAAAGAAAATATTTGAAACTTTATGGATAGGGTCATTTAAAGAATTATTAATCAAAAACAAAAAATATGGAAAAAGTAAAAATTAAAAGGTTACATAAAGATAGTATAATACCCTCTTATTCAAAAATTGGAGACGCTGGGTTAGATTTGGTAGCAACAAGTAAATTTTATGATGATTTTGACAATGTATGCTATGGAACAGGGTTAGCTATTGAAATACCTGAAGGTCATGTAGGTTTACTATTCCCTAGGAGTTCTATTAGCAAAACAGATTTAACTTTGAGAAACAGCGTTGGGATAATTGACTCTTCATATCGGGGAGAAATTGTACTTAAATTTAACAACATACTAATGTCTAGTTGTGAACCTTACAATGTTAAAGAAAGAATAGGTCAATTAATAATTATGCCTTACCCTACTATAGAATTTAAAGAAGTAGAAGAATTATCTACAACTGAAAGAGGGGCACAAGGTTTTGGAAGTACAGGAAAATAAAAAACAATTAAAATATATGGATAAAAGCTTAAAAATATTATCAAATTTAACGGTATTTAGTAAATATGCTAAATACAATCAGAAAACAAAAAAGAGAGAGTCATTTAATGAAATAGTCTCTAGGTATCAAAATATGATGATTGATAAATTTCCTGATTTAGAGTTAGAAATTATTAATAATTCTCAATATATTAGAGATTATAAAGTATTACCTTCTATGAGAATGATGCAATTTGCAGGTAAAGCAATAGAAGTTAATCATGCTAGAGGGTATAATTGTTCTTATTTATTAGTAGACAGTTATCATGCTTTTAGTGAAACAATGTTTCTTTTATTAGGAGGGTCTGGAGTAGGTTATTCAGTACAAAACAAACATATTGATAAACTACCTGAAATTCATAAACCAACTAAAGAAAGAAAGTTCTTAGTACAAGATGATATTATGGGTTGGGCTGATGCAATTAAGATATTAGTTAAATCATATTTTGGATTAGGTAGTAAACCTAAATTTGACTTTAGAGCTATTAGAGAAAAAGGAGCTTTATTGGTTACAGCTGGTGGAAAAGCTCCAGGAGCAGAACCTTTAAAAATCTGTTTAGCTCATATAGAAGCTATACTAGAAAATAAGCCTAATGGATCAAAATTAACTTCTACAGAATGCCATGATATTATGTGTCATATAGCTGATAGTGTGCTTAGTGGTGGTATTAGAAGAGCAGCTATGATAGCTTTATTTGACTTTGATGATGAAGATATGATTACTTCTAAGTATGGAACTTGGTATGAATTAAACCCACAAAGAGGTAGAGCTAATAACTCAGCCGTAGCTTTTAGACCTAAGTTAGATAAAAAAGAATTTCTTCAATTATGGAAAAGAATAGAATTAAGTGGTTCTGGAGAGCCGGGAATTTATTTAACTAATAATCCTGAATGGGGAACAAATCCTTGTGTAGAAATAGCATTAAGACCTTTTCAATTTTGTAATCTTTGTGAGTTAAATGTATCTTCAGTAGAATCAGAAGAAGATTTTCAAAAAAGAGTTAAAGTAGCTTCTTTCTTTGGAACTTTACAAGCTTCATTTACAGATTTTCATTATCTTAGGGATATATGGAAGAAAACTACTGAAAAAGATGCTTTACTAGGCATAGGAATGACTGGAATAGCTTCTAATAAAGTAGAAAACTACTTAAAAGAAGGAGTAAAAATAGCTATGTCTGAAAATGAAAGGGTGGCTGAAATTATAGGTATTAAAAAAGCAGCTAGAGTTACTTGTGTTAAACCTTCTGGAACAACTTCTTGTGTATTAGGTACTTCTAGTGGTATTCATACTTGGCACAGTCCTTATTATCTTAGAACTATGAGATTTAATAAAACAGAAACTGTAGCTAAATATCTTATGGAAAATCATCCTGAAATATGTGAAGATGAATTTTACACTCCTAAAACTACATTATGTGTAAGAATACCCATTAAAGCTCCTAAAGATGCTTTAACTAGGAATGATGAATCTCCAATAGATTTCTTAGAAAGAGTTAAGCATTACTATAATAATTGGGTAAAGCCTGGCCATAGAAATGGAATAAATACTCATAATATCTCTGCAACTATTAGTGTTAAAGAAGATGAATGGGAAAAAGTTGGAGAATGGATGTGGGATAACAAAAACACTTATAATGGTTTATCTGTTTTACCTTATGATGGTGGAAGTTATATACAAGCTCCTTTTGAAGAAATAACTGAAGAAAAGTATAATGAATTAATTTTAAAATTAAAAGACATTGATTTTTCTTCTATTACAGAAGAAGAAGATAATACTACTCAAGCAGATGAACTTGCTTGTAGTGGTGCTAATTGCGAAGTAAAATAATATGACAATATTTCAAGTAACAAATGATAAAGGGAGGAATGATCAGTTCCTTCCTTTATTTAAAGAGATGAAATCTAGGAATATAGGTAAATTAGTAGATGATGAGTATTTTATCTTAGATGCTAGTTTTAACATTAATCCTATAGATACACCTTCAAAAGTATTTCATACTATACAAGCAAAAAGTTTTAGTTCCGGTTATAAATACGTAATGTACAAATTAAATGAAGATAGATTACAAAGAGAGGAAAACAAAACTGATTAGAGAAAATGGAAGATCTGCAGACTATACAACACCCAATTTTGTACTTAATTGCCCAATGCTTTGCAAATATTGCTATCAACATAGACATAATGAATCTACAGATATAAATGTTGCTACTAATGTTGAAGATATTTTACAGAATATTTTAAATCATAGAAACACCCTAAAAGTAAAAGTCCCTAATCAATGTGATAGGGACTTTTTCATCTATGACATAGGTTGTAACACAGATATAAGCAAGGTAGCTAAGTATTTTGATTGGCAAAAAGTATTTCAATTTGCAGTAGATAATGACCTTAAATTCACTTTTGCTACTAAGTGGTTTAACAAAGATTTTTTATCATTTAATCCTAGGAAAAAAGTTAGAATTAGACTATCTTTACTTACAGATAAAATGATTAAAATTATGGATAAAGGTACTCATCCTTTAGAAAAAAGATTAGAGGCTATAAAAGAATTAGATAAAGCTGGTTATGAAGTCCATATTAATTTCAGTCCCATAATTGCTTATAGAGGTTGGTTAGAAGAGTATAGAGAGTTGTTTAAAAAAGTTAAAGAACTGAATATTAGTAATTTAAGTTGTGAGTGTATCTTTTTAACTCATGAGTATAACAAACATCTGTATAATGAAATAAACTATCCTGAAGCTGAAAAGTATTTATGGGTTCCTAAAATTCAAGAAGACAAAGTATCTCAATATGGAAGTAACACTATTAGATACAAATGGCAGTTAAAAGACACTTTTATAAAATCATTTAAAAAATTATTAAAAGAAGAATTACCTGATATGACTATTAGGTATATATTTTAAAAAAACAAATTATGGATAGAATAGAAATAAACGGAGTTTGGTATGTCAAAGAAGATTATGTCAAAAAAGATAAACCAAATAAACTAGATTTAACTGAAAAAGATGTAACTTTTAGTAAAAGTTGTGTATATGAAACTTGGGATTATTGTTGGGAAGCAAGTTTAATGTCTAAAGATAATGGTAAAGAATTTTACCCTGAATTAGAAATAAAGTTTACAGATAAAAAAATAGATACAACAGAATATTGGGACAATCCCCTTTGGTTAAATAAAATATTAGATGGCGATAAAAAAGAAATTGAAGAAGCAAAAAAAGATATGTCAAATAAAGGTCTTAAAGATTTTACAAAATTTCTTAAATTCTTAAAAAAAGAAAACTGGTTATAATGAAAATACTAATAGTAATAATTGTATGGGAGGTAAGTAAATGGATTATAAATAAAATTTTAAATAAATACTTCAATGATTAAAGGAATAGTTAAAAAAACAAAATTAGGTTGGATAGTAATTTATGATGAGATTCTTGGAGAAAACATTGTAAAGAAAAACCAAAACTCATTACCACTACACCCAGAAGATGTAGAGAATTTCTCATTATTATCTGAGATGTTTGATACTTTTGAAGCTAGGATTAAAAAAGACCCTAAAGTAGATTTTGAGATTGTTGATAATTTTGCTAAAATAATACATGATATCTAAGACAAAAAAACAATGTAAAGTAGATGAATGCTCTTCTCCCTTATGGGGGAAGGGCTTTTGTTCTTTTCATTATAAAATGGAAAAAGTTAAAGAAAATAAAGGGTTAAAAAAAACTATTAGTGTTATTAGTATTGAAAAGAAAAAGATTAAGACAGAAAATACTAAAAAACTACATGAGTTTATGAAAGAATGGTGGGAATCCTTTGGAAAGTACAAAAAA
>Ga0209297_1001591_pt1 | contig 13147 bp, 12 predicted proteins | sample S_130805_MF_Meta_FD_187322 | JGI IMG/M metagenome (GOLD analysis project Ga0209297, IMG submission 187322) | Freshwater microbial communities from Lake Simoncouche, Canada to study carbon cycling - S_130805_MF_MetaG (SPAdes) (version 2) | ecosystem: Environmental > Aquatic > Freshwater > Lake ... | reverse complement strand
GGATTTGGTATAAAGATTTTATGATTTGGTATGAAAAGAGTCTTAGACAACTACATTAGTCGGGCTTACCCCGAGATCAGAGCTTATACGGCTTACTTTCTATCTAAGATGGGTAGCTACATAGACGCTGATACTGTCATTAACAACAGCTACATCCATGTACTTACTATAAATGATTACACAGCAGATGAGGATAAGGTAAAGGGATACCTGCTGAATACAATTAAGTATCAGATCCTTTGGAGTACATCTAAAAGCCACAAAGATGATAGGGTAACAGCTATAATAGATAACTCTCCTGATAGAATAGAGGATGATGAGCTAGCAGATAAGATAAGGGAGGATAGAACCTACTCGTTTAACAAGGGATTGATAGAGATATATAGATCAGAGATAGTGGACCAGGTACAAAGGATAGTATTTGAGGCATATATTGACAAAGGGTACATAACAAGCAGAGCACTGGCTACCTATTTTGGTATTACTCACACCTCAGCTTACTACCTGATAAAAGAATTAAAACAAAACCTAAACAAATTACAATATAGGTATGAAACCGAGTCAGTTTATTAGTATCTTGTCACTGCTTACAGCTCTGAGCTGTGGACTTGCTTTGTTTACCCTAGATTATATTTGGGCTAGCAGAGCAGCAGGAATTTGGATAGCATTATATTACACTTTTTTAATTTTATTACAGTATGAAGACAAAGACTGAACACCTAGGTAAGTATATTACTATGTATAATGGTAATTTTGAGACCAGCTTTACAGTAACAGAAGAGACTGCTAAGGATCACAAGTATTACACCTCTAAAGGATTAGGCTATCTATTTGAAGAGAGCACTCCTAAGGTAAAGTATAAAGGGGTAGAGAACGAAGAGAAAAAAGAGAAAGATGCCGAGGCCTAAACTGATAGAAACTCCTGAGAAGTTAATGGAGATATTTGAGGAGTACAAAGCATATTGTGCTGCTAACCCTAGAACTAAATGGGTGCTATCTCAAAAGACTGCAGAGATGGTAGCAGAGCCATTAAGAGTACCTTTGACTAATGAGGGATTTGAGATATTCTGCTATAATAACTACAGTGATGTGCATAACTATTTTGATAATGCTGAGGGTAGATATTCTGAATACAAGACAGTCTGTTCGCACATAAAGAAAGAGATCCGTAATGACCAGATCACCGGTGGAATGGTAGGGCAATTTAACCCCTCCATAACTCAGAGACTAAATGCACTGAAGGAGCATACAGATGTTACCAGTGGTGATGAGAAGATATCTGCTATAACTGTTACTATAGTTAAGTAGTATAATAATAATAATAACTATATAGTATCTAACTAGGTACTAGCTTTGCTATGGATATAAAAGCTACTGCAATCTTTGAGAAAAACTATGAGGCCATCTTAAGTGATAAGAGGTTTATCATTAATGAGGGTGGTTCCAGGAGCTCTAAGACCTACAGCCTATGCCAGCTCATGATCATCTACTGCCTGCAGAATAACAACAAGGTGGTGTCAGTGATACGTAAGACCTTCCCTGCCCTACGTGCCACAGTGCTCAGGGACTTCATAGAGATCCTTAAGGATATAGGCCTGTACAAACAGGAGAGCCACAATAAGAGTGAGCACATCTACACCTTTGGCAATGGATCTATGGTGGAGTTTTTCTCAGTAGATGATGAGCAAAAGATAAGGGGTAGGAAAAGAGACATAGCCTGGTGCAATGAAGCTAATGAGCTGTACTTTGATGACTTCACGCAGCTTAACATGAGAACAGAGGATAAGCTAATCTTTGACTACAACCCATCTGATAGTGTATCGTGGCTGTATGAGCTCCCTGCTAATGAGAGCACCCTGATAAAGTCTACCTACAAAGATAACCCATTCCTACCTGATAGCATCAAGGCACAGATAGAGGATCTAGCTAGAACAGATGAGGCACTGTATCAGATCTATGCCCTAGGTGAGAAGGCAACAAGCAAGAGTAACATCTACAGCAACTGGTCCTTTGTGGCTCATAGGCCTAGCAGATTTGTTAAGTACGTGTATGGCTTAGACTTTGGATACAATCACCCCACAGCTTTGATGAGGGTATACTACTGTGATAATGATATCTACATAGAGCCTGTGATATATGAGAGCTACCTAACCACTACTATGCTCATAGAGAAGTTAGCCACCCTAAACATAGAACAAACGGTAACCATCCTAGCAGATTACTCACGTCCAGAAATCATCCAAGAAATGAACATAGCAGGGTATGATGTTCAGAATGCGAACAAGGTGGTTAAGAAAGGCATAGACAACCTTAAGACCTTTGGAGTTATATGCCAGGATGATAAGGCCATAAAGAGAGAGTATGAAAACTACAAGTGGAAGAAGATAGGTGACTTCATAACAGATGAGCCTGTCAAATTATTCGATGATGCTATGGATGCAATAAGATATGCCACTACTCACATAAGGCAGGAGTATTACACTGATGATAGCTACTATGCATTCTGATACGCTACATAAGATACAGGTGGTCCAGGCATACATCCACCATAAGACCGGCAAGCATGTTAGGATAGTATTTAACAACCCCATGAGGGTGCAGCAACATTTATCCATGCTAGATCATGCCTACCTCATAGCTATGGGTGGCTTTAAAAACAATAATAGTAATGACGCTAATATAGGTAAAGACAAGTAATGGCATTAGTAGCACAAGCAACCCCACAAGTAATAGTTCCGGCATATAACCCTGTTAAGTATATCTACAGCTCATCTAATGTAAACCTGCAGGGCTTTAAGTTTATCTATGACATCTATCAGAGTGGTACCCTAAATAAGATAGCAGAGTACAGGGTGCTACCAACTTATGCCACTGGCTTTGGTGAGATAGATTTGTCAAAGCTCTTACAGGCTAAGGTAAGCTATGACCTGAACTTAAATAACACCTCAGTATATAATGCACCTGGATCCCATTACAAATATGATGTAAAGATAGGGGAGGAGTACTTGACTACCACTCTTTACACTGCAGCACTTACTCAATACTTAACAGCTCCCTATGCAGGAAGGGTACAAATAAACGTAGCTAACACATTTTTAGTAGGTGATCAGATTAACATCACTCAGAACTTACCTGGTCCTACAGCCAACCCAAACTTAGAAGGGCTCTTCACTGTGCTAGTAGCTAACCCTGCTTACATAGTAGTAAACAGCTTATGGTCTTTAGTAACCAATGCCAATATAGATGGTGCCATCACTTATGCAGATGGGAGAAAGACAGTAAACAGAAACCTAGCCCAACAGCTTGGTAAGTATGTATTCAATGGAGCTATCAGATGGACTGAGTGGCCTAGCTACAACTACCAAGACTATATGCTCAATGGAGTATTTGATAGGTTCCTCACTAACTACCCTGCAGCTAACAAAAATATGTACGCTACCCTGTCGCAGGACATGTGGGTGAACTGCATAGCTAATGGATCCCCAACGGCACCTGATACCATGGTCTTTGCTAATGATGGTGGTAACATCTTTGAAAAGAACGTAACAGCTGTGGACCATCTTAGTGGTGTATCAGTAGGGCCTAACAACTTTGGGGTGCTTACCCTGGTCTTTGGTTCAGGTAACTTGATTGAGCCTAACACTGAGTACTATGACTTCCACTATGAACGTAATGGGGTGATGAGCTCAGCAAGATACAGGGTGAACATAGATAGAAGGATACGCACCACTGAGTACAGCATCTTATTCCTAGACAAGTTAGGCTCATGGAACAGCTTTGCCTTTAGCCTTAATAGCTATGAGAAGGGTAACGTAACACGAGAGCAATTTAACCAGGATGTGCCTGGCTTTATCAATGGTAGTAATCAATGGGACTATGCACTCACTGAGAGAGGTATGACAAACACCTATGTAAGCACTGAGACTACTATAGATCTAGCTACCAACTTTATGACTATGGATATGGCTAACTACTTCACTGAGCTCATCAGCTCACCGTTCACATATGTTAAGCTAAGTAGTTATGCAAATGACTGTGATGTGCCTGTGAGTGAGGAGTACATCAGCTGTAATATCATGACTAGTGACTACCAGGTATACAACCAAAGGAATAAGAATTTAATTAAGCAGAACGTAACTATTAAGCTAGCTAATAACAATATCGTAAATGGTTAAGATACAACTTGCAACAGGCTTCCTAGATGTTAAAGAGGGCACTGCCTTCCCTTTGAATTTTCAGATAGGAGATATCAGAGATGTGAGCCAAAGGAAGGGTAACTTCTCTAAGACCATCACGCTCACTGGCAGTAAGAATAACAACAACTTGCTTAACCACTACTACGATGTAAATATAGTGGAGGGCACCTTCAACATTAATGCTCTTACTACCTGTGCTATTATTCAGGATGGCATACCAATAATGGAGGATTGCTCAATGCAATTAACTGGGGTAGTTAAGTCACAGGTAACAGATGGCTATGAAGAGCAGGTAACCTATGAGGTATTGGTTAAGGATAGCAAAGCAGATTTCTTTACAGCCATTGCTAACAAGGAACTAACTGATATAGACTTCTCAGACCTTAACCATCCATACGATGCATTTAATGTGGTGGCTAGATTTTCTAATACGGTGGTGAATGGCTTTAAGTATTTTCTCCCTGGTTCAGGTGATGCTGTCTATAACACCCAAGAGTTTAAGCCTGCCATCTTTGCTAAGAGTTACTTTGATAGAATTTTTCAGGATGCTGGCTTTACCTATGACTGGCCTACCATGAGCTATGATAGATTTGAAAAGCTATTGATCCCTTACAATGGTGGCCCTGATAACTTTGACTATAATGATTACCTAGTAAAAGCAGAAAAGACAGTAGCCACTACTATCAATGGAGCTAATAACTGGGCAGGGTTTTCTAATATAGCTGCTATAGCTACCTCACAATCTCCTGCTACTAAGATTAACTTAACAGCGTGGACTGAACTAGAAGACATACAAAATATCTTTAACCCTTTGACAGGTGTATACACTACACCGTTTATCATAAGCTCAGCAAATGCTCAGAGCTATGACTACAGCGTTACTATGACTTACACACTTAATGTGGTTAATACATCAGGTGTAACTTGTTTTGGTAGTGCTAGTGGATCAGCAGCTCCTGTATTTTACAAACCTGCTATAGGAGTAAGTGCAGGTACACAGCCTATAATCTTTAGCAACCTATATACTAACACATCACCTACTGCTACTTTGCAAGGTGTACAAAATGCTGTTCAATGCCCTTTGTCAATACCTAATGGCACAACAACTATCTTAACACAAACAGTACAGACTACCATACCACTTACCTACAATTTACTTAATAACTTACAATCAGCTACTATAGGTGTAAATGTAAATCAGCAATATGCTACTATAGGTAACGCTCCATCTGTAAGAAATTGGAGAAGGTTATCTCCATCCGGAGTAGCTCCTGCTTCAGGACAAATAGTTATACAGGCTATTATCTCTAATATACAAATTACCATTGTACCTAGCAGTACAGTATATGCTATAGGTGGTACTATAGAGGTTAATGATTACGTGCCTAAAAAGATAAAGCAGAGCGACTTCATTAAGGGTATTTTTAACATGTATAACATCTATGCTCAAGTAGATAGCACCCAACCCAACAAGCTACTGCTACAGAATAGGGATGACTTTTACGATAGTGGTGCTGAGGTGGACTGGACTGATAAGCTAGCTAAGGACCAGGAGCAAAACTTATCATTTCTCCCTGAGCTAACATCTAAGAAAATAATACTAACATACGCTGCAGATAAGGACAACCCTAACACCACTTACACAAATGCCACTAGCAACATCTATGGACAAGCTGAGGTAATCTTTGATAATGAGTATGTAAAGGAAGTAACTACTAAGGCTGTATTGTTTAGCCCTACACCTGTGATTAAAACTATCTTTGGTGCCTTTGTACCAATGCTAGCAGGATCAGCTCCTGAGACAAACATAAGGATACTATATGATAAGACTACAGTAGGACAGCCACTAGCTACCTGTGGACAGTTTTACATCTATGACTATGGTAGTGTAGGACAAATTAACTTAACTAGCTATCCATTAGTGGGCCACTTTGATGATCCACTCACCCCTACCTTTGATATTAATTTCGCCATCTGTGATTACTACTATTACCAACCTACTAGCCTAACAGAGAATAACCTGTACAACAGATACTGGAGGAGGACCATGGGCCAGATTAATAATGGTAAGATGCTTACTGCTATGTTTAATCTTAAAGAGCCTGACATCCAGGCAATGAAATTAAATGATAAGATTAGGATAGATAACTCATGGTGGAATATCAATAAGGTAATTGATTACGATGCCAACGCTAACAAGCTCACAAAGGTGGAGCTCATCAGTATTGATAGTGAGGTAAACTTCACACCCTTCATGGGGCCTAGTGGTCCTAACATACCAACCCCTCCTGCAGGGATAGGCCCTATACAAATGTTAGCAATGAGTAGCATAAACACTACTAGGATGACTACCTCTAATGTATTCTCTAATCAGGCTAATGCTATGGTTATGGGTAGGGGTAATGTGATAGTCGGTGGCACTAGATCAGTGGTGGTAGGAGATGACTATATTATTAGTGAAACTACTCTAGCATGTAATCACCTAGTGGTTAATAGTTTAAATGGAGTAGCTACAGGTACAGTGCCATTAATCTACATAGCTAACTTAACACAGGCCGGAATAACAGATCCGATAGTGCAGGTAAAAAATGATAGCTTAGGTGGAGTAACCTGGACCAGAACAGGAGTAGGTACATATGAGGGATACTTAGATGCTTATGAGCCTTTACTAATATCAAGTACTAATGTGCCTACTATAATGATTAGCAACGTAGCTTATGATGGGGTAGTTTCTGCTCAATACTCAACAAGCTCAAATACTATCTCAGTAACCACCTCACAAATAGGGGTAGGCTTTGCAGATGGATACTTAAATGGAACCACAATAGAAGTTAAATACTACATATAATGAACGAAGTAGAAATACCAATAAAAGTCTCTGGCCTCGGTGCCATTAAAGCAGAACTAAGAGCACTCAAAGGTGAGATTGCTAATGCTACAGATCCTGCAGATATTGCTAGACTGTCACAGGCAGCCGGTGAATTATCTGATAAGATAAAGGATGCTAATGAGTCAGTAGCTGTCTTTGCTTCAGGCTCAAAATTTGAGCAGGTAAGTAATGGATTGGGTGGTATTAAGAATAGCTTAATGAGCCTAGACTTTGAGGAGGCAGCACAGAAGTCTAAGACTTTTGCTACCACTTTAGGTAGTATCAATAAGACTGATATTACTAAGTCATTAAAAGGTATGACTGAAACTGCAGGTACATTAGGTAAAGCTTTCTTAAAATTAGGGGCTCAGATATTAGTAAACCCATTCTTTTTAATACCTGTTATAATCATTGCTATTGTGGCTGCTATAGCTTTAGTACTTAATAAATTTGGATTATTACAAGGAGTTATAGATGCTTTGATGATGCCTGTTAATGCTTTGATAGCTGGCTTTAAAATGCTAACAGATTGGATGGGGCTTACTGATTATGCAGGTGAAGAGAGAGGCAAAAATGAGATGGCTAGAATGGATGCTGAGGCAGCTGCAGGGGAGGCTAGGATGAAGAGGCTAGATGAGGCTAACAAGTCTGAGATGAGTGACTATGATAGAAAGATAGCACTGGCTAAAGCTGAGGGTAAAAGTACTGTAGAGTTAGAACGTGCTAAGATAAAAGGATCTATTGCTTATCAGACTGCAGTAATAGCAGAGAATAGATTAAAACTACAGCAGATATATCTTAACCTGCAGGAGCTTCAGACTTTAAATATAGATGATGCTGAAAAAAAGAAGAGACAAGCTGAAGGCAACAAAGCTATGGAAGTAGCTAGAGGGCTTATTGTATCAATGGGTGAGGCTAGAAAAAACAGCCTTAATGAGTTAAAGATACTAGATCTAAATGAAATTAAATCACAGCAGGAGAAAGTCAAAGCAGGTAGAAAAGGTACAGGTGCAAATAAGAGTAATCTTAAAGAGCAGTTAGATGATATCAAAGCATTTAATGCAGATAAAGATAAGTTAGATGCTATGACTATCCAAAACAACCTTAACCTTATGGCTAATGGTATGGAGAAAGAGAAGGCTATCAGACAGCAGGCCTTTATGGACTTTAAGGATGGTTACCTTGCTGAGAGAATGAAGGAAGAGACGGCTGCTTTAGATAAGCAATTCCTAGCTAAAAAAATTACAGAAGAGCAATACAATGCACAATTAGCAGATCTAAAATTAAATGCTGTTAAGAAATTAAGTGCAGATGAGTTACTAGTGCTTACTCAGGCAGCTGAACTTAAACAGAAGGATATTGCACAGATTGAAATCAATGCAGAGAACAATAGACTAGCAGGAGAGCAGATGATAGCTGATGCTAAATTTGCTGCCATGGCTGAAGGCTTTGAGAAAGAACAGTTAGCACAGGCTGCACAATATGATAAACTAAGAGCAGATGCACTGGCTAACACTACCCTAACAGAAGAGCAGAAAAAAGCATTGATAGCTGTATACGATGAGCAAGAGAAAGCACAGATAGCTACTCAGTTAGCTGAAAAGAAAAAGACTCAAGAGGATCTATTGCTATCCCTACAAGATGAGGCAACCCAAAAGAGAGAAGCAGAGAATGCTCAGTTTTTATTAGATGTTGAGGCTGCTAATGGTAACTATGAGACACTAGAGCTACTTAAAAAAGCACATGAGGATAAGCTATTGAATATAGAAACTGAGGCTAATAATGCTAAGGTAGCAGAAGCAGCTAAAGAAAGGGATGCAAAGCTATCACTAGCTAAGGATACAGTAGATGGGCTTACCAACTTAGGAGGCATGCTCATTAAGGACCAAAAGAAACTAGAGAAATTTAACAAGGCCAGTGCTCTTATTCAAATAGGTATAGATACTGCTAAGGCTATCTCAGCTTTGGTGGCAGCTTCAAATACTAACCCATTGAATGGAGTCACTGCAGGTGCTGCAGGTATAGCACAATTTGCTAGTGGTATTATACAGATTGCTACCAACGTAGCTAAGGCTAAACAGATACTATCATCACCGGGTGCTACCCCTAGTGGAGGAAGTGGAGGTGGAGGTGATGCTGGTGGTGGTGGTGGAGGAACTTCTGCAGCCACAGCTTTACCACAGGCAGCCCAATTGTTTGGCAGTGCTAACACTGGTGGAACCATGAGTGCAGGGGGTAGCTCTAGTGAGTCAGGCAATATGACTGTAACAGCTATAGTATCAGAAACTCAAGTAACATCCACCCAACAGAAAATAAACCGTATAAATAAATCAGCAGAACTATGAACAGTCTACAAGCCATAACAAACCACATCATTGCTTTTTACACAGCTCACAAACAAGTTTTTAAAGTGGGAAGTGACTTCAAAGAACAGCTCTATAACTTTGCTACTCAAAATGAAAAGTATCCATTAGTGTATATTGTACCTAGTGGTGTGGTGCCTACAGAAAATACTACAGAATTTAACTTTGATATATACTGTTATGACATTATTCAAAAAGATAGAGCTAATATCATCACAATTTTAAGTGATACGCAACAGATCCTTAGTGATTTGAATGTATATTTTAATACTAGTAATGACTTCAGCTTTGATGTGGTAGGAGTGCCTACATTCTCACCCCTCAACAATGATCTACTAGATTACGCTGCAGGATATCAGATGAGTATCACCTTAACAGTAAATGATTGGACTGATTGTGCTGTGCCGATTTAAACAAATGACTTTTAAAATATAATATAGGTATGGCTAATGGATGGTGGGGTGATTGGAGACCCTCTTTACCTGCTCACACAGGAGACTTACAGGCAACAGATTTGATAGAGTGTACTTCCATTATAGGAGGTGTGCCTACTAATACTGCTATTACAGGAACTCAAATAATAAACGCAGCTAGTGGTGGTAGTGCTACATGGGGAGCTATCACAGGAACGCTATCTAGTCAGACTGATTTACAAACAGAATTAAATGCTAAGCAGAATAAGACTGTACTACAGTCTCTTGCAGGCGTAACAACAATAACAAATACAACTAATGAAATCAATGTAATATCAGTAGCCATACCTACCTCAATAGTTTATTCAATGCTACGCTGTTCATTTATTGCTAGGGTAACTACATTAGGTGCAGCTTCTCCTAGAACTAGGATAAGGATGAGTACATTCCCCAACCCTACCAATGCACAATTAACTGCTGCCACTCAATTAGCCACTAATGCAATAGGTAGTTTAGGGATGGTATCCATCTATAGAACTATGCCTGTAATAGGAGGCGTATCAGGAAGTATAAAAGCTCTTGCTATGACTTCTAATGCTAATGCAGATTACGGACAGTTAGCAGCCTTTGATATAGTATCTAAAGACTTTACTACTCAGCAGTACTTACACTTTACAATTCAGAATAATACACTAACAGCAGTAACTTCAAGCTATGGGGTGCTAGTAGAAAATTTATAATAATGGGTAGATACGCAAATACAGGTGAGTTTAATGTGCTTTATCCTACTAGGAGGAGGATGGCTACTATATTGAAAAGGATTATTAGAGATGATATTCTTAACCCTACAGGAAGTACATTAATTGATAGTATCAGGATTAATGCTAAGATAACAGGTGGCTTTGAAGTATTAGAGATACAGATAATAGCAGCTTATTATTTTATATATCTTAATAATGGAGTGCCACAAACTAGTAATCAATATGGCCCTAATAATGGATCTATAGTTTCTAGAGACTTTGTAGAAAAATTTACCCATGAACTAGGATCTGCAGGAATAACAAAAGAAATTTATAATCAGTACTTTGAGTGGTTAACTAAGAGATATAAACTTTTAGATGCTGTAGTGGTAGCTGAAAAAAATCAAAAACTAGTCTACACATTTGAGGCATTATTTGCACCACCTGAATTTATCCAGGGCTTGCCTTTAAGAGTATAATTATATCTCTAATTCTTTTTTCATACCCATCATATTGAATATATAGGTAAGGGGTAGAGCTCCTATCTTATCAGACTTAGTTAGATCATTATTGCACAGGCCGTAGATCATACGCTCCCAACTCCACTTACTATCTTTCTTACTATCCTCCTCCTCTTTCAGCTCATCCGGTGTAAGCTGTGATTTCTCTTCTGCTGTTAGCTCAGGTAACTCCTCACCTTGGAATAAGTTTTGGTATGTCTTTAAAAAATTCTCCCTGAACTTTAAGAACTCATTAATAATACCATACACATCTGTAATGGGAAGCTCTAAGAACTTATCTGCTCTGATAGTACAGTCATACTCATAAGGCTCTATTATCTCTTCTCCCCACTCATTAATTTTACTTTGCCTGTACAGCACCCCACATATATTTGCAAGGTTCTTAATGTAGTTATGTGTAAAGTAATAGTCCAGGTCTATGTACTCATAAAGACAAAGTTTACTAAAGGGCTTAGCCTTCATACCTAGAAGCTCAGACTTGTATTTATTAGATGGCTGTGAGAGTGCCCATTTGCACTGGTCCACATAAGCATTAAGCTCATCTATATCTAGATCCTCAATATCCTCTATAGGCTCATCACAAATGATAGATAGTATCTCACTATTATAGTGGTAGGCACCCTGCTCTTTATCTATCTCAGCAATCTCCATGAACTGCTCAAGAGTTACCTCACTCCACTGCTTCGGTAGGTACATGCTCTATAGTTTCTGCAGGCACATCCTCTACTTGCTTTTTAATTTTGTTAGCAACAAACATAATGTAAGGTATGCATAACTCTGCTTTCAATTTTCTGATTAGCTTAGACTTTAACTTAAGATGAGCTTCTGCATAGTGCTCTGTATTAGTAAGGTGATCTGCTTTAAACATTACAGCCATCATATCTGAGATGTACCCCTTCTGTTTGTGGATGGCTATCTTTTCTATCAGCTTCGTTTCACGTACTGTTAGCTTAAGCTCTGCAGTATATGTAAAGCCATCTAGCTCTAGTGTACCTACAGGCTCACTTTGTGCCATGGGATCCTGAGCAGAATTAAACTCTTTAACAATCTCAATAAAATCAGAGATATCAAAGTCAAAAAATTCCTTCTCAGGGATACCTAAGTACTCAAAGATTTGCAGGTGCCTGTCCACAGGATCTATCTCTTTATTATTGTTAATATCTGTAATTGCTTCAAACTGCTCAATAGTCAGCTCTTCAATTTTGTTGGGGATCTCCCTTCCTAAAATAGTTACCATAGTTAATTTTTTTACAAATATATGAATAATTATAATATAGGTATGGCAAAAGATGATTTACCTGTTTACAAAATTACTATAGATCCTGAATACGCTACAAATGGTGAGGACCTAGGCATTGAACAAATTGCCTTTACATCCACTCCTGCTATCAAAGTAATGGGTATGGCTTTCAATAGCCAGGTTAAGCCTATGATATTTACAGATGATATTAAGTATCGCATAGTAGCACCTGCTCTTATACCTATGGAAATCTATAGAAAGGATGATGAGGATGGTAAAGAGTACTATGTTAAGTTTACCATAGAAGAGATAGAGAAAATCCATGCAAAGTTTATGAAGGACATGTCTAACAAAGACTTGTTTAACCTTGAGCATGATACTGAGAAGACTGTACCTGCTTATGTATTGGAAGCATGGATAGTAGATACACCCAAAGAGGATAAGGCTTATTCTAGTTTTGGCATTGAGGTACCTGAAGGCACACTAATGGTAACAGCACAGGTAACAGATAAAGAATACTATGCTCAACTGGTAGCAGATGGGCAGGTAGGTTTCAGCATAGAAGGATATCTAGGCATGAAGCTCAAAGAACAGCAACAACTAAAATTAAATAATATGAACAAATTACCTGATGGTGAACACTTAATTGACGGCAAGATCTACGTTGTAGTTGATGGTGAAATCACTGAAATTAGAGAAGAGGAAGTAGTAGTAGAAGAGGAAGCAATGTCTGATACTGTAGTAGAAGAAGAGGAAGTAGTAGAAGAAGAGACAATGGCTGTAGATCCTGCTATGGATGCTGAGG
>Ga0209297_1001589_pt1 | contig 13154 bp, 13 predicted proteins | sample S_130805_MF_Meta_FD_187322 | JGI IMG/M metagenome (GOLD analysis project Ga0209297, IMG submission 187322) | Freshwater microbial communities from Lake Simoncouche, Canada to study carbon cycling - S_130805_MF_MetaG (SPAdes) (version 2) | ecosystem: Environmental > Aquatic > Freshwater > Lake ... | reverse complement strand
CGCGCAGGGGATTGGTAATAGGTGGCTTAACAGCGGCCGCGGCCATGGGACAGTTAATTTTCTTGCCAGGCTTAACTCGACTTTCAAATCTTCATGGATGGAAATCTATTGGCCTGACTATCGGAATAGCATCGCTGGTTATGGTTCCGATGATTTATCTGTTCCTTCGCGAAAAACCTGCCGACCTTGGTTTACTGCCATACGGCGCGCCCGCTGACTGGAGGCCACCGGTGCACTCGGGGATGAATGCGGCGAAGTTAGCTATCGTTACTTTGAAAGAGGCAAGTGCTCATAAAGATTTTTGGTATTTAACGGGTTCGTTTTTTGTCTGTGGATTATCAACGAGCGGATTAATTGGAACTCACTTTATTCCTGCCGCCCATGATCACGGTATGGGAACTGTGGTGGCAGCAAGCTTGTTAGCTTTAGTTGGAGTCTTTGATGTCATCGGAACTTTATTCTCAGGCTGGCTGACAGACAAGTATGACCCTCGCAAACTTTTGTTCTTCTATTACGGCCTACGAGGCCTGTCACTGTTCTTACTTCCCTCGATTCTCTTTTCAACGATGCATCCTTCAACCCTAGTTTTCATTATTTTCTACGGGTTGGATTGGGTAGCAACAGTGCCACCAACTGTGATGTTATGCCGCACAATATTGGGGCCAGATCGCGGGACCGTTATTTATGGCTGGGTATTCGCATCACATCAAATCGGTGGCTCAATTGCAGCACTCGGCGCCGCCGTAGTCCGAGTCAAATTCGGAGATTACGCGGCAGCATTTTATGTGAGTGGTGCCCTCTGCTTAATTACCAGTTATTTCGTCCTGCAGATTGCTAAAGGCAAAGACACGGCTAGCCTTACTGTATGAGTAGTTTTTACGAAGAGGTTGGCGGCGAGAAATTCTTCACAGATTTGGTTTCGCAGTTTTATGCCCACGTTGCGACCGATCCTATTTTGCGTCCTATGTATCCAGAGAGCGATTTGAAAGCGGCAGCTGAGCGCCTGCAGTTATTTTTAGAGCAGTACTGGGGTGGACCAACTACGTATCAGGAAAATCGAGGACATCCTCGCCTTCGAATGCGTCACGCAGGTTTTCATATAAATGCCGCCGCACGCGATGCCTGGCTCAATGCGATGCACGTTGTAGTTGATGGAATTGACATGGATGCCGCTTTGCGTGCGCAGTTATGGAGCTATTTAGAGATGGCGGCGAATTCGATGGTTAATCAGCCAGATTGAGATTGATTTCCAACTTTTAGTATTTCGCCATTGCGTAAGTACCAAAGTGTTCCTTCATTATCGCGCACAGTTGTAACGCGAAGGCCAACTTTTTCAACTGTACCTTTAATATCTAAGACATCAACGCTGTCGCCGACACCGTATTGATCTTCAACTAACATAAAGATTCCAGACAATGTATCGCGCACTAAAGTCTGTGCGCCAAGCCCAACGGCGACACCTAAGATTCCAGCTGATGCGATAAGTGGTCCTAAATTAAAACCAAACTCGCCAAGAACCATTCCTATTGCAACGATCCATATAACGGTTTTTAAAGTTGCGGCAAGGACTCCACCGATTGTTCGGGCGCGCTCTTTTTGACGGGCAACTATGTTGCGTGGCCCCGGGACTAAATCGGCAGTGGCTAAACGGTTCATGGCGCGTTGAACTGCTCGGCTACCAAAGCTCTGGGTTAGAACTGCCGTAAGAAGGATGATGAAGACTCGAAGGGGAGTACCGCTGACCCAATCAATGATGTTTTGCGCTGAATCGCTCATAGGGATAAGACTGTAGCCAAATATTTACCTAAATACCGCTTTGAAATACCCACGCCGGGCCGTGTTGGGTGCAAGATAGGCCAATCGGCGCAGGCCATGCGCCAGATCGGGAGCGATTTATGTCGCGCACACTAGTTCTCAATGCCACCTACGAGCCGTTGGGTGTCATAACGGAGCGCCGCGCCCTGATCCTTGTCCTTAATCATCGGGCTACCATGCTTGAAGAATCAGGCGATGTTGTTCATTTCTCCGGCGGGCAGATGGATTTACCCTCAGTAATTCGATTAAATAAATTTGTTCGTATTCCTTATCGTCATGCAGTTCCGCTATCGCGCCGCGCAATCTTTGCTCGCGATGGCGGACGTTGTGTTTACTGCACAGCCCCTGCAACATCTATCGACCACGTAATTCCGCGAAGTCGTGGTGGTGCTCACATTTGGGAAAACGTTGTATCGGCCTGCCATAAGTGCAATCACTTAAAGGCCGATAAACACTTAAAAGAGATTGGGTGGCGACTTCGTCAGCTACCTCGTGAACCAGTTGGAGCGGCGTGGAGAATCCTTGGAACTGGCCGAACCGATGATCGTTGGTTGCAGTACTTACAGCCATTTGGAGTGGCAGCGGCAACTGCATAAGTAAATTACACTCACCCCATGCATTTCATCATGAGCGCCGTCGAAGACGGCACCGTCGCAGGCCCAGGTCTTAGCGCAATCGAAACTCTAGTTACATTTGTCGTAATACCAGTTGCGATGTTTTTTATTATTGCTGGTATTTCTTGGATTGGATCTCGGCCACGTACGGCCAAAGTTCAATCCTCGATCACATCAATTAGTTAATTAGCTTACGCCTTGAACTTTGAGGGCGCGAACTAGAACATCGCTCGCATCCACAACTAATTTACGCAACACGGCTGGTGCTTCTTTCCCTGTAGTTGTAAGCCATTGCTCAGTTTGATCAATAGTTTTTTGCGATACAACCCATGTTGGATAAAGGCCCGAGACAATTTTGGCCGCACCCTCATATGTTTTTGATTCCCAAACCGAAATAATTGAATCGAAGTAGCGGTCGACATAGTTTTTAAGGAGTTCACTCTGGATTGGGCGCTGAAAACCTGCAACTAGGGCTGATCGAACAGAGGTCTGGATATCTTCGTTAATGATTTTGTTCCAGGCATAATCTTTGGCCTCTTTAGTCGGTGCCGCTGCAACTGCCGTTTCAAAGAAGCAGTTTCCACTGGTGGTGTTATCGCGTTCACGCTCTGCATCGAGTTCACTTCTCTCAATTGCACCACGCTCAGATAAGGCAATAATAAAGAACCAGCGCTGATCGGCATCGATAATGAATCCAGGTGCAGATCCATTTAACAATGCGCGTACTGCTAGGAAATGTTCTGGCGTTACCGCATTTTGTGCAAATGCTCGCGCGTATAACATTTGCAGATCGCTTCCAGGGGCCGCACTCTGAAGGAGCGCATATAAACCGTTGGCTAGTTTCAGACGCATCTCGTTGCGTTCAGCATCTTTTGTGTATGCCTCAGCGGATGTGTACATCTGGCTCAAAGTAATATTTACCACTGCATCATCGTTCTCACCTGGTAAACCGGCGAAGGCGATATCTAAGAAGGCAGAAGATGAGATTTCTCCATCGCGGTGCATATCCCACACTGCGGCCCAACAGAGAGCGCGGGTGAGGGGATCAGTAATACTTCCGAGGTACGGAGTAAGTGTCTTTAATGAGCGTGGATCAAATCGAATCTTTGCGTATGAAAGATCGCGGTCATTAATGAGCAACAAATCTGCAACCTTTTGACCGGCAAACTCTGGCACAACAGTTAACGCCCCAGCTACATCCAATTCAACTGATGTGCGCAGCTTTATTGCATCACCATCAACGTCATAGAGGGCAATTGCTAATCGATGGGGGCGCAGCTCTTTCGAACCCGCCGGAATCAAAGGTGCCTCTTGCTTGATTGCAACCGATGTATATATATCTCCATCGACAACAAGCTCTGGGCGAAGCGTGTTAACACCGGCCGTCTGTAGCCATGTCGCCGCCCATGTATCCAATGATTTTCCACTTGTAGCTTCTAACTCATCGAAGAGATCTTTCAATGTTGTGTTGGCCCATGCATGCTTTGCGAAGTATTTCTGTAAAGCTGAAATAAAGTTTTCACGGCCGACATGGAATACCAACTGTTGTAAAACCGATGCACCCTTGGCGTAAGTGATTCCATCAAAGTTAGCCTTTACTGCTTCGATATCCACCATATCGGTAACGATTGGGTGAGTGGATGGCAGTTGATCGTAGCGATATGCCCAGTTCTTTCGCTCACTATTAAAGCTCGCCCAACCGCCTTTAAAGCGTGTGCCTTCGGCCAGAGCAAGGTATGACATGAATTCGGCAAAGGATTCGTTGAGCCATAGATCATCCCACCACGACATTGTGACAAGATCGCCAAACCACATATGTGCCATCTCATGCAGGATTACATTTGCACGCCACATATACATTTTTTCAGGCATGTGGCTACGGAAAACTACGAGATCTTCGCGAAAAGTAACTGCGCCAGCGTTTTCCATTGCACCGGCATTGAAATCAACGACAGCGATTTGATCGTACTTATCAAATGGATAGGCCAGTCCAAATGTTTTTTCAAAGTATTCAAATCCCTGCTTAGTGAGCAAGAAAATATCCTCAGAATCTAAATACTGTGCCATTGATTTGCGGCAATAGAATCCAAGAGGAACCTCTTTTTGGCCTTTATATACATCGTGTACATGCGAATATGGACCTGCGATTAGGGCAGCTAAGTAGGTTGGTATTCGTGGAGTGGTTGAGAATTTCCATATCTTCTTTTCGCCGATCATTTCTGAAGATTCGAGAGGATTATTTGAAATCGCTTCCCAGTGCCCAGGGGTTGTAACGGTTAAGGCAAATGTTGCTTTTAGTGAAGGCTGATCAAAACAGGGGAACATGCGGCGGATATCAGCAGTCTCGCCCTGCGAGTAAAGATAAATCTCGCCATCAGATGGATCAACAGATCGTTGCAGGCCTTCGCCAGATTTTGAGTAGATTCCCTCAATCTCAATTATCAAGTGATTCTCGGCCGCTAAGTTATTTAGAAAGATCGACTGGCCATCGAAGTTTGATATGTCGACGGCCACGCCATTTAGAGTTGCAGAGATAACACTTTGTCCGCATGCATCGATAAAGGTCGAATAGCCGGGGGTATTGCACGAGAAATTGACCTCTGACTTGGAGTAGAAAGTTTCAGCGCCGCCAGTAACATCGAGAGTGACGTCATATCCCTCAACTCTTAGGTGGGCCGCACGCTCGGCCGCTTCGCTACGCGAGATATTTGTTCCTGGCACGGTAAGACTCCCTTTTGTAGGTATCACGCTAACCATGACACTCTTGGGCCATGGAACGCCCCTCGATTCGCAGTTACAGCATCCGAGGTACTCGCATTACTGAAGCGCAGAGGGCTGCAAAAAGTTTACTGCAAGAGATTCATGGAATTCCAGTTGAAAAAAAGAGGTTAGACCTTGGTGCGATATTTCCAACCTCTCAAAAAATTATCATGGAGATTGGCTTCGGCATGGGTGAGGCGACGGTGATTATGGCCACACAATCCCCACAAAATGCCTATCTAGCCGTAGATCTTCACCCTCCAGGAATCGGAAAATTACTGTCTCGAATTCAAGAACAAGGCATAACTAATATCAAAGTTATTGAAGATGATGTTCACGTTGTCTTGCCATACATGATCGATAATGAAAGTTTGGATGGGGTACATCTATATTTTCCAGATCCATGGCCTAAATCAAAACATCATAAACGCCGGATAGTTACTCCAGCTTTCTTGGAACTCATCGCATCGAAGTTAAAGCCTGGCGGTTACTTCCACTTAGCCACCGATTGGTTTCCTTATGCAGAAGCAATGCAGATCGTATTTAGTACATCAACGCAATTTAGCGGGGGAGTAATCGATAAACCTGATTGGCGACCAGTGACTCGCTTTGAAGGTCAAGGCATCGACAAAGACCACCGAGTTACAGACTTGCTGTATCTTCGTAAAGACTGATCTTATTTATGCGTCGAATATGACGCTCGTCATCTGAAAACGGCGTTTCAATAAAGGCATCGATAATCGCTTTGCACTCTTGAATCGAATGCATACGCCCACCAATTCCAACAACATTTGCATTGTTGTGCTCTTTGGCCAATTTCGCAGTTTCAACGCTCCAAGCAAGTGCTGCTCGAACTCCTTTGACTTTGTTTGCTGCAATCTGTTCGCCATTTCCAGAGCCACCTAAAACGATCCCAAGTGAGCCCGAATCAGCCACAGTTGCAATCGCTGCAGGGATGCAGAAATCCGGGTAGTCATCTAGTGCGTCATATTCATGCGGTCCATGGTCAACGACTGTGTGATTCTTTGATTCAAGATACTCAACCAGCGCATTTTTTAGTTCTAACCCTGCATGATCGCTGCCGATGTGAATTCTCATGCGCCCATCCTGCCATCAACCATGAATAGATAAAGAAAACCCGCCACGGGATTGCTCACGTGGCGGGTTTTCACCCTTAGGAGGAGGGTTTATGTTTTCGAACTTTAGCGTTTCATTCCAAAGCCGTGATCGCCATCCATGTCCCCAGGACCGCGACCACCCATTGGACCACCCTTGCCAATACCCATGCCTGGGCCCATTGCTCCGCGAACTGCATCAACTTCTGCAGTTACATGTGCGCTAAGACCTGCCTTGAGTGTTGTTGCTTGAGCTGCAGTCAACTTGCCTGCAGTAACAGCGGCATCAATCATCTTTGTTGCCTCAGCAACTAGAGCAGTGATGAGTGCAGATTTCTTAGCACCTGCTATTGCCCCGAGAGTCTCACCTGCTGCAAGACGTGTCTTGATTGTTGCTGCATCGATTCCAATGGTTGTAGCGATAAGCGCCTCATGCGCTACTCGCTGTGCATCATTGGCGGCACGATCAGCACCACGATTTGCATCATGTGCTTCGCGAGCTGCAGTTAGAGCTGCAGTAATCGCAGTTGATTGAGCCTGTGTGATTGTTCCCTTAGTTACAAGAGCTGCAAGTACTGTATTTAATTCGCTCTCTTGTCCACCCATCATCTGTCCTGCCATTGGGTTACCAATTGCATTAACAGTTGTCTTGGTAGAAGTGGTTCGAACTGATACTGACTTTGACTTAGTCGGTGATGCGCCCGCAACACCAACTGTGCCAATCGAAAGTGCAACGGTTGTTAGAACAACTGCTGCGATCTTTTTGTTTGAAGACATTTTCATGTCATCCTTCCATCTAGCGGACTTGCCAGTGACCCTTCGTCATCGACTACCCGTAATTAACTCCCTGATGCTGAAAACATTAGTAACTCATCCTTAAAACACCGTGTGAGTATCAAAGACACACTCGTCCAAAATGTCGGGAAACCCTAGGAATTTGCAGATTTGAGCGCGAGGCCTGCCTTATTTCAGCCGCCTATCGCCTACCTCACAATAAATCACAGTTCGTTCCCAGTATCGAGACAGAGGAAGTTCCCCATGAATCGTCGACGAAACTACATTGCGCTCTCGCTAGTGTTCACTTTATTAACTTCTCAAAGCGCTTTTGCAGCAGGAAAAACATCCGTCACAATTAAGAAAGCTGGACGTGCCACAACATTAACCCCCAACACAATCCTTAGCGGGAGTGGGGTTCCAACCAAAACAATCGGCATCGATGGTGATTTCTATATCGATATAAAGAATGCAAATCTCTATGGTCCAAAAATTAAAGGCGTATGGAAGATTGCAACATCACTTCGAATCACAGATTCAAAAGAGATTGTCATGCCGACCTCGGGTGCTAATGGCGCAAAGGGCGATCGCGGTGAACAAGGCGCTACTGGTTCTGACGGTGCAGTCGGAGCGAAAGGTGCGACAGGTGCGACAGGTGCAATTGGATTAACGGGAGCAGTGGGAGCAACTGGTGCTGCAGGTTTAGCAGGTGCTACTGGAAATTCAGGCGGTACTGGCATGTCAGGTGCCGCCGGATTAAAGGGAGATACAGGTGCCGCCGGTGCAACAGGAGCAAGTGGAGCTAACGGAACTAATGGAATTAACGGAACACCGGGTTCAATCGGTGCAACAGGTGCAACCGGATCTAACGGCACACCGGGTTCAATCGGTGCAACAGGTCCAACCGGACCTAACGGCACCAATGGAACTAACGGAACAGTTGGCGTAGCAGGACCAACCGGACCAACCGGACCAACCGGATCTACGGGCACCACGGGTGCCGCCGGTATTTCTAACGCAAAAGCAACCGTAATTACATTTACAGGAAATCTGGCCGGAAATCTCGGAAGCATGAAAGATTCAGAAGTTTTTGGAACATTCTCCGCTGGTAAAAGTTATGTTGTTCGAATCTTGATTAATACATTTGATTCCAATTTAAACGAATTTACATACGGAGTGGGTTTTTCTTTAAGGGCTTCTGGCGACAGTCCGACTATCAGCGTTAACTATTCAGTCATTTACGGGAGTGTCTATTCCGGGGGAATCCGCTTTACAGTTTCGATTATCGCTGATGTCGTTTTGAGTGGAGCGCTAACTTCAAACCCTTATTCACTTATAGCCACTTTGACCTCAGGGGCGAGTGGAGCAGCGAGTATTTCTGCTAGTGGCACGTGCACTCAGATTCTTGTTGGGGCTGTCGGCTAAAAACGTGGAGCGGGTGACCGGGATCGAACCGGCATGGCCAGCTTGGAAGGCTGGGGCTCTACCATTGAGCTACACCCGCATGTGGTGTCTTGAGGCTAAAGATACTGGGTCGGTAAGCGAAGCGTGAAATCTCCTCTAGACTCCTGCATTGCGCCTCGGGGCGTAGCGTAGTGGCTAGCGCGCCTGCTTTGGGAGCAGGAGACCGGGAGTTCGAATCTCCCCGCCCCGACCAGTTCTTTCTTGTAGTTCATAACTTACTTAGGAGCACTTGTGAAAAGCACCGTCGAGACATTATCTCCAACCCGCGTTCGTCTCGATATTGAAATCGAATATAGCGAAATGTCTTCGCATGTTGCCGATGCTTACAAGAAGGTTGCAACTCAAGTAAACATTCCAGGTTTCCGTAAAGGCAAAGTTCCAGCTGCGATGATTGATCAACGCGTTGGACGTGGAACGGTTTTAGACGAGGCCATTAATGCAGCTCTTCCAGATTTCTATGGCAAAGCAGCTCGCGAACACTCGGTAGCAGTTATTGGGCGCCCGGTTGTTGATGTTAAAGAGTTCGTTGATAATGAAAAACTCTCATTTACTGTCGAAGTCGATGTACGCCCAGAAGTTACGTTGCCAGATTTTTCAACAATCACCATTGAAGTTGATGACGTCAAAGTTGAAGATACAGATGTTGATGAGCAAGTTGAATCACTTCGCACACGTTTTGGAACGCTAACAACTGTAGAGCGCGCAATCGTTAAGGGTGACTTTGCAACGTTAGACATGGATGCATTCATTAATGGTGAAACCGTTGATGGTGGACAGGCAAATGATATTTCTTACGAAGTTGGCTCAGATCGCATGATTGAAGGCCTTGATGACATCTTGATCGGCATGTCTGCAGGAGAGACTAAGAAGTTTGAAACGAAGCTTGTTGGTCAGGCCGAGGATGAAAAGGGTGAAGTTGAGGCAACGGTTAAGGCAGTTAAAGAGCGCGAACTTCCACCGGTTGATGATGCATTTGCAAAGCTTGCATCAGAGTTCGATACGTTGGCAGAGCTAAAGGCAGACTTTGTTGAACGCCTAGGTCGCGTTAAGAAGATGGAGCAAGGTACACAGGCTCGCGATCGCTTAGTTGAAAAACTTCTTGCCGATTTAGATATTCCAGTTCCAGAGAATTTAGTCGAACTCGAAGTTACCGATCACCTTGAAGGCGAGGGTCGTTTGGAAGATGCTGAGCACCGTGCCGAGGTTGATGGCCAGGTTCGCTCATCACTGAAATCAGATTTCTTACTCGATGCAGTTGTTCAGGCTGAAGATGTTCAAGTTACTGAGATGGAGCTAACCGAGTACTTAGTTCGCACATCACAGCGTTACGGAATGGCGCCTCAGCAGTTTGCTGAAGAGTTGCAAAAGGCTGGCCAGATTGCTCAATTAGTCTCGGAGGTAACTCGCGCGAAGGCCTTGTCATCTGTTCTAGGTCGCATCACGGTAAAGGATGCATCTGGAAATGTGATCGATCTTGAGGCTTTGCGCCCAGCCGCCGAGCTCTCCGATTTAGTCGACGAGGCTTAAGCCTTTTCTGATTTCTCTCGCTAAGGCTTTAGCCCTAAGCGAACACCGACCACTTCACGCTCGTTTTCTGCTCAATTGGGAAGAATTTAGCGCACAACATTGTTAGGGTCACTACAGGAGAAAAAATTGCTAACCGGAAGGAATACACGTGGATTTTCTTAACTCACAAGCTGGTGAAATCCGTGCCCGCTCATCGAGCATTGGAATGATTGGCTTGGATGATCAGGTCTACAACCGCTTGCTTCGCGAGCGCATCATCTTCCTTGCCGGCGAAGTACGCGATGACATGGCCAATGCAATCTGCGCGCAGATTCTGCTTCTAGCCGCTGAAGATTCAAATAAGGATATTTTCTTGTACGTTAACTCACCTGGTGGATCTGTTACTGCCGGTATGGCCATCTACGACACGATGCAGTACGTCAAGAACGATATTGCAACTGTTGGAATGGGAATTGCTGCATCGATGGGTCAGTTCCTACTTACTGCAGGTGCCCCAGGCAAGCGATATGCAACTCCTAATGCGCGCATCTTGATGCACCAGCCCCTTGGCGGCATCGGCGGCACTGCAACAGATATTCGTATCCAGGCCGAGCAAATGGCGATCACTAAGCGCACGATGGCTGAAATAAATGCCAAGCACACGGGCCAAACACTTGAAAAGATTTTGATTGATTCAGATCGCGATAACTGGTTTAACGCCGAAGATGCCAAGGCCTACGGCTTCATCGATCACATCGCAACATCAGATGGCCAAGTATCGGGAGGAAAAGCTTAATGAAGCACATTCAGGATTTCAGCGCACGCTACGTTCTTCCAACTATCGAGGAAAAGACCGCTTATGGTTTCAAGCGCCTTGATCCTTATACGAAGTTATTTGAAGAGCGCATTATTTTTATGGGCCAGCCAATCGATGACACCGTTGCAAACGATGTTATGGCACAGTTGTTAACTCTGGAATCAATGGATCCAGATCGCGACATCATGATCTACATCAACTCACCTGGTGGCTCATTTACTGCGCTAACTGCAATTTACGACACCATGCAGTTTGTTCGCCCAGATATCAGCACAATCTGCTTGGGTCAGGCCGCATCTGCAGCTGCCGTCATCCTTGCAGGTGGTGCAAAGGGCAAGCGTTATGCACTCGAGCACTCACGCATCTTGATTCACCAACCTTCATCTGAAGGTGGCGGACAGGCATCTGATGTCGAGATTCAAGCTAAAGAGATTGCACGTATTGCACGTTTGCAGGAAGAGCTTCTTGCGCGTCACGTTGTGAAATCTGCTTCAGAGATTGAAAAAGATATCGAGCGAGACAAGATTTTAACTGCTGCAGAAGCAGTTGAATATGGAATTATCGATCAAGTATTGGCCTCACGTAAGGCCAAACCAGTCAAGTAATATTTAGGTATGAAACTATTTGAGGCGGGCTCCCTTTGGTCATATAAGGGATACCGTCTCTTTTGGATTTCTACGACCATCTTTGTTCTTGGCGCATCTGCATTTCCGATCGCACTTGCAGTAACAGTTCTAGATGCTGGTGGCACTGCAACCTCTCTCGGATTAATTCTCGGAGCACGTGTTTTGTCCGGCGTCCTCTTTGCACCCTTTGCAGGAGTGTGGTCGGATCGTTTACCTCGCAAACAAGTAATGATTATTGCCGACTTATCGCGCGCGGGAATTGTATTGGCGATGGTCTTTGTTTCCGCGCCTGAACTTCCGCATTTCTGGTTGGCCCTTGCCGTTTTCTTGATGGGTGTTGGCGATGCATTTGGCGCGGCATCGGCAGGTGCGATCATGCCTTCGCTTTTACCCGATGATAAATTGCCGGCAGGAAATGTTGCGCGCGGAATCGTCGTCAAGACGGCGGCAATTATCGGACCTGGCATTGGTGGGGCTTCAGTATTTTTAATTGGTGGCCGCCTTACATTTCTTATTACCGCAGTTGCTTTTGCCATCGGAACCATCTTCCTTAATCAAATTAAAGAGGATATGAATAGCGACAAAAAACCACAGGAGCCATTCATGGTGGAAATGCGCGAAGGCCTGCGCACTGTCCGTGATATTCCATGGATCGGCGCGATGATTGCAATGGTATCCGTGCAGTTGATGGTAATCCTGGCAGCAGAGACGGTACTTTTACCTGTTATTACAAGACGAGAGTTTGGGGACAACACAGCTTTTGCATTATCTGCTGCCGCTTTTTCAATTGGTGGAATTATCTCTGCAATCGCCTGCGTCAAACTTAAGATTAAACATCAGGGTCAGTTCTCTGTCCTGGTATGGATGCTCTTGGTCATCACGACACTCGCACTAGCCTTTCCAATTTCTGAGACATTTATTGTCGTTGCATATTTATTTGCGGGTTTTTCGGTCGGTCCATGGGAGGCTTTTTGGGCATCTGCGATTCAACGCGAAGTACCGCGAGAATTGCAGGGCCGAGTTTTTAGTATCGATCACATGGGCTCGGCTGGATTAATGCCTCTTGGCATGGCCCTGGTTGGTCCAGCAGTTTCGTTTTTTGGGGAAAAGCAGTTATTAATCGGCGCCTCGATATTTCACGTGATTATCTGTTTGGCGGTTTTGCGGATTCCAGGTGTTAAAGACTTCGTAACACCTGCGAAAAATACGTAATTATTCTTACGGCGAACAGTTACAGGCTTAAATACCCGAGCAAAAAAAGCCTTGTGAATCTAAACTTTGGCCATGACAAGAATCGGCGAAACTAGCGACCTGCTCAAATGTTCTTTCTGCGGTAAAACTCAGAAGCAGGTTAAGAAGCTTATTGCCGGTCCCGGGGTCTATATCTGCGACGAGTGCATCGAGCTCTGTAATGAGATTATTGTTGAAGAGCTCTCTGAGGCAAACTCACTCGGATTGGCCGAACTTCCAAAGCCACAGGAGATCTTTGAATTCCTCGATCAATATGTAATCGGTCAAGATCGAGCTAAGAAATCTCTATCAGTTGCCGTGTACAACCACTACAAGCGCGTACAAGGCGGCCACCGAGAAGATTCAATCGAATTAGCAAAATCAAATATTTTATTACTTGGTCCAACTGGTTGCGGCAAGACGCTTATGGCTC
>Ga0209297_1001588_pt1 | contig 13156 bp, 10 predicted proteins | sample S_130805_MF_Meta_FD_187322 | JGI IMG/M metagenome (GOLD analysis project Ga0209297, IMG submission 187322) | Freshwater microbial communities from Lake Simoncouche, Canada to study carbon cycling - S_130805_MF_MetaG (SPAdes) (version 2) | ecosystem: Environmental > Aquatic > Freshwater > Lake ... | reverse complement strand
CCTGTGATTACTAAGGTAATAAAGGTCTTAAAAGAAATTTACAGAGAAATGCATAATCAATACCTCGAAGAAGGTACTGAAATTGACATTTATTCAAGCTAGCTATTTATTTAAAATAGTATTATGAATCTCGATTTTGAATTATACGACGGAAAGAAATACTCTGATCTAGTACAAGATGTAATTAAGAACCATAAAAACAAGCAATCTCAGATTAAGACTCTAATCAGCCAATTAACTGAAATGGTTGGAGAAGAGGTTGGAAACGCTGTTATAGTGGTTCCTTTAATTAAAGAATACCTAGAGATAGATGTTAAGAATGACGACGCTCTCGTAAAGCTTGCCTCTATATTACAGAAAGGCGGCCAAGCCGGTACTGATGCTAGCCAAGGAGGCTTAAGTGATAAGGATCTCGAATTACTGTTTAGTGATATTCAGAAGACTACAGTAGAAGAATTACCAATAAGAGAATTACCTTCAAGTAAATAGTATGGCGCCTTTCAATATATCCCCAGCAGAGTTCCAGCAATCTCAAACTCAAACTCCTTTAAAAGGGCCTACTAGTGGACAATTTATAGCTAGAGTTACACACGTAGTGCAAGGACCTAATCTTTTAGGAACAAGTATACCAGATAAATACTACAAAAACCCGACTGACCTCGGAGTTATTACTTTTCAAATACTTAACAGCAATCAGAGTAGTACCTTAGAAGGCGGTAGTAATGTCACTGCAAGACCTATTGATTCTGCTCTTAAACATATTCCTCTAGAAAGCGAACTTGTATGGATAGTTCCAGGACCAGGTTTAGGTATGAATGAAAGTAGAGGTCAAAGAGATTACTTTTACACTGCTCCTTATAACTTATGGAACGCTAGCCATCATAATGCATTTCCTGATTTAGGAGACTACGGAGAATATATTAGTACTATAGAACGAAGTTATGAAGATAGTAATCAAACTAATCAAGCAATAAATACATCTGCAACAGGATCCTTAGTCTTTCCTCTCGGTCCAAATTTTCCTGAACAGAGTAATATTAAATCTCTAAGACAATTCACAGGAGATGTAACTATAGAGGGAAGATGGGGTAATTCGATTAGATTCGGATCTACATCTGAAATAACGAGAAATGAAAATTACTGGTCTGTAACCGGTTCTGCTGGAAGTCCTATTACTATCATTAGAAACGGACAAGGAAGACAGGAAAACGATATACCCTGGTTTCCTACAGTAGAAAATATAAATAGAGACCCTTCTTCTATCTATTTGACAGCAGGACAGCAGATAAAAATCGACGACTTGGCAAATTTTAGTCTAACAAGCTTGAGTGTACCAGCACAGGGTATTAGTCTTAGAACAAACAGTATTCCGATTCAACAACAACTAACAAGTACAGATACTATATCAGCAGCAGCACAGGATGAACGTATTAGTAAAAATATCTTATAAAAATGTATACTCCTCAATTTCCATATGTAGGCAATCAGGCTATTGTAACTTCCGGAAGAGTAATTATACACTCTTACGATGACTTTATATTTCTGTTCGGTAAAAAAGGAGTAGCTATTTCTTCTCCTAATACCTTTACTGTAGACGCTAACGAGAGAACTATTATAACTTCTCGTAAAATCGAATTAGGCTACCGTGCAGAAAGAATAGGAGAACCTATAATGCTAGGTACTTCAACTGCTATACAGTTAGGATTTATATTTCAAGCTATAGCAAATTTAGCAACAGCTTTAAAAGAATTAGATTCAGAAGATTTAGCATCTTCATTTCCCCTAATCGTTCAGACTGCCACAGTATTAGAAAACACTGCTAAGACCGTTAGTAGTAAAATAAGTACCAAGTGTGTATCTAAAACAACATTTAGTAGATAATGGCAGGAACAAGTAATATAGCGCGCCCCTTAATTACGTTAGTAAAAAATACTGCAAAGCTTGTAGGTAAGTTGCAGGTAGGTATTAATAAGATACTTTGGGGTGTTAATAATCAACAGCCTTCAGTCGGTAAAGCTTCTGAAAGAATTACCGATTCTAAAGTAGGTTATAATTTCACACAAAAAACCCCCGACCCTAAACCTCCGGGACAGGGAGAGAATTTACTTACCGCTGGATTATTTAACGCATTAGATTTACTTGCAGAATTAGACTTATGTAATATAATCGCTTCTTTAACTGATATGATTAATTTAAAGAAGAAACCGCGTAACCCGCCTAACGGACCCTGGCAACCGCCAGCTAGTTATCTCTACTATATACAAGATCAATGCGGAGAGATACGCAAGTTTATTGATAAGTATTTAGCTTATCCTAATGAATTTATTGGCTCTTACGTAGGCGTCGGCCCAAATGCACTACCTCCTCAAGAAGCAGTTGATAAAACAGGAGCACCTATCCAAGGAGGTACAGCAGTACAGAAATATAACATATATTTTTTAATGCGGTCAATTAAAGATTTAACCGATACCTTCTCTGGTCCTAATTCTATTTTTAGCGCAGAAGAACAGACGATTTTATCTACCGTACCAGGATTAGGAGGATGCTTAAATTTTCTAAACGATTTTACAGGTATAATTAACAAGTATAGTGATTATAGAAACATACCGAATGAAGACCTTCAAAAGTTAATTACTAAAATAAACCAGGTACGTTCGATATGTGTTACTGTCGAGAATTTAGATTTTAAATCTGCGCTAAGTTTAGCCGCTAATGCGTTAGGTGTAAATGTTAGAGAAGAAATACAAAAGCTAAGCGACTTTTTAAATCCTACTCAAATTATACCTACCCTAAAAGAGATAAACAACTCTATTAGAGGTTTTATTAAAATCGGAAAACAAATACAAGGTATATTAAGCCTCGGCCAGTTTATAATTAAAATTGCGTTAATATTCAATAAGGTATTTAAGTTCGTTATACAGTTCATTTCCTTTGCCCCAATCCCTGCTATATCTCAAACTACGGGTACAATTAGTAGACTTGAGAGTGCTAAGAATGCAGCTAAAGACGAGACTCAAGGTGTAGATAGAATTTTAAAAGCTGTAAACGCTCTATTAAGCGTATTGTTACTTTTTATACGATACCTTGTAACAAATGCTAACGAACTTTTAATTAGATTAGATAGAGTACTTACTAATTTAGAAGTATGTGAAGCAGTAAAAGATTCTGATGTTCTTGCAGAGTTACAAGAAACTAGAGGAGCTTTAGTAGATTTAAGAGATCAACTATTAGAATACTTAAATAACTATGATTCTAAAACAGATCCGAATACTGCAATGTTTGGAATATACGATATTAGAATAGTAGACGAGGAAGTAACTGATAAAGAAATCGCAAATAAGCGTAGAAGGGGTATTGCTTTAGCACCAGACGGACAGCTAGTAACTCAATCAGACTTAACTTTCGCAACAAATTCAGCAGTAATCATAGCGGAGGTACAGCAAAGGTTATTAGCTCTCGGATTAGTATCTACGGGACAAGGTATACTAGACGCTGCAGCTCTAGATACAGTTGCACAATCTATTAATTTCTTAAATAGTAACGATATAGCAGAAAACGATTTAAATATAAATACATCTGCTCAAGAGAGCGCTTCTGTTGCGCAGGACATGAATATTAGCGGTTTCTTAAGTAGCTTACCAGGCGGCGAACAATTTAAACAAAAGTCACGATCAACGACCGCTGAATATTCAACAAACGCACAAAACCAGGTAACTAAAGAAAAATCAAAAAATCCTGTTACTAATTTTATTGATAGAGCAAAAGAACGTAAAAACAAGTAAACAAAATATTTATAACATATGGCAAATTTAGACGCATTTAGAAAGTTAATCCGCGAAGAGGTTAAAGCTGTATTCCAAGAAGAATTAGCTGGAATCCTTAAAGAAGCTATCATGGCTAATAAGGGGCAGCAAACTATTGTAGAATCAACAAGACCTATAGCAAAACCAACTGTTCCTGCTACTATGAACAGATCTATACCTAAACCAATCGCTCCTGTATTATCCCCAGGCAATCCGTTAAATAGCCTACTTGCTGAGACGGCTCAATCTATGACTATGGATGAATTTGGAGATTTGAATGGAGAGGGAGTAGAAAGAGACGTTCCTATTGTAGAATCAGTAGGAGAGATGTTTGCATCTGCAAAGGGAAGATCTAATTTAGAAGCAATTCAAATTAATGCAGTTCCTGACTTCACTCACATGATGGCAAAAATGGGTATAAACGAATAATATAAATGGCGTATAATTTAAAACAGATAAACGTACTCGATTTGAGAACCTCTACGGGGGTTGGAGTTGCTTTACCGTTTAATACGCCTGCAGTATTTCAAACAGTATATACAACAAAGCAGCAGCTAAAGTATAATATTATTAATTTCTTACTTACTGATAAGCGCGAAAGAATTTTTAATCCAAGCTTTGGAGCAAACATAAGGGGTAAGGTATTTGAGCAAATAACAGAAGATACTATTGATAGCTTAGATACTCAAATAAGAACAGGAGTGAATCAGTACTTCCCGAACGTAGTTATTACAGAACTAACCTTTGGAGGAAAACCTGATCAAAACTTACTAACAATTCAGTTTTCGTACACAATTAGTAATACAGGTGAATCTGATAATATAACAATAAGTTTAAATGGCTAATAAGAATATAACATATTTAAATAAGGACTTTAATACGTTTAGAACTGCGTTAATTGAATACGCTAAAGCTTATTATCCTCAGTCCTACAACGACTTCTCCACATCCTCTCCCGGTACGATGTTTATTGAGATGGCTTCCTATGTAGGAGATGTCCTATCTTTTTACCTAGATAATCAAGTTCAAGAAAACTTTCTAGAGTATGCAAAGCAGACTAATAATCTATATACGTTAGCTTATATGATGGGCTATAGACCCAAAGTAACTTCTGCAGCTATTACAACACTGGACGTATATCAACAAATACCATCTTCAGGCTCTAGCTACGCTCCAAATTTTAACTATGCAATGATTATTGAAGAGGGTATGCAAGTTAGATCAAATATTAACGGCTCTAATTATTTTTACTGTCCAAATAGAGTAAACTTTAATTTATCTTCCTCTATTGATACAACAGAAATTTCTGTATATACAACAGACGGCAACGGAAATCCTAATACGTATCTATTAAAAAAGCAAACACAAGCACTATCCGGACAAGTTAAAACAGTAAATCTATCTTTTGGAGCAGCAGAAAGATTTTCTATCAGAACTATACAAGATACTAACATTATCGAAATACTTAATGTATACGATCAAGTTACAGGTTTTAGATGGTATGAAGTTCCTTATTTAGCTCAAGAATTTATATTAAATCCCGTTACTAATACTCAAGCTAATTATCCTCAACTATATTCAGAAGCGAACCAAGTACCCTACATAATAGAAAGACTTCCAGTACCTAGAAGATTCGTTTCAAGATTTACTACAAACGATATATTAGAGCTAGAATTTGGTGCAGGTATTCAATCTGCCTCTGGTTCAATTCCAAATCCATTTAACGTAGGTATAGGAACAGTAAACGGCATCGACTTGCTAAATACAGCTTATGATCCTACAAATTTTGTAGTAAATCAATCTTACGGCTTAGCTCCTTCTAGTACCACTCTTACGGTATCTTACTTAGCAGGAGGCGGAGCCAGCTCAAACGTTAACACTAATGAATTAACTCAGGTAGTTTCTTCAAACATTACCTTCCCTAACCCGACAAATCCAACTACCGAAGCTTCTATTAAAGCTACTTTAGCTACTAATAATGCAGTACAGGCGGTAGGAGGGGGAGATGGCGATACTGCAGACGGTATTAGATTAAATACACTTGCAAAGTTTCCTTCCCAGATGAGAGCTGTAACGCAGCAAGATTACCTAGGAACTGTATTAGGTATGCCACCTAAATTTGGACAAGTAGCAAAAGCATATGTAACAAAAGACACTGCTTTATTTTCTCAATACCTAAGGAATGAGCCAGGAGAAAGAGATCCTCTTGCAACTTCAATTTATGTATTAAGCTATAATACAGACGGAACCTTTACAGACCCAAGCCCTGCTCTGTATCGTAATATTCAAACTTACTTAGGAGATTATAGAATGCTGACAGATACTATTATCTTAAAGCCAGCTTATATAATTAATATTAAAGTTAATTTTGATATTGTTATAAGACCTAACTTTACTTCAAGAGAAGTAATTGCCGGGTGTTTAGCTATACTACAGACTTATTTTAATAGAGAAAACTGGCAAATAAACCAACCGATTATTCTTTCTGAAATTTACACCTTACTCGATCAAATAGCAGGTGTTCAAACAGTTCAAAGAGTGACTGTAAATAACATAGCAGGAACTTCATCAGGATATTCTCAATACAGTTATGATATATCAGCAGCAACTCTAAACGGTACAATATATCCTTCTTTAGATCCAAGTATCTTTGAAGTTAAATACCCGGACACAGATATTCAAGGACGCGTAGTAACAATGTAATAAAATGGCAGTATACAACATATTCGCATCAGCAGATGCAACAATTTATTCGAGATACCCGTTAAAAAATACCGGTAGAGATCCTATATTAGAAGTATCCGTTAAAAATTCTCAAGACGGTACTAGATTTTTATATAGAAACCCTATAACAGAGAATCCGTACTATACCTACGATTTAGCCGCTAACGGTAACTATAGTACTTCAGATGCTTATTTTCCTAACACAGATATCAGAAGATCTGTACTACAGTTTTCTGACCAAGATATTAATAAGCTAAAAGTTTATGCCTCTCAAGCAAAAAGCGGATCTTACGCAGCAAGTTTAAAATTATTTTTAGCTTCTGCACAGAATTTAAACACTACCTATTCATTAGACGTATTTCCAGTATCTCAATCTTGGTGTATGGGAACAGGACAATTTGCACAAGTACCTCAATCTGTAAACGGAGTATCTTGGATGTATACCTGTCAATCAGGAAGTTCTCCTGCTTGGTCAGAAGATACTTTTTATTGGAATAATATCGACTTACCGAGCTGGGAGTCAGCTAGCTATAATTGGGAGTATGTCCCTACAGTCGGACAACCTTACTATGTAGGAAGCGGCGGGTCATGGTATGATTATATAGAATCAACTCAGAGCTTTGATTATATGTCTAATAAAGACATAAATACAGATATAACTGATATAATGACTGAGTGGCTTTCTGGTTCAATTCCTAACTACGGAGTAATAGTAAAGCATCCTCAAGCAGTAGAAGAAGATCCCAATGCATTTATAGATCTTAAATTCTTCTCTGTAGACACTCATACAATCTACCCTCCTACTATTGAATTTAAATGGGATGATTCTTACTACTTTCCTCAAGGAGGTAACTTCGCTTTAAGCGATCAAATTACAGTAGTACTTGCAAACAATCCAGGTCAGTTTACTCAGAACGAGGTTTATAAAATGAGAATAGGTACTAGATATACCTATCCTCCAAGACAATTTACAACCTCTTCTGTATATCTAACTAACCTATACTTATCTCAAAATACTTACTGGGCCCTACAAGATGTAAAGACAGGAGAAATGGTAGTAGACTTTGATGAAAGCTTTACAAAATTAAGCGCCGATAGTATAGGTAACTACTTTACTCTATATACTAGCGGATTAGAAATTAATAGATACTATAGACTCTTAATCAAAACTAACATATACTCTACAACTTTCGGACCCTTATCAATTTATAACAACGAACAGACCCTATACGACGCCTTATCGGTTTATAGTGCTGCAGACCTACAGCTATTGCCAGCTGAGGAGGTAACCTATACAGGTCAGAATTTGGTATTTAAAATCGTAGCATAATGTCACAAGAAGTTAAGCTAGTAAAAGAAGTTTATGGACGTACCACTTACACTAAGGTAATTGATACTTCCTTTAGTGAGCTATATACTCCTATTACCGCTTCTATAGCTCCAAGCACTCAAACTACTGTAGAGTTATTTTTTGACGCTTATAACGATTTATTTTTTCAAATACCTGCTACCGGGGAGTTAAACTCTCACGAGTATTTAGTAAAAAGAAGTTTAGAATATTTAGGTGGAGGGGTAGTAACAGATACAGAACAAGCTTATATTGATGAGATAAACTCTCTAAGACAGCAGCTTTTAGAAGCGAATACAAACTTTTTGAATATAAATAATTTAGTTTAATGGAATTAGTAGATGTAAGATACATAGGATCCGATGATCAATATCAAACATACGCTCCGACGGATGTAGCCTTAATTAATACAAATACAATTGTAGCTAATTATGGAGCTCCGAACGACTATATTGAGTATTTCATTAAGGATCTAAGTAATACGGTATTAAGCGCTAACTACTATGCAACTCAGTATGAACTTGACGACAGTGTTGTAGATCCTATAACTGGAACAACAACTCAACTATACTTAAATCCAGAAATGGATGCTAGAAGGCTAGGATATGATAGAGGTGTAGTAAATGTTAAATATAACTTCTTTACAAGGCACCTAGACTCAGCACCAGCCACTAGTCAAAACTTCTGGATTAAAGAGATATCTACCTCTAGAACTGAGATTAAAGCAGCTAGACAAGACCTATCCAATACTACCCTATCTAATGCTTTTTTAACTTTTAACGGGATACTATCTGCTGACGCTTATTACCCTACTTTTTACTTAAACTTTGGCGCGGATGTACAAGTGATCGGAGTCAACGCTGTTTATGTAGAAGAAGATGGAAACGCGTATATAATTTTTAAATTATATGAACCGTTACCTATAGAGTTTGATATTAAGTCAACTTTTTGGGTCGTAACTCAAGTAGCTGATCCCGCTGAATTTAACGTAACTATTAACGTTGCACCTGAAGCAATAATTGATAGTAGAGCTATTAAAGGACCTAACTTTAAAGTAACTATTAATGATAAAGTAGGACAAACAACTCCTTACTACTCTTACGAAGCACTACTTTTAACCTCTGTTACCTCTTCTTTTCAGCAATTGAAGTCAATGATGGATGAAAAAGGTATTCAAATAAATGTAGACTATAGTAACTTTTCAAACTTCGTACATTTTTCTTCTGCAACAGAAAGACTATATAACTTTGTATATAAGGTTCAGCTAATTGAATCTGCCTCAGCAGGTCTTACCCAAAATAATACCAGTACCGCTAAAGTATTATTACAGAATCAAATTAATACAACTATAACCAATTTCGACGGATATGAGTATTATTTATATTTTACTTCTGCTTCGACAGCATGGCCAAAGCAAAACAGCACACAGCCCTATCCCTTATATTCAGTAACTTCTTCTCAAGTTACAACCTGGTTAGGTAATATTAATACTACTCCTACAGCTACTACAATGAGTATGTACTGGTCTTCCTCTTATTACGACGATCAAAATAAAGATCTTTTACTAAACTCTACACCGTCTTACCTGTTAGAAGATCCCGCTAATGCACCTTATCTCGTTTTCTTAAACATGATAGGCCAACACTTTGATAACATCTGGATTTATTTAAAAGATGTAACTAATCATTACTCAGCAGAAAATAATCCTTTCGTAGGGATTTCAATGGATCAAGTAGCAGACGCTTTAAGAAGCTTTGGAGTACAGTTATATACTAACACTAGTATTACAGATAATATTTACTATTCTCTACTTGGATTAAACCAAACAGGATCCGCACTACCGGTTACCTCTAGCCTGTACTCTACTGTTAATATTTTAAGTAGTAGTTTATATCCCTTATCAGGAAACGCTTACTTAAGTTCCTCTCTTGCATTACCCCCCTTTGGTGAAGAAAAAATTAATAGATACGTTACTACTTTTGTAACTCAATCTAATCCTGTTTTTAATATTTCACAAAGCTTTGCTACTCTTCCTGCTGCACAAATTCAAGGAGAGACTTATAAACGTTTATATCACAACCTTGCCTACTTACTTAAGACAAGAGGTACAGAGAGAGGTATTAGAGCTCTAATTACTACTTTCGGTATTCCCGGCGATATTCTAGACCCGCACGAGTATGGAGGTTATAATATCTACCAAGTACCGGGTATTCAGGAAATAAGCAATACTAAAATTTTAACCGGAAGCGTTTTAAATATTTCTAGTAGTCTCCTATCTCCATATACTACTATTCAGTATTATCAAAATAATCAAGATAAAACTTCTAATAATATAGAGGTAGGATTTTCACCAGCAGATTCAATCAACGCAAGTATTACATCTTCAGGGTATGTAACATCCTCTACACAGCCCGGGTACTTTAATATCATGCAACTTATCGGTGCACCTAATTTACAGTATTCAAGTTCGTATATACCTCTTGATAATGTAGCTAATACATATTTTAGAGCGGAATATCCTAATGGAAAGTATAATGTTTGGGACTTTATTAGAGTTATAAAATACTATAATAACTCAATATTTAAAATGTTGAGAGACTGGATGCCTGCTAGAGCTTCCGCTACAACAGGTATCGCTATTCAATCTCACATGCTTGAGAGAAACAAATACCCAAGACACGAACCTACTTACACTATTCTCTCTGGATCCGCTAATGTACATATGGTTAGTATTTCAGGATCTGATGGAGGTTCAGTATTAGAAAACACTTACTACGTAGAAAAGATTCCAATACAGTATCAATCAAACTCAATATACCTAGGGAATTCGTCTGGAACTATTTACATAAGTTCTTCTACTAATGTTCAAAAATATACAGGAGAATTTAGTGGTAGTACTATACAAACTGATTTTAATACGTTTTCACAGGTCGAGATCTCTTCTTACATATACCCTTGGACGTCTTCAATACCAACAAGTCCTACTACAAGTAGTAAGATGTTCTTAACATACTCATTAAGCCCTACCTCAAATAATATAACAGGTGCGGTATTATCTCAAAGATTCTTAGATTTAGACTATAATGCAAATCAAATAGTCCCGACAAACTACGGATTAATTACTAAGTCTATAAACGAAACCGTTCGAATAGGAAATATTTCACAAAGTCAACAGCCCTACTCTCAGTATGCACAGTTACAGGATTATAATTACTTTTTACCCTCTACAGTAGCTATTAGATATAGCGGGTCTTACTTACAAGGAGTAGCTTATAATACATACAGTGTAGGAGATCTATCTTACGGCAACGACCCTGTAATCAATTATTACAGTAGTAAAATAGGATTCTTTACTCAGATAGCTACGAGCTCCTTCATTCCAGGTAAAGTTAATGCCACTCTAGGTTACCTAGCTGACGTAACAGGAGGTCTATTTGAATTAAACCAAAATAATAAAAACTGGGTTGACGTTCAAAATATATTTGTAGCAGGAACTAATACTACTGTAAAGCAATTTGATAATAAAAAATACAGTAATCAGGTAAGTACAGACGGTATTAAAACTATCTATAATAGCGGATATAATTACACACCACAATTATATTTTCAATCTCAATCAGATAACACTCTTTATTTTGAATATACAGGAGATACTAATGTAACTAGTTTTATAGCCGGCTTAGCAGGTCCAACCTACTACATAAGCGGTGCAGCTAGTCCAGCATATCCAGTAACTGCCTTAACTAATGTAGTAACTAGAGCTGGTAGCGTGTATAAGATCTTCGATACAGCTAATCCATCAACATACTTCTCACCCGGTAACGCAACTAACTTCCCTTCTTATTCTGCACCAGAGGGAGGTCAAAAGCAATTTAGCGTAAACCTAGGAATAACTTTTCAATTTACAGACCCTTCTGCAGGTCTTACTAGCGGATCTTATGATTTTGGCGCCTATATAAATGGAACTACCCTAATAGGAAGCAGCGTACAATCTGTAAATTTTACCTCAAGCTATACGGCATCTTCTACAGCTATAGGACAGATTTCAACTCGTTCAGCAAAAAGTGATACGGGATTTACTTACCAAACTAGCTACGGCATATTTACAGGTCCGTTTTCTGTGAACGGAGGCAGTACCACAGGAGATGCAACATCAACCCTAGAAGTAGATGTATATACGTGGACTCTAGGATCAACTCCGTATAGCGGATTACTAGTAACCAGTGAAACCGGAACTCCAGTTGCCGGAATTACCCCTGTAGACACTACTGGCTCCCTAGCCACGCAAATTAATTCTATCACTAGCGGAAGCGTCGTACCGGCTAGTAGTGTAAGTACAGCTACTAAGACTATTAGTTATACAACGCCGGTAGAGAGTATAGGTACAAACGTACCAGTAGTGTTTAAACTTACTCAAGGAGGAATGTCAAGTGCAAATTACACTGCCTCTCTTATTCCTGGCGGTACATTAACTGTAGGAACAGTCGCTTTAGGCGCTGGAGGATATGCTTTTGCGACATCAAGTTATGGCTACTTCATACAAGACTTAGAAAATCTCGATAGTAATTACGCTACTATAACGCTTAGTTCTAACTTAGCTCAGTATGGAGTAGGTTATCAGTTTGTACCGTATTTCGTATCAGCTTCCGTTACCTACAGTAGCAGCTTGTATTCAAAATACGGAGACGTTAACACACCTTTTGAACCCCAGTATGGAGATAAGGTAGTTATGATTGATAACGGAGGTATTGCTCAAGATCTCGATGTTTATAGTTTTAGTGAAAATACTATTACTGTAGTAGGAGATATACTTAACAACTGGGTAACTAATCCAACATTAGTTAAAACTTTTTTACTATTAAGGAAGTATAATGACGAACAAAACGTTATATTAACGTATATTAAGCCTAATGGAGCAACTTCTTACGGGTTTTTATTACCAAATACCGTAAGCCCGACGGTAGTTAATAACATAAACAAATTACAAGCTAATGTACAGGCTCAGTTATTATCAACTCAAGCTAATAGTAACATTAGTAATATATAAGACTAAAAACTTTTAATTTTTAAACTATTTATAATAGAAAAACAATAAAATATGGGATATTTAAATAACACATCGGTTGTTGTCGATGCTATTCTTACTGACAAAGGTAGACAATTGTTAGCGCAAAACGACGGATCTTTCCAAATCACGCAGTTTTCACTAGCTGATGACGAGGTGGATTACACATTGTACAATCCAAATCATCCTTCAGGATCAGCATTTTACGGCGAGGCT
>Ga0209297_1001580_pt1 | contig 13195 bp, 11 predicted proteins | sample S_130805_MF_Meta_FD_187322 | JGI IMG/M metagenome (GOLD analysis project Ga0209297, IMG submission 187322) | Freshwater microbial communities from Lake Simoncouche, Canada to study carbon cycling - S_130805_MF_MetaG (SPAdes) (version 2) | ecosystem: Environmental > Aquatic > Freshwater > Lake ... | reverse complement strand
CGTGGGAGATTCCCAACGCGGATCTCGACATCGCGGAGTACTCGCGGCGCATCGTGCTCAATCCGGGACAGGCGCAGCGTCGATGGCTGTACGGAATCATGCCGCCCTACGCGGAAGGCGCGCTCGCTGGATCGGTGTTCGACCTGCGGCTGTACGAGCTCTCGGGCGGCGTGCGTGTGCGCGATCTCGGCACTGCGCGCATCGGCCCAGGCAACTCGCAGAATCCCACGCGCGCGCTCAGCCTTGCTGCGGACGTGTTCGCGGTGGTCGGCCCGCGCGCGGCGGGGCTCGACATCTTCGCGCAGGCGCAGTCGACGGGCACGATTCCGTCGATGCACGCGGTGACGGCGATTGCGAACCTTCGCGATGCGGACGACTTTCCCGATCGCTGGGAGGGATACGCGACGTTCGATTCGCTCGTGTGGGCGAACGGCGCGATCACGCCGTCGCGGCTTTCGGAAGAGTCCGCGCGCGCGCTCGCGCAGTGGATGGAACGCGGCGGGAACTTCGTGGTCGCGCTTCCTGCGGCGGGCGATCCGTGGTCGGTTGGCGTCGACGGGCGACATGGCCTGAGCGCGCTGCTGCCGACGAAGGCGCCCGTGCGCATCGACGACGTACCGGTGCGCGAGCTGCTGCCGATGCTGTCGGTCTCGAACGATCTGCGCGACCCGAATGCGAAGACGCGGCTCGCGGTCTTTGACGCGGGCACGCTCGACCGAGGATGGCGGCCGTTCATCGCGACGCCGGCGACGAAGGCGGGCGGAACGCATGCGCTCGCGAAGGACATCGGTCCGTACGAAGGCAAGCTCGTCGGTATTCGCCGCGAGGTCGGCGTGGGGCACTTCACGCTGCTCGGTCTCGATGTCGAGGAACTCTCGTCGCGCGGGCTGCAGGTTCCGGCGCTGCCGCAGGGCGACGTGTTCTGGAACCGCATCCTGGCGCGGCGGGCGGACACACCGTCCGGCGCGGAGTACACGCAGCTTTCCACTGCCGGGCGCATGCTCGGCAATGGCGGATACTCGCGCGAGATCGGCGACGGCAAGCGCGTGCAGGAAGCGATCGGACTCTCCGGCCAGGCCGCGGTCGGCGTGCTGGCGGCGACCGCGGTGTTCGGGCTGTACTGGCTGGTGGCGGGCCCCGTGGGTTTCGCACTGCTCAAGTCGCTCAAGCGCGAGAAGTGGTCGTGGGTCGGGTTCGTCGGAGTCGCAGCCGTGTTTACCGTCGGCATCGCGCTCGCGGGTCGCGTGACGGCGGCGCGCACGGCGCGGGTGAACCACCTGACGGTGCTCGACTTCGTCGAGCGCGCGCAAGGCGAAGGCGACATCACGCAGGCGCATCGCGCGCGCGCGACGAGCTGGTTCTCGCTGTTCGCGCCTGGCTACGGAATGGTGGAACTCTCGGTCGATCCCGGCGCGGATGTCGGCGTGCGCAACCTGGTGTCGTCGTGGCAGCCGAGCGGCTCGTCGTCAAGCGGATTCCCGAGCCGCGAACGGTATCGCGTGCCGATCGACGGCAGCGACCGCGTGTCGGTGCCGTCGCGCGCGACATCGATCGATTTCGAAGCGCAGTGGCTCGGCGGCGTCGCGGAGCGATGGGGGCGGTTGCCGCACGTCAAGGACGCGGTGTCGGTGTCGATCGACGAATCACGCAACCCGGCCCAGATCTCGATCGTCGGGTCGCTTGAGCATGCGCTGCCGGGCACGCTCAAGGACGTCTTGATCATCCATGTGTGGCCGAAGCAGAATCCGCTGCAGTCGCTCGGACCGGTCGATAGCAAGAACAACCCGCCGACGCGGAGCTTTGCCGCGCAGTTGCCCAACCGTGGCGCGATGGTGAGCGTCAACGCGTGGCCGGCAGGACAGCCGTTGGATCTCGCAGGGTTGTTTGCCGCGGCGCGGCTCAACGACCGGAGCGGACTCGAAAGCACGCTCTCCCTCCGCTACTACGAGCCCATCGCGAAGAACGCCCAGCTCACGATGGGTCTCGGCAGCGAAGCGATTGGGCTCGTTCCGTCACTGGAGATGCTCTCGATCTACGGCATGCTTCCGCCACCGCCCTACCTGCGGAATAGCGCAGCCAACGACACGATCCTGCGCTTCAACCGCACCGGCGGGCGCGACCTCGACCTGTCGGGGTACTTCGCGCAGCCGTGCCTGATCGTGATGGGCTCTCTCGACAACGCAGCGTTGCCCTTCCCGCTGTTGCTTGATGGCGACACCGTCGCGAGCGAGGGCCGCGTGATGGTGCGATGGATCCTGCCGCTGCCCGCGGATGCGGATTGGATCGTGCCTGACAGGATTCCCCGCGGCACGAAGCCGTTGCCGGAGCCACCCGCCGAACCCGCGGCACCATCGCAAGAAGAGCCCGAGCAGCGCTGACGACGGAACCACGCCATGCCCATGATCGAGACGGTCAACCTCACGAAGAAGTACGGCGATTTCGTCGCGCTCGACAACCTCAATCTCACGATCGAGGAAGGCACGTGCTTCGGCTTCATCGGGCCGAACGGCGCGGGCAAGACGACGACGATCAAGATCCTCGCGACGCTGCTCAAGCCGACGTGGGGCGAGGCGCGCATCGATGGCAAGGTCGTCGGCTACCAGAATCACCTGATTCGTCCGCTGATCGGCTACGTGCCCGACTTCATGGGCGCGTACCAGGACATGACGGTCGGCGAGTACCTCGAGTTCTTCGCGGCGTGCTACGCGGTGGCGCCGTCGAAGCGCGAGAAGACGATCGCCGAAGTGCTCGCGCTGACCGACCTCACGCACAAGACGGAGACCGAGGTCAACGGGCTTTCGCGCGGCATGCAGCAGCGGCTTGCGGTCGCGCGCGTGCTGATCCACGATCCGAAGGTGCTCCTGATGGACGAGCCGAGCTCGGGCCTCGACCCGCGCGCCCGCATCGAGATGCGAGAGCTGCTCAAGGAGCTTCGGCGCATCGGCAAGACCATCCTGATCTCGTCGCACATCCTGTATGAGCTCGCGGATCTCTGCAACGCGGTCGGCGTGATCGAGCAGGGAAAGCTCGTGTTCGCAGGCGCGGTGAGCGACCTCATGCAGCGCGCGAAGGTCGGCAAGGTCGTGCAGATCTCGGTCGAAGCGCGCACGGAGGAAGCGGCGCAACTGCTGCGCGGCGTGCGCGGCGTGGGCAAGGTCGAGGTCGCGCTCGAGGATGGCGGCAAGCGAATGGACGTGCAGCTCGAGCCGAACGCGGAGATTGCGGCGAGCGAGCTGGCGGCGCGGCTTCTCGCGCAGGGATTCCGGCTCTCGCGTCTGCAGCCCGAGGAAATCAGCCTGGAGACGGCGTTCATGCGGCTCACCAAGGGCCTGGTCAGCTGAGGAACCAACATGTTGAAGGCGCTACTCATCGTCAATCGCGACAAGATCGAGGCCGCGCGCGTGGCGGACGCCGTGCGTAGCGTGATCGCACGGCATGCGGAGGTCATCGAGCTCGATGCAGACGATGCCCCGATCGCGGCGACGCAGGCGTTTGACCTCGCGTTCGTCGTCGGCGGCGATGGCACGCTGATCGCGCAGACGCGCAAGCTCGTCGACCGTGCGAAGCCGATCGTCGGTATCAACGCGGGACGGCTGGGATTCCTCGCGGAGTTCGACGCGGCGGACCTTGAGAAGCACGCGTGGCTCGTGTTCTCGGAGAAGCCGCCGCTGCGTCAGCGCATGCTGTTGTCGGTCGACGTCGTGCACGCGGATGGCACGCCGTCCGATGAAGGCGTCGCCATCAACGACGCGGTGATCGCCGCGGGCGCGCCGCACCGGATGATCGAGATGGGCATGTCGGTCGACGCGGACCACGAGGGCGTCGACATCACCGGCGACGGCGTGATCATCGCGACGCCGACGGGGTCGACCGCGTACAGCGCGAGCGCAGGCGGGCCGATCGTGCATCCCGATGTCGACGGCATCACGATCACGACGATCTGCGCGCAGAGCCTGGCGTTCCGCCCCGTGGTGGTTGGCGCGCACGAGACGATCTCGGTTTCGATGCGGCGCGTGAACGAGGGAACGTGCGTGGTGCTCGACGGGCAGCGGTTCCTGCCGCTGCGCGCCGGCGACACGCTGCGCGTGACGGCGCACGACCGGAAGGCGCTGTTCATGGCGAATCCGTCGAACCGCTACTGGGATGCGCTGCGTGCCAAGATGCGCTGGGCGGCGCCGCCGAGCTACAGGAAGTGAGGCGAAATGCTGCTCAGGAAGGAGCAGCCTGACTCCCCCGCTTTCGCTATCTTCCGCGGACCCATGATCGACCTGAAGGACCTCCGCGAGAATCCCGACCGCTACCGCAACGGCGTGCGCGACAAGCGCATGGATGTGGACGTCGACAAGCTGCTCGCGCTCGACGAGGCGCGGCGCGCGATCCTCACGCGGCAGGAGACCGCCAAGTCCGAGCAGAACAAGATCTCGAAGGAGATCGGGCCGAAGATCGGCCAGCTCAAGGGCAAGCTCAAGGGCGCGGCCGGCGACGAGAAGGACCGGCTCGAGATGGAGATCGCTGCGCTCGAGGCGAAGCCCGCCGAGCTCAAGGCGCTTGTCGCCGAGGAAGAGCGTCATCTCGCGGCGATCGAGCCCGAGTGGAGGGCGCTCTGGCTCCAGGTTCCGCAGCCGCCGTCGGCCGATGTGCCCAAGGGCAAGGGCAGCGAGGACAACGTCGAGATCCGCCGCTGGGCGCCGAAGGGCTGGGACTTTGCGAAGACCTTCGCGGAGAACCGCGGCTTCAAGCCGCGCACGCACCTTGAGCTCGTGAAGATGCACGGGCTCGTCGACTTCGAGCGCGGCGTGAAGATGGGCGGCACGCGCCACTACGTGATGACCGGCCTCGGCATGCGCCTGCATCAGGCGGTGCTGCGCTACGCGGTCGACTTCATGGCGGACAAGCGCGGCTTCTCGCCGATGGGCGTGCCCGTGATCGTCAAGGAAGAGTGCATGGTCGGCACGGGGTTCTTTCCCGCGGGCCGCGAGCAGGCGTACCACATCGAGGAGTCGAAGCGCGGCTCGGGGCATGACCTCTATCTCACCGGCACCGGCGAGGTCGGACTCATGGGCCTGCACGCGGATGAGATCCTGCAGGCCGATCAGCTGCCGCTCAAGTACTGCACCGTTTCGACCTGCTTCCGTCGCGAGGCGGGCGCTGCGGGCAAGGACACGGCGGGCCTCTACCGCATCCACCAGTTCGACAAGGTCGAGCAGGTCGTGGTGTGCAAGGCCGACGATGTGGAGAGCCGCGGCTGGCACAAGCAGATGATCGAGTCGGTCGAGATGATCCTGCAGTCGATGGGGCTCGCGTATCGCCTGCTTCAGTGCTGCACGGGCGACCTCGGCGTGAAGAACGAGGACATGATCGACATCGAGAGCTGGATGCCTGGTCGCGGCGCGAATGGCTCCGACGGCGCGCCGACGGGCGAGTTCGGCGAGACGCACTCGGCGAGCCGGCTGAACGACTTCCAGTGCCGCCGCCTGAACCTGCGCTACAAGGACGAGACGGGCAAGATGCGCTTTGCGTACGCGCTCAACAACACGGTTGCCGCGAGCCCGCGCATCCTGATCCCGCTGCTCGAGATGCACCAGCAGGCCGATGGCAGCGTGCTCGTGCCCGAGGTGCTGCGGCCGTACATGGGCGGCATCGCGAAGATCGGCTGAGCGGGCGCGCGCGACGCGTCAGGCGATCTTCCAGCCGGTCGGGCGCACTTCGTAGTCGAAGCTGCCGTCGGTCTTGAGGTCGATGAGCGCGAAGCACGGGTCGCAGTAGGTCGCGTTCTTCTTCCACCAGCCGCCGCAGACGGCGCCGCTGCAGGCGTAGGTGATGCCATCGGCGGTGCAGCGGTCGATGAGATGCGTGTGTCCGCTGAGGACGAGCTTCACGCGGCCGGACTTGCGGAACATCTTGTGGATGTCGGCGGCGTCGAGGTGCACGAGCCCGCCTGAGATGACGGTCTGCTGGTCCTTGACGCTGCTCTCGCCGCGGATCGACGGCGTCACGGTGACGATCGGGATGTGCGACACGACGACGGTGGGAAGCGTGTTCGCGGCGAGGTCCTTCTCGAGCCACGCGCGCTGCTCGGTATTGATCTGCGCGAGGTAGCCGCATTCATCGTGCGGATCGCGCTCGACGGAGCTGAGCACGATGAAGTGCCAGCCGTTGCGGTCGAAGCTGCGCCAGCGCGACGCGAGCTTGGTCTCGGCCATCGCGCGCGCGTAGCCGTAGTCGGGCTCGGTGCCGTCGAGGCCGGCCTTGGACTTGCACCAGCCGAAGATGTCGTGATTGCCGAAGCAATGCTCGACAGGCACCTTGCAGTGCTCGGCGAAGACCTTGTGGAAGAGCGCCCACTCGGCATCGACGGTCGCGCGCTTGGTGGCGAACGAGTCCATCACGAGGTCGCCGCCGGTGAGGATCATCTCGGCGCCAGCGGCCTGCACGGGCACGGTTGCGAGCGCGGTCGCGGTGCCGTCGAAGGCGCGGTGCTCCGGCGTGATGTGGATGTCGGTGAAGTGCGCGAAGCGGAGCGCGCGGTTGGCGGCGGCTGGCGGATCGCCTGCGGGTGCGGCGTTGGCATTGGCGCGGCGCGGGTCGAGCCCGAAGTCGCCCGCGAAGGCGCCTCCCAAGGCAGCGAGTCCGGTGAGCGCGGTAAACGATCGGCGGTCGATGTGCGGCATGGGCGCGCAGACTACGCGGGGATCGGGAAATTGCGCGCGCTCGTACGAGAGGGCTGGCGGTTTCGAACCGCGGAATCCAGCGGTGGAACGCGGGGTTTGCCGTCGAACCGGGCTGCCGTCGAGGCGGATCTGGGAGGAAACTTTGCGAGCCGAACTCAAGTTGGCTCAGCCGCTTGACGATCCCGCAATCCACGGTATCCTCTCCGTCCCATTCCCCTGTAGCTCAATGGTAGAGCGGGCGGCTGTTAACCGCCAGGTTACTGGTTCGAGTCCAGTCGGGGGAGTTACCAAAGCGGGTTGGCCCAAAGCGGCCAACCCGCTTGTTCATTGATGCGGAGCGCTGACGCATCGATCCTGACGGGCTGGGGGCACTGGTGCGCTGCACAAGTTGCATGGACTCCCCTCTCGGCCTCGAGGGCACAACACGCGACACCATGAAGAAGCCACGAAGAAGCCGCGACCCTGGACGCCCCCGGCGCGCGGATGCAACCGACTCCGCTGGCCGCATCCTGTTGCGCTCGGGGCGGAGGTTCGAACTGGCTACGCTGACATGATGTTCGGCGCCACCGCAACCAACCGCAAAGACCTCGTTCCTTCCGTCCCCGAGTTCAGGAGCGACATGCCGCCTTGCCATCAAGGGGCGTCGCCGGCACGCGCGCGCGGAACGCTGGCGAGGGCTGCGATGCTGGGTGTGGCAGGAGCAATGGCACTGGCGGCAACGCTCGGGGCGAGGGGCCAGACCGCGGCAGCAACCGCGGGCGAGGTGACCGTCTTCCACAACGGCGTGATCCTCACCATGGAGGGAGACAAGCCGGCCTCCGTGGAGTCCGTGGCCATCAAGGACGGGAAGATCGCGTTCGTCGGCAGCAAGACCCAGGCCCTCGCGGCATTCAAGGATGTCAAGCCCGCGGATCTCAGGACCGTCGACCTCGAGGGCCGCACCATGCTGCCGGGCTTCATCGACGGATGGGGGCATTTCACGCTGCTGGCGCAACAGACGCTGGGCGTCGATCTCTCGTACTTCGGCACGAACCCGCGGAGCCGCGCGGAGCTCATCGCGCGCCTGAAGGAGGCCAAGCCGTTCAACGGCTGGGTCGTCGGGCACGGCTATGCGGCGGCGTTCCTGTCCGACGGCGCGCCGACGCTGCAAGACCTCGACGAAGCCTTCCCGACGACACCCGTCCTCATCGCCGACATGTCGACGAACACCGGCATGGTGAACAGCGCAGGGTTCCGCGAGCTGGGTATCACCCCGTAGACCCCCGCCGCACAGCCTGGCAAGATCGGCAAGGACCCGACGACCGGCAAGCTGACCGGCGAACTCATCTTCAAGCCCTTCAAGCTGGCGTTCGCCAAGGCGCTCGGGAGCTATCCGCGCGAGGTCCTGTTCAAGAGCTACCGCGACGCCGAGGCGAAGCTGGCGCGGGAGGGCTACACGACGGTCCAGACCTATCAGGTGACGACGCAGGATGTGCAGGGTCTACGCGCCGCCTTCGACGCCGGGGCGCTCTCCGTCGATGTCATGGCCGTTGTCGACGACATGACCAACGGCGAGCAGTTCCTCCTGAAGCCGGATTGGACATGGGGCACCTACAGCCAGGGCGACCGTGGCCTCAAGTTCTGCGGCATGCTGGTGAGTGTGGACACGGCGCCGCAGCTGCGTCTGGCGCGCTTCACGCAACCCTATCGGGACACGAGCGGACTCCCGAACGGCTTCCAGGGCAGCGTCGTTCGGCCCGTCGCCGACATCGAGCGACTGGTGCTCCATGCCTATCAGAACGACATCCAACTGTTCGGCTACGCGTCAGGCGACGGCGGCATCGACATCATGCTGGATGCGATCGCCAAGGCGGTCACTGCCACCGGAAAGACCGGTGACCGGCGGACGGTGATCTCGCATTCGACCTTCGTGCGCGCCGACCAGTTGGAGCGATACCGAGCGCAGAAGGTGATTGCCGCCATGTGGCCGATCAACGGCTGGATGTACGGCGACGCCTACGCGAAGCTCCTTGGTCCGGAACGCGCCAACGCGACCATGCCGGTCGCGACGGCGTTCGCGAAGGGCGTCATCGTGGCGACCCATACCGACTACCCCTCGGGCGGGCCGAGCGTGCTCGAGAACATCTGGAGCGGCGCGACGCGCAAGACGGTCTCGGGTCAGGTCCTCGGCGGACCCGAGTTGAAGGCCGACCCGTATCAGCTGCTGCTGGCCCACACCCGCAACGCGGCCGTGATGTAAGGAGATCAGCAGACCAAGGGTACGATCACGGTCGGCAAGTTCGCCGACCTGGTGGTGCTCGACCGAAACCCGCTGACGGTCGCGCAGGACGACATCCGATCGATCAGGGTTGTGGAGACGATCAAGCGCGGGAAGTCGATCTTCGCACGGCCGCGGTGATTGCAGCCGGCACCGCGTCGAGGCTTCCTCCTCGGGGCGGCCGCCTGGATGCCGCTTTCAGCTCGTCTCGCGCGACAGTGCAGCGCTCCAACCGTGCGTTGTCGAACCATCCGTGTCGAGAGAGATGAGGATCGCCTCAACGCGCCAGACCACCAGGGCGACTGCGCGTGTCGAGCCTATCTCAGAACGGTATCGCATCAGGCGTTGGAAACAAGCGGGGACCGTCGTCAAGAGGCGCGACGAACTCGGTGCTCGAGGCGCGCGCGCGGGCCGGGCCGAGCGAACTCGGTCAGTCAGCGATCTGCTCCTGCCACCGCTCCTTCGGCCCCTGCTTCTCCATCCATGTGCGCTCGGGCGGAATCCGCCGGTAGCCGAACTTCTCGTAGAGGCCCTCCGCGTCGCGCGTGGCGAGGCACCAGCGGCGCAAAGTCTGGAGCGATGGATGCCGTTCGAGTTCGTCGATCAAGCGGCGCGAGAGGCCCTGCCCGCGCCATGGCTCGAGGACGACGACATCGCAGAGCCACGCGAAGGTCGCGCGATCGGTGACGACGCGCGCGATGCCGATGGTCGCTCCCGTCGACTCGTCGATCGCCACCGCGGTGATACTGTTGCGCAGCGCCTCGGCGACGACCTCGCGGCGGATGTTCGGCGACCAGTAGGTGCCTGCGACGATGCGGTGGATCGCATCGAGGTCGTGGCGGGCGGGGTCGGTGGAGATGGTGATCGGCGTGGGCATGGAAGCGGCTCCCGGCGAGAGTATCGCGATTCCCGCATAATCCGTACATGCCTGACCAGGCCGACCCCATCACGATGTCGCTCGAGCACAACGCGTGGGCCACGCACGAGGTGCTCCACGCGTGCGAGAAACTCACCGACGACGCGTGGCACCGCCGCTTCGAGATCGGACCGGGATCGCTGCACGACACGATCACGCACATCGTCGGGGCGATGTTCCGCTGGGCCGATCGCATCGATGGTCCGCCGCGCGTGGTGCGGCCGTCGATCGAGGATGGCTCGCGGCGGACGCCTGCCGAGCTGCGCGCGCTGCTCGATCTTGCCGCGGCGGATCTCGCGGCGACCGCGGCGCGCGCGCAGGCGCGCGGACTCTCCACCGCGCTCGATGTCACGCTCGGCGGCACGCCCTACCGCTTCACGCTCGGCGCGATGCTGATGCATGTCGCGACGCACGGCATGCATCACCGCGCGCAGTGCCTGAACATGCTGCGGCATCTGGCCGTGCCCGGCGTGAGCGACGCGCTTCCGGAGATTGACCTTCTCGAGTGGGAGGTGACGCGCGGCGCGCAGGTCACGCCGAACCCCCTCACGCAGAACCAATGATCGCGTCGACCTCGATCTCGATCTTCATGCGCGGGGCGGCGAGCCCTGCTTCGATCATGGTCGCGGCGGGACGGATGTCGCCGAAGGCCGCGCGCAGCGCTGGCCATGTCGCGGGGAAATCCGCGGCGTCTGGCAGGATGTAGCGCACGCGCACGACATCGCGCATCGACGCGCCCGCCTCGCGGAGCGCTGCCTCGATGTTGCGGAGGCACTGATCGGCCTGCGTGGCGACATCGTCGCTGATCGTCATGGTCGCGTAGTCGAACCCCGTGGTGCCCGAGACGAAGACCTGGTTCCCGCAGACGACGGCGCGCGAGTAGCCGATGTCACGCTCGAACGAGGAACCGGAGGAGATGAGGCGGCGAGGCATGGGCGCATGGTACGAATCGAGCGCGCACGGATTCCCCCGACCGCACGAAAGGCGGCAAGACGCCGTACCTTGGCGCGTTGAACCGCCATGCTGACCGCAGCCCGCATCGTCGCCCTTGTGCTTTCGCTTGTGCTCGCCGCGATCGCCCGCGCGCAGTCCGCTGCGCCCGAGGCGCCGAAGGCACCCGCCTGGGTCACCGCCGAGGTGAAGGCACCGCGCGTGTCGTTCCACACCTTCGACAGCGCGGCCGCGAAGGCGAAGGTGAGCTACCACCTGTACACGCCCGCCGCGTATGAGCGCGACGCTGAGGCGCGGTTCCCCGTCGTCTATTGGCTGCATGGCTCGGGCGGCGGCGCGACGGGAATCGCGCAACTCGCGAAGTTCGTCGACGGTGCGATCGAGGCAGGCAAGACAAAGCCGTTCCTCATCGTCTTCGTGAACGGCCTCCCGCAAGGCATGTATGTCGACTGGAAGGACGGCTCGACGCCGATCGAGTCGATGATCGTGAAGGACCTCGTGCCGCACATCGATGCGACCTACCGCACGATCGCCGCGCGCGACGGCCGCATGCTCGATGGCTTCAGCATGGGCGGCTACGGCGCAGCGCGGCTTGGCTTCAAGTTTCCCGAGATCTTCCGCGCGGTCTCGATGCTCGGCGCGGGGCCGCTCGACCCAGACTTCGAGCGCACGCCCCGCGCGAACCCGCGCTCGCGCGACGGATTGCTCGAGCGCGTCTACGGCGATCGCGCGTACTTCCGCGAGGTGAGCCCGTGGGAACTCGCCGCGCGCAACGCCGACGCGATTCAGAAGGACACCCTCCTGCGAATCGCCGTCGGCGACCGCGACGGCACCTTCGAGCTCAACAAGGATTTCCACGAGCATCTCGAGACCCTCAAGATCGCGCATGAATGGACGCCGCTCGAGGGCGTCGAGCACGATCCGATGAAGACGCTCGAGGCGCTCGGCGACCGGCACTGGGCGTTCTACCGGAAAGCCTTCGGCGAGCCGGCCGCAAAGGTCGCGCGGCGCGACGGCGAGATCAAGGTCAAGGTGAAGGACGCCGAGCGCGCGGCGATCGTGGTCAACGCGCCTCCCGTCGGCGAGTTGCGCCCCGCCGTCGTCATCCTGCACGGCGGCATGGGCAGCGCCGAGCAGATGCGCACGACCTCTGGGTTCGACGCCGTCGCGCGCACCGCGGGATTCATGGCCGTCTACGCGCAGGGAACCGACTTCGGCGCGGGCCGCCGCGCGTGGAACACGGGGCACCTCCTCCGCCGGCAAGTGCGCGATGCGGATGACATCGCCTACCTCGACGCGCTCATCGACACGCTCGTACGCGACCACGGCGCCGATCCCGCGCGCATCTTCATGACGGGCGGCTCGAACGGCGGCATGATGACCTATGTCTACGCCGTCGCGCGCGCCGAGCGTCTCGCGGGCATCGCGCCGGTCGTCGCAAGCATGTTCACCTTCGAGAAGTCGCCCGCGGTGCCGTTGCCGATCCTGATCATCAACGGCGCGAAGGACAACGAAGTCCCGCTCGCAGGCGGCATGAGCGAGAATCCGCTCGTCCGCAACGCGCAGTCGACACCGTACAAGCCCGTGCGCGAGGTCGTCGACTTCTGGGTGAAGGCGAACAGGTCGACGCCCGAAGGCACGCCGGCGATGCGCGGCAGCGTCACGACCACGACCTATCCCGCGCAGGAAGGCGGCGCCGTCACCGAGTTCGTCGTCGACAGCGAGGGCGGCCACGGCTGGCCCGGCACGCGCTCGCGCCGCGAGGAGAACGCGCCGATCGCGTCGTTCAAGGGCGCCGAGCGAGTGTGGGAGTTCTTCAAGGACAAATCGCGGGCGAAGTCCAGCGATGCAGCGATGCAACTGAAGTGACGCATGCGTGCGCGGGATCGTTACGCGACGCGCCCTCGCGTTCGCTTGGCGCGTGATGCTGGCTTCCACTCCATCGCGAGCATCCGGCCCGTCGCCGCGCAGTCGCGGAGATAGAGGTTGATGAGGCTCTGGTACGGAAGTTCAAGCTCCTCCGCGAGCTGCTTGAAGTAGCGCACGGTCGAGGTGCCCAGTCGCACCGTCACACGCCGCCTCAGCTTTGCTGCGTAGGGGTTTCGCTTGGCCTTGGAGAAGTCGTATTTGCGTCGCATCATGGTTCACGGATGAGGGGCTGACCCTGAGATCGTTTCCCGCCGCATCACCAGCACCCAGTCCTGCGGCGACGGGACGGGCGGGGTCGACCAGCTTGACTCGTCCGAAACCGTTCCGATGGGAAAGCGACGGCCCGAGGCGGGATCGAACCAGAACGCCTCGAAGCGCGCGTTCGGATCGAGCGTGAGCACGCGGAAGCCGCTCCAGTTGTAGATCCCGCGCTTGGGGAGGTACGCGACCAGCAGTTCGCCTGCGATTCCC
>Ga0209297_1001578_pt1 | contig 13205 bp, 9 predicted proteins | sample S_130805_MF_Meta_FD_187322 | JGI IMG/M metagenome (GOLD analysis project Ga0209297, IMG submission 187322) | Freshwater microbial communities from Lake Simoncouche, Canada to study carbon cycling - S_130805_MF_MetaG (SPAdes) (version 2) | ecosystem: Environmental > Aquatic > Freshwater > Lake ... | reverse complement strand
CACGTAATTCAGAATCAAGTTGTTCTTGCGTACGTGGTCCAATGATTGGTGCAGTTACTGAAGGTTGAGCAAGTAGCCAAGCAAGTGCAACATCACCAGGTTCTTGTCCGATCTCAGCACAGAAATTTTCATAAGCTTCGACGCGAGGTCTAATTGCATCTAATGCATCTTTTGAACGACCTTCAAGACGACGCTTTCCATCACGTTCTTTTTTAAGCACTCCGCCTAAGAGTCCACCGTTAAGTGGTGACCAAGGCAAAATTCCAATTCCATAATGTTGCGCTGCTGGAATTACTTCGCGCTCAATGTCACGAACAACTAAGTTGTAAATAGATTGTTCAGAAACTAATCCCATGAAGTTGCGTGGAGCGGCTGCACCTTGTGCTTGTGCTAAATGCCAACCACCAAAGTTACTACTACCAACATAAAGAATTTTTCCTTGTGCAACCAAAATTTCCATCGCTTGCCAAACTTCTTCCCATGGCGTTGTGCGATCGATGTGGTGCATTTGATAAAGATCGATGTAATCAGTTTGCATCCGTTTCAAACTCGCATCGCATGCGCGGCGAATGTTTAATGCAGAAACACCTTTGTTGTTTGGCCAAGGATCCATCTCGCCATAAAGTTTTGTAGCAAGAACAGTCTTTTCACGTCGGCCACCACCTTTTGCAAACCAACGGCCCATGATTTCTTCAGTGCGACCCCATTGATTTACTCCACCATAACGATTCGCGGTATCAAAAAAGTTAAGCCCATTAGCAAGAGCAGAATCCATAATTGAATGTGAAGTTGCTTCATCAGTTTCCGGACCAAAATTCATGGTTCCTAAACAGATGCGGCTTACGGATAGACCAGAACGACCAAGGTTTTTGTATTTCATGGGAGGAGGCTACTCCTACGCAGGAAACACACTACAAACGCCCGACAAATTCCCAGTTGGTAGGCAGAAAAATTCGAGTGGGCAGCATCCAGAGTCTTTAGTAAAATCCGACTATGAACAAGTTCGTTCGAGTGCTGATTGCACTGGTTGTCACCGTAACTCCATTGAGTGCGGTCGCTCCAGCGCAGGCAGAAACTTGCCAAGAAGCGATCACTCTTTGGGCTGGCTCTCCATATGAGCGAACATTCCCACGGGTTTGTGGTGAAGAAGCCAGATTGGCTCTTTGGAATGGTTCACTCGGTCCATATTTAGATGCAAACTCGGCAGCAGCAGCGCAATGGTTTACCGCTCAAGCCGCTGAGCAAGAAGCAGCTCGCGTTGCCGCCGCTGCAGCAGAAGCAGCGCGTCTTGCCGCTGAAGAAGCAGCTCGTGTTGCTGCAGAGGCCGCAGCAGATGCAGCAAACTGTGTGAGTGCATCTCCAGTTTTCCCTGGAACAAAATGGGAAATGACATTCCCTGCGGTTTGCACAGCAATCGGAATTGCAGGTCGAGCACTGCAAATACAAACCTATTCAGAAAATGTTGCAGTACAACAGGCAGCCGAAGCTGCCGCTGCTGCAGCTAATGAACCACCACCTACTAATTCGATTGACTGTAATTTAGAACTTTGGCGGAATGCGGCGCAATGTCTAAATCCAACTTTTGGCATACCTCCAACTTACCCAACTAACCCAGCTGACGCTTTGAATTGCACACTACCTCAAAATGCACTTTTGCCAATTTGTGGAAATCAAGGGCCAGTCACATTTCCAGACGGAACTCTTAACTGTGCGAACCCTGTCAATGCACCTGTGCCATTTTGTACAAACATTTTTAATTCAGGACCAAATGGAACACTTGATTGCACCCGTTCAGAATTAAGGACTTTGCCAGCTTGTATAAATGGAACAGCAGGTGGTGTTCCAAACGCTCCGGTGCCGCCAACAAGTGCTCCGGTACCACCAACAAATGTTTCAGCACCAAATTCAACTGGGCCAGCTACAACTGGTGGTGTAGTTGCACAACCTAATATTCCAAATGCTCCAAGTAATTCCGGATCAAGCTCCACTCAAGTTGCAAGTGAAAAAGTTAAGCAAAATAAAGAAGATCTATTTCCTGATGCAGATGGCGAAGAAGAAGCACCCGAAGCAACTTTGACAGTTACTTACAGCAAGAGTCTTGCTCGCTACATTGTGAAAGTTGACTCAAATCTTGCTGGGGAATCTCTGGTAATTCGCGGTGTAAAAAAAGGTTCCAGGTCGCTGAAGTTCACTCTAACTACTGATGAAGATGGCGTTGCTGGAGTAAGAACAAAAACAAAACTTGCCGGATTTACACTGACTTTGTACTTCGGTTCAACCAAATTGGATTCGGTAAAAGTTAGCTAACTTTTTCTTCTCTGATCTGCGCTATTGCCCTTATGCTTCTACTGTGCACATGAGAAGCAACACCCGTAAAAACAGAGTTCGTGTGGCACTGGCTGCCCACTTAGTTCTTCTGCTGTCATTTACAGGTCTGCCGCTAGCATTTGGGGCAAACGTCTCTTTTCAGGTTGTGAATACCAAGATTGATATTTCGGTAGAAGATTTCGCGCTCTGCACCGGAAGTAAGTATGAATTTACGCAAAGCGATCTTGTTACTCGGGGTTATGAATCCTGTAAGTCGCAGAGTTTAACGACACAGAATTTGCCAGCGTCATTACATGTCAAAGTGAGAGTTGATTTGACTCAAAATGCCAATGATTGGTCTTTGCACCCGAACCAGAGTTGGGATTTGAGGCTTGCAAATGCCAAGAGTGAAGTGATTAATGTGAGAGTGGCTGGACCGACGACAATAAACGACAAGAATGGCAATGGTGGATTCAGTCCGTTTGCCTTTGGAATCTATTTCTTGGTTCTGGAGTTACCTTCTTCGCAAGTAATACCTGCTGGCGATTACGTGTTAGACGCTAGCTTGTGCGATAGCGCGTGCAGCAATGGCCGCAGCCCAACACCACGTTTCAAATTAGGTAGTTTCACAATTCAAGAAGTTGCAAACAGTTCAACAAAACCAACAGGTGGGGTTAGCACTGTATTACGTGGTGGTGTTTGTGAAATTGACACTAAAGGAATCCGGAGTAGTGTTGATGAAAATCTTAGTAAGGTGCTTTCGGTTTTTGAAACCGTGAATGCAATTCGGAGTTTTGAAACACCTGGTTTATTTGGGCAACTTCAGGAATATAAAGCAGAGACCCTAACTGCAGTTAAATTTTTTCAGTATTGGCAAACGGAGTTGGTGCCGCGTTCCGTAAAAGAACCTGCATGTCTAAGTTATGTTGATTTATTAGAAACTATTCGGCGTGGCCTCGGGTATTCCCTTAATACTGCAAATTCCTTGGAAGGCCATCTCGTGAAGGCAGAGTATTGGGATAAGACTCAGAATGATGAGTGCACGAAGCAATCCCTCGCTTCAAAAAGTTCCATGAGTAATAGCGTGGCTGTGATCGTTCGAATTAGCCAGGAAATTTCAAATTATGAAAACAAGGGTGGATTTCCAACAGAGACGAAGGAAGTTTCAGCGTCACAAAAGCTGACTGAAATGAATAACCAAATTCGAGACGAAGTAATTAATCTGAGACTTTGGAGCGACAAGTTAAATGGCTACTACAAGAACGATCCGAAGTGCGCAAATTATCTTGAATTAATTGATGAATCAACTAGCCGCAGTAAACAAGCAACCGCTACTTCAGCCAAAATCAATTCTTTAATAGCTCAAGTTAAACCGCCGCAAGCCAACACTGAGAAATCGGTATCGGAGCAAGTGAAGTCAAATGACAATCCTTCAGCCGAAAAAGAGCTTGAGCTGGACGGAGAAACTGAAGAGCCCAGTGGTGATTTGTCTGTCGGATATCAAAGTTCAACAAAAAAATACTTGATATCTATTTCTTCTAATTTAGGTGAAGAAGATCTAGTACTTAGGGCAACAAAAAAAGGTGCAAAATCCTTGCAATATAAAGTCACCACTAATGCTGAAGGAAACGTGAAATTTTCAACAAAAAATATCTTAAAGGGTTTCACAATGACGCTTCTGTTTAATGGAGAGCGTCTAGATTCCGTAAAAGTTAAATAGTTAGAAATTTAATTAGCTAAGTTTTCCGCGTTCTATTTGATGTGGCCACTTGGCTGTTGCATTTAATTGATGAGCAACCTCTAAAGCCCATCTTGGATTACGTAAAAATGCACGCCCAGCAAATACCGCATCTGCTTTACCTTCACGAACAACCGCATCAGATTGTTCAGCCGTGGTTATCAATCCAACACCTGATGTGAGGATTCCAGTTGCTTCACGGATTGCGGTCGCAAATGGAACTTGAAACCCAGGCCCTGCTTTAACGTCTTGTTTATCTGAAAGCCCTGCAGATGAAACATCGATTAAATCCACGCCTACATCTTTAAGCAATGTGGCTAATTGAGTTGATTGCTCAAGATCCCAACCACCCTCGGTCCAATCTGTTGCTGAGATTCGCACAAATAGCGGCATTGAATCTGGCATGGCAGCGCGAACTGCTTTGGCAGTCTCAAGTAAAAATCTAGTGCGGTTTTCAAAGGAGCCACCATATTCATCGGTGCGTAAATTACTTAGCGGTGATAAAAATTCATGTAGTAAATACCCGTGAGCACTGTGAATTTCAATTACATCAAAACCAACTTTCACTGCACGCTTAGTTGCTGCAGCAAAATCTTTAACCAATTGTTGAATTTCTGAAACAGTAAGTGCATGTGGGATCGGCATATTTCCATAAGCAATTGCAGATGGTGCTTCAGCAATCCATCCACCTTCAGCTTCGGTCGCGATTGGATGATCACTCCCTGGTCTGGTTGTTGATCCTTTGCGGCCAGCGTGAGCAAGTTGAATGCCGATTTTGCTACCCATTGATTTTGAGAATTCAGTTATCGGTCTGAAAGCTTCGGCTTGTTCTTCATTCCAAATTCCAGTACACCCAACACTGATACGCCCTTTTGGCGATACACCAGTTGCTTCAACTACAACAAGTCCAGCACCACCAGTTGCGAAGGCACCAAGATGTACGTTGTGCCAATCAGTAACGACGCCGTCATTCGCTGAGTACATACACATTGGACTTACCCAAAGACGATTAGCAAATTCAACGCCACGAATTTTTAAAGGAGTAAATAAATTAATTTCGCTCATCGATTTTCCGATCATATTTATCACTCAATAATTAAGAAAGTGAAGTGGCTGGGGACGGGATCGAACCGTCGACCTCACGATTTTCAGTCGCACGCTCGTACCAACTGAGCTACCCAGCCCTATAACAATTACTTGCTACAGATAAAACGCGCTTCCTTTGATTTCTCAAAGCAGCGCGTCTTACGCGACCCGGACGGGACTTGAACCCGCGACCTTCGCCGTGACAGGGCGACGCGCTAACCAACTGCGCTACCGGGCCAAATTTACCTCGCGATAAATTGACCTACGTGCCCCCAACGGGGTTCGAACCCGTGTTACCGCCGTGAAAGGGCGATGTCCTAGGCCACTAGACGATGGGGACTTACTACCGTTGTGGAGCCTGCTAAGAGTAACGGCAGATTGGGTTGGTTCCAAAACCGGCATAACTCGAGGGTAAATCTTGGCTTAAAGGGTGGCTAAATCTTTGGCTCAGCCGATATTCCAGCGTACTTCGACGGTCACGGTGATCTCTTGTTGGCCCAAATCTATTTGGGTCGCAGAAACAGAATCTTTTGCCATCGCATATACCGGTCCGGTGTAAACCGGCGATGAGTTTTCATTTAGGTATGCAACTTTACCAAGTCTTACACCTAACAATTTTGCGTATGCACTTGCTTTTGTCTTTGCACTTTTAACTGCAGCTGCGCGAGCAGCAGTTGTTGCTTTTGTTGTTTCTAAAACAAATGGTGAAACTGAGTTAATTACTAATTCTTCGCCAGAAGATGCAACTATTGCATCGATAATTGGCCCAGCATTTTTTTCATCACGAATAATTACTTCACTACTTTGACTTGCGCGATAGCCCAATAAAACTTGGCCTTTATCTTGGGTGTAGTTATATTCGGGCGATACTGAAAATGATTGCGTCTTAATATCTTTAGTTGCAATCTTTGCAGCTAACAAAACAGTTCTAAAAGTACTCGCACTCTCATTTGCTTTTGCTAGTGCTTCTTTATTTGTTGCTGCCAGCGCGCTAATAGTTGTACTCAATCGCACGGTATCCGGAGTTACTTTGACAGTGCCGGTTGCCGAGACCGTGATTCCCTTTTGCGAAGTATCTGTGGCGGCATTTGCTGGCACAAGAGACAGTCCAGCAAGGGAGAGGATGAGTAAAGCTGCGGCGGGGAATTTGATTTTCATGCCTTTATTCTCCCTCATTTTCTTTAGAGATGCCTTTGAGTGAGAGGATAGTTCCGTGAGTTCTGAAAACCCGATCCTGCTTTCCAACTGCACCGCAGATGCAATCTCGAACGCGGCTGCCGCTTTGCAGGCTGGGGCTTTAGTCGCATTCCCAACCGAGACGGTTTATGGACTCGGGGCAGATGCCACAAATGAATCTGCAGTTGCACATATATATAGCGTCAAAGGCCGCCCCGCCGATCACCCATTAATTATTCATATTTGGCAATTGTCACAATTAGATCAGTGGGCAATTGATATTCCAGATTACGCGATTGCTTTAGCGCGCGATTATTGGCCAGGACCGATGACTTTGATTCTAAAACGATCGACAAAAGCAAAAGATTTCATTACTGGTGGACAAGACAGCGTTGGGATCAGAATCCCAGCAAATCCAATTGCATTAGCTTTATTGCGTGAATTCACCGGAGGCGTTGCTGCCCCCAGCGCCAATCGCTTCGGCGCAATTTCACCTACGACCGCCCAAGCAGTGAAAGATGAGATCGGCCAGTACCTAAATCCAGAGCGAGATTTAATTCTCGATGGCGGACCATCCCTAGTTGGAGTCGAATCAACAATTATTGAATGCATTGAAGAGTTTCCACGAGTGTTGCGCCCTGGCGCAATTACCGTTGAGATGATTGAGAAGTCCACTGGATTAAAAGTTGCAACTTCAAAATCGCAAACTAGGGCATCTGGATTACTTGATACTCATTACGCGCCAAAAGCAAAAGTATTTTTGTTAGATCCGATTAACCCAGTAGTTGCATGTATCGCTGGAGTGGGCTTTATTGCAGCCGCAAGCCACCCAACTCCTGATGGAGCTATCCGGCTAGCTGCTCCGAATAGTGATGATGAGTATGCGCGCGGACTTTATGAAGCGTTGCGCGAAGGCGACCGCAAAAACCTTCCCGCTATTTATGTGATTCCACCATCAGGGGATGGGGTAGCGATTGCGATTCGGGATAGATTGCAAAGAGCGGCCTTTGAAGGCGGTTCACTCCGCTAATTTTTGGCTCTTAACGGCGATAATGACGATATGAAATTGCGCCGAATAACACGCTTGGTCTCACTGGCTGCGGTTTCGGTGCTATTTGCGACTTTGTTGGCACCAACTGCCGCGCTCGCCGCTGGACCAACCGCTACCGCTTTACCAACAATTAGTGGAACTCTTTCAGTCGGACAAACTTTAAATGCAACTAATGGAACTTGGGATCCAGCGCTAACAAATGCACCAAGTTTTCAGTGGTACCGATGCGTCTCTCAAAATGTCGCTACCTGTTCGCAAATATCTGGTGCAACCACTTCTTCATATCTTTTGACTAGCGCTGATGGGGCAAATTATTTACAAGTACAAGTCACAGCACTCACTGCTGGAGGCGGAACCACGGTCACAAGTGCATTCACTGGAAGAGTTGCTACACAAGCAACGGTTACTACATCTCCAGTAATTTCTGGTTCGGTAGCTGTTGGTGCAACGCTTTCACTTTCTTCTGGAACTTGGTCAGGAGTAACAACCCCTACCTATCTGTATAAGTGGCAAACATGTACAACATCTGAAGCAACTACATGTACTGACATTACAAATGCAACATCTACTACTTTTGTAATTACTTCAGCTGAAGTTGGAAAATTTATCCGCGGAGCAGTATCGGTTGTTGCAACAGTAAATAATTTAGCTGGGATTGCGTATTCATCACTTACTTCTCAAATCTCATCTGATCCAATTTTGTTGACTGCTCCTACGATTTCAGGATTCCTTGCACTTGATGAAGTTTTAACAGCATCAGCGGGAACTTACGCGGCATTTCCTGCAGCAACTTTCACATACCAATGGCAATCCTGTACATCTACTGAAGTAACTTCGTGTACTCCAATTACTGGCGAAACAAATGTTACATACTCAATCAAAGAAGCAGATATCGGCAAATACTTCAGATTTATGGTGACTGCTTTGAATAATCTTGGTGGCAAAGTCTCACCAAGTGCGATTACCACAGTTGCTCTGCGCACATCTATTCCGGCTAATACCAGTGCACCTTTACTTGCAGGTTCTGCAATTGATCGCCAAACTCTTGTTGCATCGCCAGGAACTTGGTCTGGAATTCCAGTCGGAGCAATTACTTTTCAATGGCAAAAATGCGCCGATGCGGCAGCAACAAATTGCGCTGATATCGCAGGCAAAACCACAAATAGTTATGTCTTAGTTTTTGATGATGTTGCCAAATTCTTTAGAGCAAAAGTAACTTCAACAAATCGCATCGGTGCATCCTCTGTCTTCACAGCGACCTCCGCTGCAGTCATTCCTGCAACTATTTTAGATCGTGATCCTTACGCAATTGGATTTGTGCAAGTAGGACAAAAATGGGATGCAACAGATGGAAATTGGCGCGGTGCGATTAATCCAACTTATGGATACCAATGGCAGCGTTGTGTTTCAGTTGATAAAACAAGTTGTGTTGATATTTCAAATGCAACAGCAATTAGTTACACATTGACTAATGCTGAAATTGGATTTTTCTTAAGATTAAAAAATTGGGTTATCGGACAGAGCTTGCCGGCATACAGCGATATCGTGCCGGTGAAAATTACTGCCGCTCCTAAAACTTTGGTGCAGACTCCAGCGCTGAATCCAAAGCCCGCAGTGACCACAAAGCCTGAGGCCAAGAAGATCACAATTACTTGTATCAAGGGGAAGTTGACCAAGAAAGTAAGCGCCGTAGCCCCTAAATGTCCGACTGGATACAAGAAGAAGTAAGGCATTAAATATTGCCGTCACAATTCTGCTGACTTAGGATGGCGATGTGAAATTTAAGAGTTTGAAAGTTTCGTTACTTGTTATTTCGCTTTCACTCTCACTTTCAGCAGCAGCGGAAAATATTCCAGATGAACAATTCTCGGTTGCAAGAATTGATGCTGCTAATTCTGATGAGATCGGTGTCTTTTTTGAAGAAAATGTTGACACATTGCGAATGCCAACAATTCTTTTTTCATATGGGACTTCCACGGGAAGAGTTAGTGCTGAAAATATCTGCTCTGGGCTAAATGACCCTAAATGCAGCGATGCGGAGCGCTTTAGGTATTACGCGCTTTTACCAAAATGTATCGCTGATGCTGATGTTGATTGCATCGAAAATCTATACGCGATCCTTCCTGGAACCGATTCCAGGATCAATGGAGTATTTCAAAAAAGCTTGCCGGAAGTAACTGCCAATCCTTATAAAGCAGATCCAAAAAATGGCTTGCCTCAAGGAGCCACATCAACAGTGTGGAAAATTCCTAATGTAACCCACAAGGGCGGAACCGATGATTATGTGGTTATCGTTTCTCGAGTTGGATCAGTACGAAAAATCAAAAATGGTTTTGAATCCTTTAGTGAGGGTGCTTGGCCAGGTGGAGATTTTAGAGCGGCGATTTATCCAGTAACAGAAGTTATGGATCCTGAATATAAAGCGAATGTGGCGACCTTGCATAAGTATCCAGGAGGTAGGACCTCGGTAGGTGTAGAACATTTAGGTAGTAAAGATTTTTCAGTATGTGCAGTAGTTAGCGATGGAGAATGTGCGCTGCGCCAAGGATTTCCTGAGCAAGTTCAATTCGGATTAACAATCAGATTTTCTAAAAAATTAAATGGCTGGATGCATGGACGTATTGATAATCCGCAAATTGATTACAAATTAACTAATTACGGAACTCGAATTGAAATGCAGGGATTGCCGACCAAAGTTCCTACAGTTGCAGGGTGGGTAAAACCTGCGAACTTAACTGCTACGCAAAAAAACACATTAGGTGATGTAGTTTTGAATTTTGGAAATGTATCAACGCCTGGATCTGAAGGCACAGGCTCCATTAATACTTTAAATTTCTGGAGCAAGATTCTTAAAGATAAAGCACAAGCAATGCCATCACAGTGGATTTTTTATAATTTGGGTCAACAGCAAATGAGTGGTGCAAATAAATGCATCTTAGATTCAAAAACTTTGGCTGGTTTTGTCACTACAAACTCAACTACCTACTCTGCTGGCCCGCCGGTTTTTAATAAATCAACTGGAACTCTTGATTACAAAGTCGCCTCATTGCATTTAAAACCTGATGGAAAGATTTTTAAGGGAAGCTACGATCTTTACATAGATAAGAATGTGGCACGTTGCATTTACAATTTCTCAAGTGCACCTATCAGTGCTTCAATCTCAATCATTAATGAAAATGGCGAAACAGTTGTGCCATCAACTTCCTTGACTGAAGTTAAAAATTGGATTCACCTTTCAGCAAAAGATTTTACTTTTTCAAGCCCAACGCTGAGAGTTAAGTTGAGACAAGCGAAAGCAACTGCCAAATCTGCGGTTAAGACGATTTCATGCGCCAAAGGGGCCGTGACTAAGAGAATTAGCGGGGCGACGCCGAAATGCCCGGCTGGCTATAAGCAGAAATAAGTCAGGGATTTCTGGTCTAGACTTCACCAGCGCGCGAGGGGTCTTTAAGATTTCTTGAGCACAATTGGGGCCTTTAGCTCAGTCGGTAGAGCAACGGACTTTTAATCCGTGGGTCGACGGTTCGAGCCCGTCAGGGCCCACTCATCTGTAAAAATCCCAATTAGATTATTCGTGGAAAACCGTCGTATCTTTTTGGCTATGGTTTCACCAAGCCCATTACAAGAAAAGTGAAGGGAGCGCTGCCGTGGTGAGAAATCGTAGAAACGTATTTATCGCGCTATTCGTTCTCTGGACGTTTTTGTTTCCGCAATCCGCACCGGCTGCGGATACGTTTAAAGTAATTCTCGGTGACTCAGGTGCAGGCATAACTCGAATAAATGCCAGCTTTAAAGGATCTCTGGGAAATGGCGCGGATATATATCTCCAACCATGTGCCGGTTTAATAAAATCAGATTGTATTTCTTCTTTCTCTCGTCAATCGCAGAACAGTTCAGAGTGGATCAAATTAGTCCCAGACGAGAAGATTCTATTTCCTGTTGCAGGAGTTCCGAGATTTGGTTCTAGTCCAGATGTTATTTCTGAGATGCTTACCGCATATGCACAAGATAGCGCCAGAAATTTTCCAGCAGGTGGAATGTCTCCTGTTTATAGAGATGTAAATGCTGCCAAGGATGATGGTATGCGGTATTTACTAAATGCACGCGCACAAGGCTCTATTGGCTCGGATGCTATCGCATCATGGAATGACTTTAGAATTGAAGTAATTCCGGTAAAAATTACAGACTATTCAAAATTAAATTTATTCGGCTTCCCAACGCTTCAACTTCAGTCAGGTTTCCAGACCACAACAGCATTTAAAATTGAGATTAAAAGTAAATCAACTAAAAGCGTTCTAGCCGGTTGGTTTTATGGACGTATTTTGCAGCCTGAAATAAAATTCACATCTCTTGCAAATGATGAAAGCTTGCTAGAAATTATTGGGTCGCCTATAACTACACATATTGCTCAGGGGGATATCACATTCTCGGACTATTCTACAATTCGGTCTGCTAATCAAAATTTATTGCGAGAAGTCGTTCCTGGCACTTCCGCCATGATGTTTGGAGCAACTTACGGCTTTGCAAACGAATCTGGTGCGATGAAAGCGTGGCGGGTTTTTAGTCCCTATATAAGCGATATTGCTTCAACAAGTTACACTGTTTTCAGTCTGCGAACGACTAAGAATTATTCGGGAAATGCAAACTATTATCCGCAAGGTTGCAAATCTTCTGAGGCTCTAGATGGTGTTGTTTCTACTAATGCGACCATGTACAACCCTACTCCGCCAACATACGATGCAAGCGATGGCTCTTTAAACTTTGAAGTCGCATCACCCCATCTAGATTCAAATAGGAAAGAAATTCAGGGAAATTATTCACTTGTTTTAAGTTCAAAGATGGCAAAGTGTATTTGGGGTGCAGATTTAACGAATTTCAAAGCGACTGTGAGCATTACCAATGATTCGGGTGCGACCCAAGTTTCAACATCAGTGCTGAAGCTAGTAAATGATTTTTATCATTTTCATATTGGCGGATTCACATTCAGTAGCCCTAAGATTAAAATCAAACTTATTGCACCTCCCACTAGTGGTGGAACTCCAGAAGTGACGCCAACTGTTGAACCAAAAGAATCAGAGGTAAAACCAGCGGCAGCTGCGCAAGCTGTTATACCAATTGCTGTGTCACCAAAAAAAGTAACAATCACTTGCGTTAAAGGTAAATCAATAAAAAAGATCTCTGCTGTTTCTCCAAAATGCCCAAGCGGATATAAAAAGAAGGCTTAGTAAAGCTTGAGCTAGTGCAGAACCGAAGCTTCGAGCCCGTCAGGGCCCACTCATCTGAAAATATCTTGAACGCCCGTGTGAGAATCTCCGGTGAGTATCAGCACATCCCCACCAAAACCCCCTGACCTGTGCTTTCACTCTCAACACGCCCTTTAGAGTTCCCGCGTATTTCTTTGCTTACAGATAGAATTACGCCTATATATAGGGGGCTTCCCCGCAAGCAATCTCTTGAAGTTAAGTGATTGCGCCCTATTTGAGATTGACCCGCCTTAAGATCAGAGCGCTTTGTGCGCATATGCAGCAAAATTCCCAGCAAGACCCACACTATATGTCCGATATGGTTGATTTGTCCGGTGACCGCTACAAAGCCGCGACTAATCCGTAGTAGTGGTTGTAGGGCCGCGACGGTGGCCTGAGCAGTAAATGTAAGACCTAGGGGTAAGTAACAAATGGCGCGTAAAGGTTCAAAAGTTTCAACGGCATCCGCCGCTCCCACCTCGTGGAGTGTTGCGGATTTTGGTGTTTTCTACACCGAAAATGCTGCTGAGCTTCGTGCCCACGCCACTCGTATTCTCAAGGACACCAATCGCGCCGAAGAAGTGGTCCAAGATGCGTTAATCAA
>Ga0209297_1001576_pt1 | contig 13216 bp, 18 predicted proteins | sample S_130805_MF_Meta_FD_187322 | JGI IMG/M metagenome (GOLD analysis project Ga0209297, IMG submission 187322) | Freshwater microbial communities from Lake Simoncouche, Canada to study carbon cycling - S_130805_MF_MetaG (SPAdes) (version 2) | ecosystem: Environmental > Aquatic > Freshwater > Lake ... | reverse complement strand
ATCCTTAACCAAATCAGTATCGTTTGGGGTTGTCCATCCATAATTCGTAGTTGTTGCCATATTATGCTACTGCTCCTATCGCATTTTCCCATGTTAGTATAGCGGATAAAGTGTTCCATGCCTCTGACCCCGACACTTGATTCCACTCAAGTGCAACTTGTGAGAATTCAATGGGGCTTAGATTTATGGTTAAAAATAATTCGTTGAACCTAGTGCTCCAACGCCAACCTTCAATATAACCCTCGAACTGTGAAGTTGGGGCTATCTGAACAGGCAAGTCTGTTATACGCATTGGCTGACCCACAAAGATTTGAAGCAATGCATCTCGGTCTGCATCATCAATGGCTGAGTTAGTCAATGGGAATGTAATGCTGTCAAATAAGGCTCTTGGATAGGATCTAAGGGCAATAAAGCGATCAGCCACAGCTTGTGCATCAGTAGCATCATGCAAGACTGTATTTAGGGTTTCACCTCTATATCCAAAGGTTGCAATGCTAGTCAAGTCAATTGCGGTTTTCTGTGATCCATAGTTGTTGCCGTAATTAAGAATAATCTCGTTTCTAACATCTGCGCCTCTAGTCAAAACTTTTAATCCTGCTCCAATGGCGGTGTTTGCTGAAATCTCTGTGTATCCATTATTTGCAAGGTAATTCTGTCGATGAGTTGTATCAGCATAGGAGATGCGCCCCTCATTGTCCTCATACAAAACACCAAGTGCGCTGTTAGCAATAAGGCTTGCAATGTTGTAAGTGGTGTCAGGATCAGCGGTTCGGTTTTCAAGTTCATAAACTCCGGGGCGATCAATCTCGCCAAGTCCTATGTTCTCAGCATTTGCCCAAGTAGTTGTTGGATCATAGCCAGACCATGTTTCAGCTGCTGGCACTTCATTCCAATTGTTCAAGAATAACTCTGAAAGCAACTCATATATCTGATCGCCGTCATCATCTTTAGCCAATGTGCCGTTGTAGATTACTTTTGGCAGTTTAGCCAATGAACCTAAAGCGAGGATTGTATAAGTAAAGGTTTCGGCAATACTGCTTGCCGTTGCAACCTCAGTTGTAATGTCTGTAATGTTGCCACCAAATAAAGTTCGATAAGTGTTTGTGCTGTCTTTAACTTGCAGAGTTATTCCATCATTGATTTCTAGGTTGTAGTTTTCATTGTTTAATGCAACCAATTCAATTTGTATGTAAGATGGATTGGGTTGAGAGTAAATATCCTCACGACCAGCCTGATGGGCTATGTCAGATATTGCAACATTTGTGTATTCAACCGCATTGATTGTCAGTTTCCAATCGGGAGTAAATACAGTCATTATCCGCCCTTGATGCCTGAGTTATACAGCTGAGGAACTGATCTTGATGCGCTGTTATTTAATACCTTTGCAACTGCTCTTGCAGCACCTTCAGAATCAACAGATTGAACTTGGATATTGTAAGTGTTGCCACCTGCTTGACCGAATGGAGTTCCAGTAAAAGTTTGTGGCTGAGGGATGTTTCCACTTGGAGCAATTTGAGTTAATCCATAAGTAGCAGCACCAGCAGCTAAGGCAGCAGCAGCAGTTCCCACAGATGCGCCACCGGTTGCAAAAGCAGTAGCAACCCCAGCAGCAGCAGCGGCGTTTCTTAAAGTATTCATGGCAACGACAATTGTTCCAATGGCTGCAACAAAAGCAGCAATTTTATTCACTACAAAAACAGTTGCAAGAATGCCGGCCAAAATCAACAATTCGTCTTTAATGCTTATTAAGAAACCAATGGTAGTTTTTAATTGTTGTCCAAACTCATAAGCACCACGAGTTGCATCTGTAATTCCTGCATTAACACCTTTTTGACCAGTTAAGCCAGCAGCCAATGCCTGAACATTTGGCACAACTACCGCAAGCAAATAATCAGCAAATTGTTTCATGATTGGCAATAAAGCGTTTCCAATTTGTTCTTTTGTTTCTGAGAAAGCAATCTCCAATTGACGCATTTTGAATTCGGCATTGGTGGCTTCGTTGTCAATAAATCCTTTATAAGTTCCTTTAAGAATCTGCATGATTTCCTCATGAGATTTGGTTTTAAGGGTAGCCGCATCAATACCTAAACCAAGTTTGCCGAGAGATGTATTCTGTCCATCAAAACTTTTGCCTAAAGCATTTGCAATTGTTTCAAGTGGCTTCCCAGTAGCGGTTGCAATTTCTTGAGATAAAGATAATAAATCTTGCGCTTTAGCAACATCATTTGTTGATCGAATTAATCTAGCAAAAGCCGGTCTTAAAACATCATCGGTCGTTGCGGTGGCAATAGATTGTTTTGTGATGTAAGTATCGATTGATGCAATTTGTTCATTGGTTGCACTTGTGTTTGCTCTAATTGTTTGTTCTAAAGACTTGCGAGCCTTTTCATCCTCGGCTGCTGCCTTTACAGCTGAAATTGCGAACGCTGTGGCTGCTGCGCCAACGGCTGCAAAAGCCAATGCTGCTTTTTTGCCAAAATCAGAAATTTGATCGGCAGATTTATCGACTATTTTATTGGCATCATCTAAACCCTTTTTTAAGCCATCAATATCAGCTGCTAAGGCGAGAGTTAATGTTCTGCTATTACTTGCCATCAGAAAATTCTTTCTTTATATCCAAAATAATTTCTTCAAATTCTTTAATAATTGTAGGTTGCAAATGTCTAATTGTTGGATAAATAAACCAACCTCTTGAACCCGGCCCTTTTGGCATCGGCCCTGACCATCTTGGAAATTGTGGATATTTGCCTGAACCAAATTCTGATGCTGCTCCAATACCTTTGCGATTACCTTTACCATCATTGCGAGTGTTAAATTGAGTTGTTGCACCGCCTGAGAATCTTTGTGAAGCAAATCCAAATGAAATCTCACCAAGCAATGAGGATTTCTTAACTTTACCGCCTTGAGCAACTCGATCGGCAACCTTGCCTCTAGATGAAGCAACTCTGCGAATTTCATTCAATTCTTTTTGCGCTAACTCACCAACTCTGCGTTTGGTTTCCTCAACAGCAATATCGCTCATGTTTCTAATTACCTTAGCAAATGAAGCAAGTTCTCTTTTGTCATAGACTATTAGAGGTTCGGTGCTAGTTGCCATTCCGTTTCTCCAATATCTCGATCGCTGTTAAAATATCCTCTGCTTCAACCCATTCACTCATTGGTATTTGTGTGGCAATTGCCAACTCAACCAATAATCTGTTTAGGCTTCCTGCTGGATAACTTTTGGGTCTGCATCACCGACAATGACATCACTTACAGTTTCCATCCAAATATCCATTGGTTTGATTGGCTTGCTTCCGGCAATTTCACGCTTATGAGCATGATAAGCCAGAAACATAAGATCCCAAACGCCCAACTTTTCGGATGCCTGACCAATAGTGTGTCCTGTCTGCTTTTCCCATTTTGCCCACTCAGGCGGTTGGGCAATATAAGTTGCTTGCTCGCCTGAGCTGTATTCAATTGTGATTGGTAGTTTCATTTTGCTCCCGTTGCTAGTTTTTAACTAAAGGTTTCTACTACTGCGCCCTTAGATACTGTAAATGTAAATGATACTGTCTGAGCATCAACACCTGAACCACCAGCACTTGGGAACTCAGGCTTTACAGGAAACACAAATTGCGCTCCTGATGCAGCTGTAAGTGTCATGCTGATATCTGTATCTGGTGCGCTTTCAGCAGCAGCCCATAGAGCCTCACATACTGATGATGTCTTGCCCCAATCAGCCAACATATCCAATTGGAATGTTGCTGAAATGTTTGTAGTCTTGTAAGCCTCTCCATCCATAGTCTGATAAACCTGACGATCATTGACTTTGGTTAGAACTGCATTTGTCGCTTGTGCTTGAATATCTGTTCCACCTGTGAAAGATAAACCAACATCACGACCGGTTATAACGACTGTTGCCATGATTTCTCCTTAGATTGTTTGTGTGTAGTAGGTAGATACTCGAACATCTGCGATTAGCAGCGTGCTTGCACCAACTTGCGAAACTGTCGGTCTTTCAACCGAACTGACAATGTATCCAACTGGAATTACTGCCAGAACGCTAACGATCAATTGCTCGATGTTGTCGAGAGATGCAGGATTGCTATTGTATGCAACTGCAACTGTAATGGTCATGTTAATTTTAGCCCGAATGTTTGTTTTGCTTATTGTTTCAAATTCCAAATATGGTGAATCGGGAACGACAACCACAGCTGGAGGAATAACTGTTTCAGGCACAAATCCATAGATATTTCCTGCAACGCTTGAAAGCGCAGTTGCTAAGGGTGTTCGAACTTGTTCAAGAATTGTTTGGTTTGGCATTTATTGACACATGCCTTCGGGATCTATGTAAGAACCTAAGAGGCCTACGCATTTATTGTAAAGCGATCTCCCCATGCGAAACGGAGTTGAAGTAAAATCTACTCCTTCGATTTGTCCTCCACCGGCAAGTCTTGCTTGGAAAACTTCGACTGAAACTGTATAGACGGCTGATTGAACAGCTGCATTTCCAACATAAGTTGATCCGCCAGAAAGGGCAGCAACTCCGGATGGGATGACATTAGCCTCGAGTATGTCGGCATTAGTGATCGATTGCGAAAAGGTATATTGTCCAAGATTATCTGCCAACACAACTCTTGTTCCGTTGTAAGGTGTTCCGCATCCTGTGATGACAACTGATTGTCCTTCGGTAAATTCATGAATTCCTAGTGTTGTAAATGTAGCAACATTGGCTGACAATGAAGTCGCTTGAATTGGGCTTTTGAATGTTGTAAGCATTGGCAGGATGACCAATTCTGCCGTATCTATTATTTGATTTAGATATGCGTCATTATACAAGGCAGATGACACACCAAGCACAGATCTCAACTCGGAAGCTGTAATTATGGTTGGCATGTCATCTCCTTACTCCCTTAATGGATGCCTAGGATCGGGAGCAACCCTAGGCACTCAGTTAAACTAATTTAGTTCTTGTTGAACCAAACTCCGCCACCAGCAAGTTTTACTGCTAGTGCGCCGTAGCCGTAGTAAGCAACAGATACTTGACCGGTTGCTGTAATGTCGGAACGAAGTTGTAAGCGTGGGCTCTCATACCATGTGAAAGCATCTGGATTTACAACGATCATTGACTGATCTCCAGTTGTGTAGCCATCAAGTGAGCGAGAAACATAAAGATCCAAACCAGCAACATTTCCACGAAGTGATTGTGGAGAAACTGCTCCACCTGCGTTTTGTGGTTGTGATGCATTGTAAATTGGGCGACCGCTGTCGTTGTAGCCCATGATATTTCCCCATTGGGTGCTATTCACAATCAAGTTGCGAGCAAATCCAAGTGAGCCTGAATAAACTGATGCAGCAGCAGCAGAAACATAGGAAAGAATTCCAGCAGCTGTGTTATCAGCTGTTCCTGTTGCTAGTGCGCAAGATGAACCAAGAACTGATGCAGCATAAGCATCTGTGGTCTTTGCATAAGCAAATTCCATTTGACGAACTAATTCATCAAAGAATGCTGGAGAACTTCTATCAAGGAGCTCAACAGAAAATGTCTGACCGCCCGCAAACTTCTTAACATCTACTGAAACAAAAGATGAAGCCATATCGGTTGTGTCGATTGCTGCTGCTTCTGCCTCAAGAGTTGTTGTTGGAGCAGTTGTAATTTTAGGAATTTCAAAAGTCATTCCTGATGCTGGCAATACGCCACGAGATAATGCATCAATTAAACCACGATCAGCATTTGCAATGCCGTTGATGATTTCAGTTGATTGTGGTGTTGGAATTAAGCCGGAATTGTTTCCAGTTGTGTCAGCAGCCATTACATACTGACGGCTTTCCTCTGAACCTAATGCAGCACGAACTGAGTGCTCCAAATAAGTTGCTTTTGAATTGATTGGTGAGCGTGGCTTTGTATAGGCAACAGACTGAGTTGCCACTACGACCACAGGCTCAGACTTTGCAGCTTCTACCGCTTCGGTTGCGATAGGAGCATCTGAAGTAATATCAGACACTTTGTCCTCCTGTGTTGTTTGATCCTCAGCGGTTGCTTCGGAATTCTCTGGTGTATTTGTTGCAACTACGGATTCAACTTTCGCTGAGGCAATAGCCGGATCAGACACCAAACTGACTTCTTGTAAAGAACTCTTTGAGATAACCATTGCGCCATCTTTGTTATCCCAAGCATCAACCATTACGCCAACAGAAAATCCATCTCTTAATCCTGTGGCTGCCTCCTCAAGGGCATCATCAGCTGCAAAAGTCTTTGCAAGTTTGAATGTGCCTTCTAAACCTTGATCGTTTGCAGTAATGTCAATTAACTTACCCAATGGGCGAGTCTTGTCATGCTCTAATAACAATTTAACAGGCTTTGAAAAATCAATGCTGTCTTTAGCAAATACTGTTTTGCCGGCTGATGTATTTCCAGCTTCATTCCAGCTAACTATCGTTCCAGATATGGTTCGCTTATTCGTATCAGCAGCGGTTATTGTAATTGGGAAATTAATCTTCATCGGATTAAGTCCTCTTCCTCTTGAATTTGTTCGACACTCATTGCGCCGATGCGGTTTAGTATTTCGTAAACTTGAGCACGCTCTAATGCTGAGCCTCTCAAGAAATCATCAATGTCAAATCGGACTTCAACACCATTTGGCACAAAATCAGCAGCCGATAATCTTTGCTCAATTGGCGTAATAATATTTCTCAAACTGAAATCGATAAGTGCTTTGCGTTCCATGACAGTCGTGCTGTATGTCATGCTAGTAGTTTCAGCAGATAAGAATGATGCCGGAATACCAACTGCTCTTGCAATTTCTGTTGCGAGATATTGGCGTGCTTCATTTAATTGCAATTTTTGTGGATCAAAGCCAAGAGCGTTTAATTCAACATCAGCATTTAAGAATGCAGTTGCTCTTGTGTTTCTAGCAACCTTCCATGATTCCAAAAGTTTTGTGATTCGCTCTGGAGTTAGGTTTGTGCCATTTGATTTTAATACCATTGTTGGAACTGGTTCTTTAGCGTATAATTCCGCAGCCTTTTCCAATTCTTGTGCAGCTCTTATTGTGCGACCGGCACGATTAAGCACGCCTTCATCTAATCCGCTAAATACAACTAAAGATCCAATCCCTGTTGCTGGAACATGCATTCCATCAACCATGTAAGAAGTGATCTCGGTTTGATTTGCGTTTAAGTTGTAAGTGACTCGATCTGGTGCAACTCTTGTCCATGCACGCACTCGACTGTTATCTGATGCAGCATAAGAATCTAAAACTTGACCATAAGCAACGCCATGAAATAAAAGATCCTCGGCGATCCATGCATAAATAGCCGATCCTGCAACTCTTGGATCTGGTTGCATAATAACTCGTGGCGGTTGTAAATGTTCTTTTGTAAAATGATTATAAGTTTCTAAAGGTAGCGATCCAATTGTTGAGCAAATAATATTTCTTGCTCTTGCAACAGATGGCACAGACATTGCTTGTTCTCTTGTCGCTGTTTGTGCGCCATAAAATAATCCGCCAACAGCTGACTGCAAATTGTATGGAGTATTAGCAGCAGCCACATCGACTGTTGGTGTAATTGCGGTGTTTGTCAAAAAACGATCAAATAATCCCATTAGCACATAATATACCATAAATGCAATTTATCCGACTTGAATATCAATTTCCGTTTCTACTTGTGTCGCAAAATAGGAAACTAATGCTGTGGCAACGCTGGCACAAACTGCAACCCTGCTTGCTCTCCTGCCAATAATCCAAGATCCATCTCCGTAGGGCAATTTAGCAGCTGATAAAGTTTGTTGCGTCAATTCCTCTTGCCCCGAATGCTGCAATCTATGCGAATTTATAGCCCCAAGCCATCGGTCGCAACTTTCTGCATAAATAGCCCCGTCCATATCAGTCACTTGGATTCCAGCAGGAACTAACCTTGACGCAACTGCCTGACTTGTCCTTTTGCTAAAAGCCACAGTTTGGGTATTGTATTTTCTGACATAAGGCGCAATATCATTTGCAACTGCCAAATCATTTAAGCTGTAATCATTTGACCAAGTGTGTAGCAATTGAACATAAAATCTTTCTCCAGACATTCGTTGTGCAGCAACTAACGCTCCAAATTTTCTATCTGGCGACAAATCCAAACCAAGCCAAGTAGGTTGTTCAGGATCTAGTGGTATTGGATCAATTTGACACATTGCCCATTTTTGCGGATCAATAGCTGAATTTATTGTGTCCACCCATTGCGTCAAAAGTTCTGTTCTTACAATATCAGGAGGATCATTTATTGCAGCCAAGATATTATCTGGATGAATTGTTATTCCCAATGATGGGTTGGCTTGAGCAAATGCTGACCAATTGACATCGCCTGACGGAAGGTGGATCGGCGCATCTGGTTCGGCACTCCACTCAAACCACCCAATCGGATCGTTGGTTGTAGCTGATGCCAACGCCCTCTCACGCAATTTGTTAAGAATAACTGAATGTTGATCTCCTGCTGATGAATAGACCCATACCTGTGGATTTTTGGCACTCATCATTGAATACCGCATTGATGACCAAGCATCTTCATCTTTGTATTCACGCAACTCATCCATATGTATGGATTCGGGTTTGCTCAACCCTCTCGCAGCATTGTTAGCTGCCTTTACAACAAAACGCCTATTGCCAAATAATTCAATTTCTTCTGCACCATGTTGCCATCGGATTTTTTTTACTTCCTTTTCAAGTTCCGGATGTTGTTCTATCAATGCAACAATTTGTCTAAATGTTTCAAGTGAGGTAGTTAATCTATGAGCTGATGCAAGTTGCAATCCCTCGCCCCAGACAAACATGCCAGTAAGAATTCGAAGCATCATCAAAGTGCTCTTTCCATTCTGTCTGCTTAGGCACAACCCTACTTCGGCGGTTGCCCAACGATTGTCCTCTTTAACTTTATGAGCATGAATTGCAACAAACTTTTGCCAATCCATCAGCTGTATGCCAACTTGATCTGCAAAATCAATCATTTCTTGACCTTTAGACGGCAAATCATTGAGTTTGGAGTGAATACGAGGAGTTTGCACACCTCCTAATCCTGATTGAGCCTGATCTAAAATGATCTCTCCCGTTTTAAGGTCTATCAATTCGATCCAGTCTGATCGTGAGCGATCGAGGTGTTTTGTGGGTTAGAAAAGGAACGGGGGGTCGGTGGTGTCCTCTTGCTCACAAAAAACCGCCCACCCTTGCTTAAATTACATCTAGTGCAGGATGCAACGAGATTGCTGTCGTCATCCAAACCGCCAAGCCTACGAGGAATCACATGATCCACAGTTGTAGCCTCTTGATTGCAGTATTGACAAATGAACCCATCTCTACGCAACACCCTTGATCTTATTGATCTCCAATGTCTTGTTGATCCTGTTGATCTTAAAGCTGACTTACTCAATACCATCCCTTAATCTTATGATGAGCCAAAGCATTACAAGGATTAGAGTATCGCTTCTTTATGTATTTTAATTGCCAATCAATTTGTTTGTATCCATCAACTGTTGCAAGCCATTTACTTCTACCTTGAGGAATACCATAATGACTACCATTCTTAGCCTTTGGATTCCATCTTGATTCCTTAAAATTTAATTCATCTAAACAATAGAATTGATCTAAGTCATTAAGCTGTATGAAAGCCCATTGTCTGTAATGATTAGTTCTATCTAATGAAGCAACGGAATAATCTTTTAATAAGCCTATGTTTAAGGCTATGAACAGAGGTATCACCAAACCAAACCTTGCGATCTTTCTGCTTCGCAGATCGCCCTTTCGCTCTGAAAGCGAATTTGCGTTTAAGGGTATCATACCGAACCTAATTTGACGGCGTGTCAGCGTAAGTTTCATATGGACATCCAACCTATGTATTTTGCATCTGGGTTATCAAGTAGCCATTGCTCACGCAGCTTGTTTTGATAAGCCCAATTAATGGTGTGTGTCATTTCGTCATGATTAGCGCACATGTATGGCACTCCTGATCTACGAACATCCAAGACCCACATTTAGTGCATCTAATGACAGGCTCTTGAATGTCAGTTGCTTCTGCTAAATTCTTTGTTCCAATGCAATTGCATCTTAGGCATTGATATACTCGAAATCCATGAGCTGTGGAATAACCTTCTAGCCAAATAAATTCGGTGTTGCCTGAGCAGCCATTGCATTTGAATTTAACCACCTTTACCAGCCCATCCCGTTCCCTTAAAGATTGCTGGCACAGCTGTATAGACACGACTTAATTCAAAGCCACATCCTTGACAAAGAGGAATTTCGTGCTCCATTGGCAGATGCAATACAATACTCAATCCCTCTCGATCACATTCGTATTCGTAATTAGGCATTCAAATCCTTACTTACCGGATAAGGAATTCTGTTGATCGTGTGGCACACATAGCATCGAAGCAGATCGCCCTCATGAAGTAATCTGTCATCATTGCAAGTGTCGCATTTGATTGTTGATGGCTCTACGATAACTCCATCATCTGTAAAAGTTGCAGTTAGACCAGAGCCGTCAATGATTTGTAATTCACCCATTTATTCACCTCCTTCAAAATACCATTTTCCATTAGCTGTAAGTTTTGCCCATTTAGGTTCACATGCTTTTGCTTTGCAAACATAACCATAATATGGCTTGCCTCCTTTAGATATTCCCTCTTTGAGAATATGACCATGTTGGCACGCAGGTGGCTCATTAGGTATTGATGCACCGATCTCAGCCACAACATCGCCAACAGACCAAGCAACCGGATCTTTAGGTTTATCAGCTTCAAAACTATCTCTTAGGATTGTTTCAATTTGTGCTGACTTAGATCCAGCCTTGCCATACATGTTTTGGCGGCTTTCTAACTTTTCCTTGAAAGATGAGGGTGCAAGCACTTTGCTCATTTCCTCCTTAGATGCTCTCTTGCCTTTAGCTGCAAAACCTGCATTTGCAAGTGCTCTGCCAATCGCTGAAGTTTCGCAATTCTCCAATGCAGAAGTTGAATTGACACCACGATCCGAAATTGTTTCAAAAGCGAGCCCAGTTGCAGCCGGTTTTGCGTCCGCTTCCGTTTTGAATAATTTACAAAATACAATGAATCGAGTGTTAGATGCCTCGATGAGTTCAGTTTCGATTCTGTTGTCTGGAAATTTTCCATGCCATTTCTCCAATCTTGATTCGACTGTTTCATAGTCCTCTAAATTAAATGCCATTGTTAATCCTCCCAATTTTCGTCTTTGACTGCATCGAGGACTGTTTTATATACAGACCCATAGGCAATGAAGTCCTTGATACTGTCCTCATGATCTGGGGTTTCACTAAGCCTAGAAACCTTGACAAGTGCCATACATAATGCAGCTTGGTGTGGTGTGATAGGGAAATCGAGATATGCAGACCAAAGACCTGCAATTCGTTTGTGGTTATAGTAAGGATGTCCGTAGACACTTCCACGCTGCTGGATCGTTGTAATGACCTCATCAAAGAGCTGCTCAGTTTTTGTCATAGTCAAATACTTCATCAGACTTTCGCTTTGTTTCAATCATTCGGCGATACATATCCCAGCCGTCTTTACGACCTTTCCAATAGCCTGATTGAAATGCAGTTTCTTTAATTTCGTGAACAATCCATGCGCCTATACCTAAGCCCATAAATATCCAAGCCAGTTGTAGCATGTCATCTTTTGCGGTCATTTTGTTGCCATCTCCCTTATTGCTTTTGGCATCGCAACCGGATTTCGGTCATCGATTACTGTATATCTTGCTCCTGACGGATGGATTGATGGTGCAGCTGCAACATAACCCTTCCACTTAATATCAATTCCATCATTTAATTTACCTCTAAACAGATCAGCCTTATCAGCTGTGTAATAAAGGTGCAGACCATCTCCAGTTTGAACAGTATAGGTTGGCTCAAACTCTGGCAGTAATTGACCACCATTGCGATAATCAATATCAAAAACAACTAAACCTGACTGATAACAGGCTATGCCAATGTTGATACTTTCATCATAATCAAACCAAAAATTTATAAGTTTCTGGTCGGTTGTAGCTGATAGGTATGCCCTTTGAGCCAAGTCAAAGTGCGGATCTTTCTTGCGTGGCAACAATGGCAAGACTGCCCATCCTCGCTCTGCATAATCTAAGGCTGTGCCTCGATTACTTGTATCTAGTTTCATGTCGCTCCCTACATATCCACAGTATCTCTGTGAATACATAAAGTATGACCTAGATCAAGGAGGCTGTGTTAATTATTTTGGGCGTGTTTTATAACGATTAGATAACGCCAAGATCCTCAAATTCATCGATATGAGTATCAATCGTGCGTTCGATATAGTCTGTTTCACGACCCATAAGAACGCTTATTGTAGCTGAATGACCCATCATGATTGACCGGCACAACTTCTACGCTCATGCCTTTCTTTCCAAAACTCAGCACAACAAATCCCATATTCCAATCGGCTGACGCATATTTTAGATAAGAGGCTTTGTTTTTCATGTCCATCAGGTGTCCTGCCTCAATGCCCCAAATCGTTGAATAACGCCCGTTTAAGCCAGTTTGGTGTCGAGTAGCACCCTGCCTATGGGTATGCCCACAAACTACGCTATTACCCCACTTTTTAGCCAGATTTAGGGCAGTTATACCTGCGTGCTTGGACATAACCCCTTCATCGCCATGAGCCAAATACCAGCCCTTTTCAAATTCATAAGCCCTCTTATGGAAGCGAATGCCAAGATCTGAGTAGTTCATAAACTTCTCATAAACCAATTCGGGCAATCCAAGTAATGATGGAGCACCTTTAAGCAAAGTCGTAAATAATCGATCCGTATGATTTGATCTTATTATATCTGTTGTGCCTAAATCGTAAAGAATGTTTTGAGCAATGGTTCTTTCCTTATCAAGAGTTTCAGCAAATTCTAACTTTGTATTTTTTACCCAACGGGATTGGCTAGTCATATCAAGTTCATCACCAACATTTAATACATAATCAAATTTCTCATGTTTGCTCATGCGAATAAGGTTCTTTACAGCTTGTGGGTGGTGTAGTGGAATCTGCAAATCTGGTGTTATTAAATACCTACGATTGGCTTTAATCGTCATCCTCATCGTCAGTTGGATCTATGGAAGGAATAATCCCGCCATCGCCTACGATCCAATCAGGAAAAGTCTTATGCTCGGTCATTAACCAGAATGCGTGCTCTGGTGTAAATCCTGCTTTGCGAGCTGCTTTATAACATTCATGCAATGC
>Ga0209297_1001572_pt1 | contig 13251 bp, 13 predicted proteins | sample S_130805_MF_Meta_FD_187322 | JGI IMG/M metagenome (GOLD analysis project Ga0209297, IMG submission 187322) | Freshwater microbial communities from Lake Simoncouche, Canada to study carbon cycling - S_130805_MF_MetaG (SPAdes) (version 2) | ecosystem: Environmental > Aquatic > Freshwater > Lake ... | reverse complement strand
GCCCTTTATTTCAACTCCAAAGAAAGTGCCTTTATTGGCCCCCACATCAATTCTCAGTAATTTAGAGATGTTTGCAAATTTAGATAAATGTAAAATTATTGATGGTGATTCTCAAACAACAAATATGACTGCGGGATTTCCAATTCCATATGGAAGGATTGATTTAATTAAAGGGGCAAAGGTCCAAATAATCGGTGTTGATTTTGCAGATAAAGAAGTTGTAGGAAAGAGTCCTAAAGATTTGAATCAGAATCTAGCCGAGGCTGTAGAAAAATTCTGGACAGCCCAATCTTCAGTACCAGTTAAATTCGATTGGAATTGGAGTCCTGATTGGCTGAGAATGACTAACCCCATTAACAGTTACTCACTAGGAGGATCTTTCTTCGCTGGAAAATTTAATGGAGATGCCTATTTTAATTTTGCTCGAGAAGTAATTTCCAAAACTGACTCAAAAATAGATTTCACAGGAGTGAATTTCTTATTCATTGTGTTTCCGCCCGGGATCAAGAACGAAGAGATTGGAACGTTTTTGGTTCACACTCAAGGCACTTACTTCACCCAAGAGGGCGGCATCTTAAATTTGATTATGGCAGGTGGAGATTATGCGAACGCTGATACATATATTCATGAATTTGGGCATGCATTAGGCCTAACAGATACCAGAGATACTATAGATGTTGGAAATCAGAAGTCTGATGGAATGTTCTACGACATCATGAATAATTCAAGGTATCCAGAGTTACTTGTGTGGCATCGGTTCCTGCTCGGTTTTTTGGAAAATTCACAAATTCATTGCATTAATTCGAACGAACCCACGACTCATTGGCTCGTTCCGGTTGCTAGTAACAGCAAGCAAGTTAAAGGGGTTGTAATTCCTTTGAACAGCACTGAGGCAATAATTGTTGAATCACGTCGAGCTATGGGATTCGATACCGCATTATCATCGAGCGATACTCTAATTGGCGCAGTGGTCTATACCCTAGATTCAAAAATTCCTTATCACCGGACGCCAGTCAAAGTAGTCCAGGTACTAAAAAACTCAGAATCGGTAGTAACAAATGGATTTAGAGTTACAGTCGTTGAGTCTGGCGAGTTCGGAGATGTAGTGAAAGTAGAAAAAGTTAATAATTGAAAGGGATTGTTTTAAAGATATGGAAGGATAAGAGATATGAAGCCGTTATCTTTTTATATTCATATTCCATACTGCATAAGAAGATGTGGTTACTGCGATTTCAACACTTACACTCCAAGTGAATTAAAAGATGGCGAAGCCAGTGTTGCCAAAGTTTCACAAGGATACGTAGATGCAGCAATTATTGAGATTAATCAAGCTTTCAGCTTTTTCAATGACAAAAACCAAATCCGTCCAATTGAGACTATTTTTTTTGGTGGAGGTACTCCGACATTACTTCCAGCCGCTGATTTAGCGCGCATACTTGATGAATTAAGAGAGAAATTCGGCTTCTCAGAAAATATTGAAATAACAACAGAAGCTAATCCAGATTCAGTAGACGCTGTTGACTTAAAGAAGTTAAGAACAGCAGGCATGAATAGAGTTTCTTTTGGAATGCAATCTGCGAAAACCCACGTCCTTGCAACATTGGATCGAACACACAATCCGGCTCGAGTTAGTGAAGTTGTTAATGAGGCTATAGAAGCTGGGTTTGAACATGTATCCCTTGATTTGATTTATGGAGTACCGGGAGAATCAATTGATGATTGGAAGGAAAGCGTCACTGCCGCCTTGTCTCTTCCGATTGATCACCTAAGTGCATATGCACTAATTGTTGAAGAAGGAACCAAGTTAGGTGCGCAAGTTCGTCGGGGTGATGTCGTAATGCCACCAGATGATGAAACTGCTGACAAATATTTATTGGTGGACGAGTTGGCCACAAAAGCAGGAATGGATTGGTATGAAGTTAGCAATTGGTCATTAACTGGTGGGGAAGCCCGTCACAACATTGCTTACTGGCACAGCAATGATTGGTGGGGGATTGGAGCTGGTGCGCATTCGCATGTGCAAGGAGTCAGATGGTGGAATGTAAAACATCCCACGACTTATATTACAAAACTCATCAGCGGTGAATCGCCGATGTTGGAAAATGAAACGCTCACAAAAGAGCAGATACGGTTTGAAGAGATCTTGTTGCGGATCCGACTCTCTTCTGGTTTGCCATTAGCTTTTTTCAATGAAGTGGAATTGGCAATACTGAATTCATATCTTGATCTAGGCCATTTGGAAGAGAAGGCTTGGAAATCAGGGCAACTCAAATTGTCGATATCGGGCCGTTTACTCGCAGATCAAATAGTTCGGGCACTAGACAAATAAGCGGTACTGCTAAAAGTTGATGGAGTATTCTCTATTTATGGAAACTTTCAACTTAGTACTTTCGATCATTTTGGCAATTATCTTCTTTCTATCTGGTGTATCAAAAGCCAGCGGAAATGAGAAAGGGCTATCGGGAACCCGTGATGTTGGGGTTAGAGATTCACTTGCCCGGATCGTTGGAATCTTTGAAGTGCTCGGTGCTTTCGGAATTTTGCTTGGAATCAGAGTCACCGCTATTGGCTGGTTAGCTTTGGTGGGACTGTGGTTTGTGATGGCTGGAGCCGTTGGGGTTCACTTCCGGGCCGGCAAAGGGTCGACCGCCCTGCCGGCATTTGTGCTGCTGACCGCGCTTTCGATCGCCCTAGTCACTATTTAGGGGGTAAATTTGGCACTCGACCGAGTTAAGTGCCAATACTTAACCTGCTTAGCCTTTTAAATCTAGGAGCTTTTGATGATCGCCGATCGCCGTCTCGAGATATTACGAGCGATCGTTGATGATTATGTCGCCACAAATGAACCTGTTGGCTCAAAAGTTTTAGCTGCGCGACATTCATTAGGAATTTCACCGGCAACAATTCGCAACGAGATGGCACTTCTTGAAGAAGAGGGCTTGATCTCTCAGCCACATACAAGCGCAGGGCGAATACCAACCGATCTTGGATATCGAGTTTTTGTTGATCGCATTTCTACAGTGAAACCTTTGTCTGCACCTGAGCGTCGGGCCATCGATCACTTTCTAGAAGGTGCAGTAGATCTTGATGATGTGGTTAATCGGACGGTTCGTTTGCTTGCTCAAGTTACAAAGCAAGTAGCAATTGTTCAGTATCCATCTCTATCAAAATCTGCAGTTAGACATATCGAAATTTTACCTTTGACTCCGATGCGTTTAATGATTGTTCTGATCACTGACACCGGCCGAGTAGAACAACGAATTGTTGAATTAGCTAATCAAATGAGTGAAGCAAATGTTGCAAAACTGCGAAGCCAACTTAACCTACTTTGTGCTGGCGAGAAGTTAAATCTGATTCCAAACACGTTAAAGAGTTTTACAGAGAAATTTGAACTTACTGAGCGAACAAATGTCACCTCAGTAGTAAATGTCATCCTTGAAATGGCAATTGAAAGAAGTGAAGAAAAAGTAATAGTTTCAGGCACTGCAAATTTGGCGCGCATCCCAAGTGATTTCCCAAGTAGCTTTCATCCGATTTTAGAAGCACTAGAAGAGCAAGTTGTCTTACTTCATCTACTTGGTGAAACTGCGGATGGAACAAAAGTTAAAATTGGCCACGAACAAGACAACGCCAATCTACAATCAACGAGCATTGTTACATCGGGATATGGTCCTGAAGGAGAGCGAGTAGCTAACTTAGGAATTATTGGGCCTACTCGAATGGATTACTCTGGATCAATGAGTGCGGTAAGCGCAGTCGCTAGATATGTAAGTCGCTTCCTAGAAGAAGGATTTTAATGGCTGATTTTTATGATGTGCTTGGTGTGGAAAGAAATGCATCAAGTGATGAGATCAAACGCGCATATCGCAAACTTGCTCGTGAATTGCATCCCGATATAAATCCAGATCCAGTTGCGCAAAATCGCTTCAAGGAAGTTACTGAAGCATACGAAGTTTTAAGCGATCCAAATAAGCGTTCTAATTTTGACCGTGGGGGACAAGGTTTTAATTTTGGCGGTGCTGGTGGCGGTGGATTTGGTTTCGGTGACATCATGGATGCCTTTTTCGGTGGTGGTGGTTCAAGAGGTCCTCGCCCACGAGTACGCAGAGGTCAAGATGCGTTAATTCGAATTGAAATTGATTTAATGGAAGCAACTTTTGGAAGTGACCGTGAGATCACAGTTGAAACTGCATTAGTTTGTACAAAGTGCACGGGATCTGGATCCTCAGGTTCAGCACAACCAACGCAATGTCATATCTGCCAAGGTCGCGGAGAAGTTCAACAAGTAACGCGATCTGTTCTAGGGCAAGTAATGAGTTCCAGGCCATGCGCCAATTGCCAAGGGTTTGGAAGTGTCATCACCGATCCATGCCGTGAATGCGCAGGAGATGGAAGAGTGCGATCACGCCGAACATTAAAAGTACAGATTCCAGCTGGCGTAGAAACTGGAAATCGAATTCAGATGAGCGGTCAAGGTGAAGTTGGACCAGGGGGCGGACCAGCAGGAGATCTGTATGTTGAAATCGTTGAGAGTCCCCATGAATATTTGGTGCGCAGTGGTGATGACTTGCATATGGCACTCACAATTCCCATGACCAGTGCGGTTCTGGGCACAACAGTGAGTATTGAAACGCTAGATGGCGAAAGTAAAGTTGATATCAAGGCTGGCACTCAAAGTGGCACTGTGATTCCAATTAAAAATCGTGGAGTGACTAAATTGCGAAGTTCGCAGCGTGGTGAGCTATTTGTACACGTAGAGGTAGTAATCCCAACAAAATTAAGTAAAGCTGAAGAGGAATTAGTTCGCAACTTCGCAAACTTGCGTGGAGACACTGCCGAAAGCGCAAAAGTAGATAACCGTGAAAATGGTTTATTTGGCCGCCTTAAAGACGCACTTGGCCGTTGATGCTATCTACATTTTTTGTTCCAGAGGGAACTGATTTTTCAGCGAATCAAATTGAAGTTGGTGGAGATGAAGCACACCATGGAGTTAATGTCCTAAGGTTAAAACAATCGGAAGAAGTAAAAATCAGTGATGGTGCCGGAAGTTGGGGCATAGGCAAAGTTAGCCAACTCAGCAAGAAGAGTTTTACAGTTGAAATTTCTGATCGTGGATTCGAACCGGCTCCTAAACAACAAGTCATTGTGGTTCAGGCAATTCTAAAAAACGATGCAAATAAAGAAGCGGTAGATTTCTTAACACAAGTCGGAGCTGATGAAATTATTCCTTGGCAGAGTCAGCACAGCATTGGAAAGATTGATGATAAGAGTTTCAGTAAGTGGCAAACCGTTGCACGAGAAAGTTCAAGGCAATCTCGCAGAGTTAGAATTCCGGCAATTGTTAATGTCCATTCAACTGAAAGTTTGATCTCAAAAATTCAAGATTTAGAAAATATCTTTGTGTTACATGAATCTGCCGAGAATCGACTCTCTCAGATTGAAATTAACCAAGAAGCCGATGTAATTTTGATTGTTGGGCCAGAAGGTGGATTGAGTGAAAGTGAAGTCAATACTTTTGTAGCTGCTGGCGCAAAAATAGTTCGACTTGGTGAGAGCGTGTTGCGTGCTGCAAATGCCGGCGCGGCTGCAACATCAGTTGTAATGTCAAGAACAGGGAAATGGTAACCAGAGCGTAAGGGAGGTGATTATCAGTTGAGTGAACAAGATTGCTTATTTTGTAAATTCTCCAAAAATGAAATTCCTGTCGTAAAGATATTTGAAGATCAAGATATTTTTGTGATCGCTGATATCGCCCCTCAAGCTCCCACGCATTTTTTATTGATACCCAAAAAGCATTATGAAAACGGCGCTGAAGTCGCCCAGAAAGACCCACAAGCCGCAGCAAAATTGCTGGCCAAAGCTGGTGATTTGGCCCAAGAAAAAGGTTTATCTGGCTATCGCTTAACTTTCAATACCGGAGCCGAAGCGGGTCAGACCGTTTTTCACGCTCACTTACACCTATTGGGTGGACGCCCCTTTACTTGGCCTCCGGGCTAGACTGTTATTAATGGAGCCGAATAACGCCGTATCGATTGCACTGCCCGCCGGCATCTCAATGGTGAATTTGCTGGGCGCAGGGGATACAAATTTACGTGAGTTCGAAAAAGCTTTTCCAAATCTTGAAATAGCCGTCAGGGGCGAAACTGTCCTTGCATCTGGAGATCGCATTGAAATTCTCTTATTAGAGAAATTACTACTTGAACTCAGTGTTGTCGTGCGTTCCGGAGGAACGATCACTACAGATGCCGTTAAACGAAGCATGAAGATGATTACTTCCGATTCCAAGCCAGCAGAAGTTTTCTCATTAAATATTTTGAGTTCACGTGGACGCACAATCCGTCCAAAGACAGCAAATCAGAAGAAATATGTGGATGCGATCGATAAAAACACAATCGTATTTGGAATCGGACCAGCCGGAACTGGAAAAACATATTTAGCTGTTGCAAAAGCAATCGCAGCTTTGCAGAGTAAAGAAGTTAGCCGAATTATTCTTACCAGGCCTGCGGTTGAAGCAGGGGAGCGCTTAGGTTTTCTACCAGGAACTTTGCATGAAAAAATTGATCCGTATCTGCGCCCATTGTTTGATGCTCTTCAAGACATGATTGAACCTGATTCCATACCTAAATTATTAACTGCAGGAACTATCGAAGTTGCTCCGCTTGCTTATATGCGCGGTAGAACTTTAAATGATGCTTTTATCATCCTTGATGAAGCTCAAAATACTTCTGCCGAACAGATGAAAATGTTTTTAACCCGTCTCGGTTTTAATTCTAAAATGGTAATCACTGGAGACATAACGCAGATAGATCTTCCAAGTGGAGTTACTTCAGGACTACGAATTGTTCGGGATATTTTAGATGGCGTTAATGATCTTGAATTTATGGACCTTACTCAAGAAGATGTTGTTCGACATAAACTTGTTGGCGACATAGTGGCTGCGTATGGCCGTTATGACGAAGCCAATCAAGTTAGACAAATTAAGCGAGGCGTAGACCGCTAGGTGTCTATAGAAATAGATAATCGTTCAGGTGCTATTTGTGCTGAAGTTGATTTGGTTGACTTAGCTGCATTTGCGCTTAAAGAACTTCTTGTTGATAAGCGAGCAGAATTAGAAATCTCACTCGTTGATGAGGCAGAAATGACTCGGCTGCATGAAGAGTGGATGGATGAAGCAGGGCCAACAGATGTTTTATCTTTCCCCATGGATGAGTTGCGACCAAATGAACTTTCCGAAAACGACGAAGTACCTGTAGTTCTTGGTGACGTAGTGATCTGTCCTGATGTAGCCAGAAGACAAGGCGATACTGCTGGGCATGGAATGGAACATGAATTAAGAATTTTGTTGGTTCATGGAATCTTGCATCTGCTGGGATTCGACCACCTGGAACCAGAAGAAGAAGCCGAAATGTTTGCACTTCAAGGCAAGATAGTTCAAGATTGGCAGAAATGAACGCCTTTAACTTCGCGATTATTGTCATGCTTTTAGTATTTGCTGGCTTTTTAGCTGGCACTGAAGCAAGCCTAAATTCAATCTCTAGAATCGCGGTTGAAGAATTAATTAGCTCAAAAAAACGCGGAAGTGCCTGGCTATTAAAAGTTACTTCTAATAGAACTAAGTACTTAAATGTTGTTTTATTAGTTCGTAAAGCTTGCGAATTAGCTGCTACTGCAATTGTTGCAACAATCGCACTTGATTCATTTACTGATCGTCGAGTTGCACTTTCTGTGGCAGTCCTAGGAATGTTAATAGTTTCTTATGTATTAGTAGGAGTTGGTCCTCGCACCCTTGGAAGACAACATCCAATTATGTGGGCTCGTCCAGGTGCCATTGTTGCTGGGGCTCTAGCCGTAGTTCTTTCTCCGGTAACGCGATTATTAATTGCGATAGGTAATGCCATCACTCCAGGAAAAGGCTTCAGAGGCGGACCATTTACGACCGAAGCCGAGTTTCGCGATTTAGTTAATCAAGCGCGTGAGCAAGGTTTTGTAGAGGATGACGAGCACGAAATGATTCACTCAGTTTTTGAATTGGGTGACACGTTAGTGCGCGAAGTGATGGTTCCACGTACTGAAATGGTTTACATCGAGCGAGATAAGAGTTTGCGTCAAGCACTTTCTCTTGCGCTGAGGTCAGGATATTCACGGATTCCGGTAATTGGGGATGATTTAGATGAAATTATTGGTATTGCTTACATTAAAGATTTAGCTAAACGTACTCATGATTTTAGAGAAGCCGAGCAAACAGAAAAAGTTGAAGAGTTAATGAGACCAGCAACTTTTGTACCTGAGAATAAAATGGCGGACGAATTATTACGTGAGATGCAATCTCATCAAATCCATCTGGCGATTGTGGTCGATGAGTACGGTGGGACTGCAGGGCTAATTACTATTGAAGATATTCTTGAAGAAATTGTGGGCGAAATTGCTGATGAATATGACGATGAAGAAGAAGTTTTGGAGTGGATTGGTGAAGGAAATAAAAAAGTCAGAATTCAGGCAAGATTGCACCTAGATGATTTGGAACGAGAACTTCATATTGAATTCGACGAAGAAGATAAAGAGTCTGTAGACACAATTGGTGGATTGATGGGAAAGCATTTAGGTCAGGTGCCAATTCCAGGTAGTGAAATCACGATTGGAAAGTGGCGCTACACCGCTGAGAGGCCGATCGGTCGGCGTAAACGAATCGGTAGCATCTTGCTTGAACTTGTCGACGAAGAAATATCAGAATCAGTAAGTGATGCAAAAAATGACATTTAGCAACCCTGAAGATGAAAAGTTATTAACACTCGCAAAAGCGACCGCAGCACGAGTAGATGCAACACAGGGAGCAGCTGTTCGAGATGAGACTGGCAGAACTTATGCTGCGGCTTCAGTTAAGTTAGATTCAATAACTTTAGATGCGCTGGAACTTGCATTAGGTATGGCACTTTCAAGCGGAGCGATCGCCATCGAAGCAGCAATAACTTTTGGAAGTGAGCCAATTGCACGGGCACGATTGGCTGTCCGCGAGATTTCACCATCAGCATTGGTTGCCAGCGTTGATCAAGATGGGAAAATTATTACCTTTTAAATGACTTGAATGAGTTGAACGATTGAGATAAACGACCACCGCTATAGAACTGACCCGATAAGATTCCCTCATGCGTATCGCCCGATTTTCGCCAGCAAAAGAGATTTCAGCATCTCCGCTTTACGGTGTTATTGATGAAAATCTAATGATCTCAGTATTGGTTGGAGATCCAATATATGCGCCAATTACATTTACGGGCGAGAAATTAAATTTGGCAGATGTAAAACTATTGGCACCGGTTATTCCGCGAAGCAAAGTTGTCTGTGTCGGAAAGAATTATGCAGATCATGCAGCTGAGATGAATAGTGAAGTACCGAAAGAGCCAGTGCTATTTATTAAACCCAACACTTCGGTGATCGGCCCAGATGATGCAATTGTTTGGCCAGCTATGAGTGAGCGCGTAGACCATGAAGTAGAACTTGCAATTGTTATTGGAAAAGTTTGTAAAGATGTAAAAAAAGAGAATGCAAAAGATGTGATCTTTGGTTACACAATTGCAAATGATGTCACCGCGCGAGATCTGCAAAAAGTAGATGGACAGTGGAGTCGAGCAAAAGGGTTTGACACCTTTTGCCCGCTTGGACCTTGGATAGAGACTGAGTTAGATACGAGTAATTTGAAATTAACCGCAGAGGTAAATGGCGAAGTACGTCAATCCGGAAATACCGCAGATATGATTTTTGATATTCCGAGCATTATTGAATTTGTAACTCAGGTTTACACCTTGCTTCCCGGAGATGTAATTTTGACGGGCACTCCAGCAGGAATCGGTCCAATGCCAGAGGGTTCGGTAACGTCCCTTACAATTACGGGTATCGGAACATTAAGTAACCCAATCATCAAGAGATCTAAAAAGTGAGAATCGAGTGAACGCCGGTGAGTAATAACAACGATCGGCCAGTGAAAGTTCGTTTTGCTCCGTCTCCAACAGGAGATCTACATGTGGGCAATATTCGGACTGCACTATTTGATTGGGCGTTTGCGCGCCACACTGGGGGAGTCTTTCTTTTCCGCATTGAAGATACTGATCGCTTGCGCGTTACAGATGAATATATTGCCGCAGCAATTGATACTTTGAAATGGTTAGGACTAAATTGGGACGAGGGTCCTGAAGTTGGTGGTCCAAACGGTCCTTATCTGCAATCGCAGCGTTTAGATATTTATGCCGAGTGGGCTGCTAAATTTTTAGCACAGGGTGATGCTTATCATTGCTATTGCTCTTCAGATGAGCTGGAAGCTAGTCGTGAGGCGCAAAAGAGTGCCGGAACTGCTCCTGGGTATGACGGAAAATGTCGGGATCTCACAGCAGATCAAGTTGCTGAGTATAAAAGCGCTGGGCGTGAACCGGTATTACGGATGCGAATGCCAGATGGTTCAACAACTTTTACCGATGTAATTCGTGGTGAATTAACATTCGAGCATGATTTTGTTCCAGATTTCGTATTAGTTCGCGCAGATGGATCTCCACTCTATACATTGGCAGTTGCAGTTGATGATGTATTGATGAAAGTAACTCACGTTCTTCGCGGTGAAGATTTACTTTCTTCTACTCCAAGACAGATTCGGGTTTATCAAGCAATGGGAGTCCCGGAATCTGAGTATCCATTTTTTGCACATCTACCATTTGTTATGGGACAAGACAACGCGAAACTTTCAAAACGAAATGGTGAGACCTCAATTGCTTGGTATCGTGAAATGGGCTTCTTGCCTGAAGCAATTTGTAATTATTTGGCATTACTTGGCTGGTCACCAGGGGATGATCGTGAAAATGTGTCGATGAAAGAGATAGCTGAATTGTTTACTGTTGAAAGAGTTAACTCATCACCTGCCAGATTTGATATGAAAAAACTGGAAGCAATTAACGGAGATAAAATTCGCGAACTCTCTCTTGATGATTTCCTGAATCGCGCTCTTCCATTTTTGATCAAGGATCAAGTAATAAAAGGTGATGCGAAGGAAATCGAGATTGTTAAAGCCGCTCTACCAATTATTCAAGAGCGCATAGTCACCCTTTCAGAAATTCCAGCAATGATAAAATTCTTATTCGTTACAAATTTTGAAGTTGAAGCAGAATCACTTCCAAAGATTGCAGATGAAAGCGCACAATCAATTTTAAAGAGAGCATTAGCTGATCTTTCTAATTTATCTGACTGGAGTCATGCTGGAATCGAAGCGGTATTACGCGCATCATTAATTGAAGAATTAGGTTTAAAGCCAAGAATTGCATTTACCGCACTTCGAATCGCCACTACAGGCAGCACCATTTCTCCACCACTGTTTGAATCTATGGAATTACTTGGCAAAGATGTGGTTTTGGCTCGGATTCAAGGTTGTTTACTTGGGTAGTGGGTGTTAACCCAGGTCAGTAATAGCGCGAACTTTGTGAGGTATTCTTACGCCCTGAACGTGGTTGAAGTTGAATTAGCTTCTGCTACAGCCAAAATGATTGGGGTATGGGGTAATTGGCAGCCCTGCTGATTCTGGTTCAGTAAGTCTAGGTTCGAGTCCTGGTACCCCAGCGATCTATACTTAATACAACAACTAAATAAGTTTGGCCCCGTCGTCTAGCGGCCTAGGACTCTGGCTTCTCAAGCCAGCTACGAGGGTTCGAATCCCTTCGGGGCTACACAGATTTATCTTGATAATTCTTCATACAAATCCTTGAATGCACTAACTCAGCCAGATAGGCTCGCCGGTATCCATTTGATATCTAGCAAACAGGAGTCCTACCTTGAAAATTACCGGTTATGAGCTTTTCTTTGTTGCACCACGTTGGCTCTTTCTGAAAATTGAAACTGATGAGGGAATAACAGGGTGGGGCGAGCCGGTCTTAGAAGCTAAAGCGTTAACAGTCGCTGCCTGCGTGGATGAAATGATGGACCACATCATGGGTCGCGACCCAATGCAGATCGAACGTCATTGGCAGCGCATGATGAAAGGTGGTTTCTACCGCGGCGGATCGATTCTTAACTCAGCAGTTGCTGGTATCGATCAAGCACTTTGGGATATCACTGGTAAAAAATTAGGTGTTCCAGTACATCAATTACTTGGTGGAGCAGTCCGTGATCGTGTTCGGATTTATGGACATATTGGTGGCCAGACACCTCGCGATGCTTACGGCAACATCCCAGTATTGAAAGAGACTGAAGAAGTTCTTGCAAATGTGCAAATTCAACTTGATCGCGGACTAACAGCACTCAAGTGGTGTCCTGCAGATTCACTTGAACATATTGATACCGCTACCGAATTGAAAAATATTGTTGCTCGAGTAGAAGCAGTGCGAAATTATGTCGGCGATGATATCGATCTCTGTCTTGATTTCCACGGTCGCTTTAGCATGGCAATGTCTCGTCGAGTATTCCCATTACTTGAGCCTTATAACTTGATGTTTATTGAAGAACCAGTACTTCCTGAATACACCGATCACTTTGGTTTAGTTGTGCAATCAACATCTATTCCAATTGCAACTGGTGAGCGCTTATTCTCACGCGGCGAATTCAAAGATGTATTGCGCTCTGGTATCGCTGTAGCACAACCAGATTTGAGTCACGCAGCCGGAATTTCTGAAACTCGGAGAATTGCTGCCATGGCAGAAACTTACAATGTTGATATTGCGCCACATTGCCCACTTGGACCAATTGCGCTCGCCGCTTGTTTGCAAATTGACTTTGCAACTCCAAACTTCTTGATCCAAGAGCAGATTCTTGGGCTAGGTAAAGGCAACAACGGAGCGCTAATGAAGTACCTCGTTGATTTCTCAGTCTTTGACGCGCCAAATGGTTACATCGAATTGATGACAAAACCTGGTTTGGGTATTGAAGTAGACGAAAAAGCAGTTCGCGAAGCCTCGGTAAAGGGACATCGCTTCCGTGGGCCAGAGTGGCACCATCGTGATGGATCATTTGCAGAGTGGTAAAAACTAATTATTTAATTTAAGCAATGTATTAAATCTCGAATAAGTGAGTAAGGAGTAGCAATATGAAGGTGACCGGTTATGAATTATTCATGGTTGAGCCACGCTGGCTATTTCTAAAAATTGAAACTGATGAAGGGATTACAGGCTGGGGCGAGCCGGTCCTAGAGTTTAAAGCTGCAACAGTCGCAGCCGCAGTGGACGAGATGATGGATCATGTAATGGGCCGCGATCCAATGCAGATTGAACGTCACTGGCAGCGGAT
>Ga0209297_1001571_pt1 | contig 13263 bp, 12 predicted proteins | sample S_130805_MF_Meta_FD_187322 | JGI IMG/M metagenome (GOLD analysis project Ga0209297, IMG submission 187322) | Freshwater microbial communities from Lake Simoncouche, Canada to study carbon cycling - S_130805_MF_MetaG (SPAdes) (version 2) | ecosystem: Environmental > Aquatic > Freshwater > Lake ... | reverse complement strand
CATTCGAATCCTATTCTTCCACCAGTTTAGGCGCTCATTAGAGACTGCAAGCTTGATTAATGCAGACGAGTCAGGGATTACATCGGCAACTTCTATAGCTCCATCAACAATTTCTAGTTCAGCTACATCTACCGCAAGTAAGGAACCAGTACCCAGTCCGCAGGCAAAATTTAATTCAGGAAGAGCTGCGGCCAGTTTTAATCCATGCGAGATTCCAACTGCACTCTCTAGTGCGCTAGAGACAGCCACGGGCAGTTGATGATGTACGGCAATTTCCATCGCCCGAGAAATTCCGCCCAAAGGTGCAACCTTTAACATAAGAATGTCTACAGCGCCCGAGAGATCGACTTTGAACGGATCTTTGGCTTTTCTAATGACTTCATCGCCAGCGATTCTTACATCGGTTCGTAGCTTCAACTCACGTAGCTCTTCAATAGTAAAACAAGGTTGCTCTACATACTCAATTTCTCCTACTTGTTCCAAAAACGCGCAGGCTTGGTCAACGCTCCATAAACCATTGACATCTATCCTTATGCGCGCATCTGGACGCAATCGGCGTACATGATTAATGCGGGCTAAATCAGCTTCAATATCGGAACCGACTTTAATTTTCACGGTTTTGGCACCACTAAATGAGTCAAGTATTTCGGCAATTTCATCAGGATTATCAAGTGCCGGCATCGTTGCATTAATTTCGACTTTATTTCTTATGGGTTCTGGGCACTTAACAAATGCTGCCTCAACGGCACTCAATAACCACGGAACAGATTCTTCATAACTATATTCAAGAAAAGGCGAGAACTCTCCCCACCCCATCGCTCCTTCAAATAGTGCAACCTCGCGCGAGGTGACGGAGCGAAAATCCGTTTTAGTTGCAAGAGCTACAACTTTAAGTGAACCTAAGATTGAATCAAGCATTGATTATGGGCGCTTAGGAAATCTCTGAAAATCAGGGGCTCGCTTTTCCTTATAAGCATCTCGACCCTCTTGTCCCTCTTCACTCATATAAAACAGAAGCGTTGCATCTCCAGCCAACTGTTGAACACCAGCTAAACCATCATCTGCTGCGTTCAAACTAGATTTTAATAAGCGAAGTGCAAGTGGTGAGTTACGAAGCATCTCTCGACACCATGAAACAGTTTCGGCCTCTAACTCGGCAACTGGCACAACAGTGTTGACCAATCCCATGTCGAGAGCCTCTTGCGCATCATATTGACGCGTCATGAACCAAATCTCGCGTGCCTTTTTCTGGCCGACGTGCGCTGCTAATAAACCAGCACCGTAGCCACCGTCGAAGGAGCCAACCATTGGTCCGGTCTGGCCAAACTTTGCATTATCTGCAGCCACGGTTAAATCGCAGACAACATGTAAAACATGTCCCCCGCCAATTGCCCAGCCTGCAACCATCGCTACTACTGGTTTAGGTGTCCGGCGAATCTGCACCTGCAAATCCAAAACATTTAATCTGCCAATTCCCTTTTTCGATAACTTGTCATCACCCAAATAGCCATCATCCCCGCGAACACTGATATCTCCACCTGAACAAAAAGCCTTATCGCCCTGGCCAGTTAAAATAATGACGCCAACATCTTCATTATCGCGCGCCAATGAGAAGGCTTCGATCAACTCAATAATTGTTTGAGGACGAAATGCATTGTGAAGTTCGGGGCGGTTAATTGTGATTTTGGCTATGCCATCACCCATTTGATATCTAATATCGGTGAACTTCTCCCCGCCAGGAGCCTGAATCCAACTAGGAATCTCACGGCTACCAAACTCGCGATTAATCGGCTTACTCACATTTCCTCATTTCATTCGTTGCTAGCGATAGCCTACGGCTGCTATGGACATCACGTCACAACGAGAAGTATTGCGAATTCGCCCTACCTGTGAAATCCCGCAGTTAGCGGGGCAAATCACAGCCGCACTGGCGCAAAACGGCCCTGCCCTTGGCTTTGGCGATCTTCGCTCTAAGACGGTCTCCAATAATATTTCCATCGTTGTGGCCACTAGCGGCAGCACAGGATTAGTCAAAGAGGTCGCATTTTCTAGAGATGCCCTCATCGCATCGGCCGATGCCTCTAATAGTTTTGTTGGCGCATCATTTGGAGCTCAATGGTCGCTGCTACTTCCAGTTACTCATATCGCAGCCGTTAATGTAATTATCCGATCGCTTCAAGTTGGAACGCTTCCAATTGACCTACGAGATTTCGATGGTGAATATCCTCAAGTAGATTTTACTTCTATTGTTCCAACACAGTTATTTCGAGCTCTCAATTCAGATGAGCGGTTATTGCGTCATTTACAAGGCACTAAAGCAATTTTGGTTGGAGGTGCAGCACTGTCACAATCACTTCGCACTCAGGCCGAGGCTTTAGGAATACATGTCATTGAAACATATGGAATGACAGAGACTTGTGGTGGCTGCATCTACGATGGCAAAGGACTCGATGGCGTTGAGTTCGCAATCACAGACAGCGGCGTAATTAAGATTCGCGGCACCGTGCTTGCAACTAGTTACTTAAACTCAGCTGAACACTTTGGCGCAGAAGATGGCTGGTTTGTTACAAATGATCTTGGCAAGATTACAAATGGAGTCCTTCGTGTTCTGGGTCGCGCCGATGATGTGATTATCAGCGGTGGAGAAAATCTTTCACTCACAGGTATTGAGGCAACTCTTTCAGTTCGATATCCCGATCTAGAGTGTTCAGCATTTGCAGTTAATGATGCGCAATGGGGACAGGCGTTTCACTTAGCAATTGTTGGTGAAGCTAATCAAACTGAGATATCGCATTACTTAGAAGCTGCCCTTGGTGGCATTGCAAAACCAAAGGGCATCCATTCTGTTGACTCATTACCCTTGCTCGGTATAGGCAAAGTAGATCGCTTGGCTCTAGCAAAGATGGTGGAAGATGAATAAATGGATTCTTGGAGCACGTCCCCGCACTTTGCCTGCAGCAATCGCCCCAGTACTAGTTGCATCTTCATTGGCAGGCAGTGATTTCAACTGGTTCCGTGCAGCCCTTGCCCTCAAGGTTGCCGTCTGGCTTCAAATCGGTGTGAACTTTGCAAATGACTACTCCGATGGAGTTAAGGGAACCGACACCCATCGCATAGGTCCAACACGTTTAGTTGCCAGTGGTTTAGCAACTGCGAGAAGCGTAAAGATGGCGGCTTTCATCTCTTTCGGTATCGCATCAATCTGCGGTCTCTGGCTCGCGATATTAACTTCGCCAATTTTGATTGCCGTTGGAGTCATCTCTATTGGTGCAGCTTGGAGTTATACAGGTGGTCGAAAGCCATATGGCTACAGTGGCTTCGGTGAAATCTCAGTCTTTGTATTCTTTGGATTAGTTGCAACCGTTGGAACTTTCTATGTCCAAACTGAGACCATTACCGCAATGAGTTTCATCGTTGCCATTCCAATGGGAGCGCTATCCTGCGCAATTCTTGCGATCAATAATCTGCGCGATTTAGCTCAAGATGCACTGGTTGGAAAGAAGACCCTTGCAGTACGTATGGGGGATGCCACTGCAAGGCGTGCTTTCGTCGCTCTCCTTGTTATTGCTCACACTGCCGCTATAGCCACCTTCAAACCCGCTGCGCTCTTAACGTTGCTCGTAGCACCGCTTACTTTCTCCATAGCCCGTCAGGTAATGAACGGTGCCAGTGGCGCCGCTTTGATTCCACTCTTAGGTAAGACTGGAAAACTCCAACTCATCTTTGCCATAACCTTCGCAGCGGCCTTAGCGATACACTAAATTCATGACGCGATTACTGCTTCCTCTACTTCTTATTGGATTCACGATCTATACCTTGGTTGATTGTGCGCGAACTGATGAATCACAAGTGCGAAATCTTCCAAAGTGGGCATGGATCTTGATAATCATTCTTATCGGGACCTTGGGCCCGATTGGATACTGGATTGCAGGACGACCAAAGGGTCCACGTTTAGGTGGGCCAAAGCGACGTATCTTGCCGCCAGATGATGATCCGGATTTCTTAGGAAAGCTCTAAAGTCCCGAATAGGTATGTTTTCCAGTACCCCAAACATTTACATATACGTAGTTAAATAGAAATGTTGAGCCGGCAAATAAACAAAGCCAGGCTGCTCGGCGGCCTCGCCATCCAATAGTCACGCGTGCATGTAAATACGCTGCATATGCAACCCACGTAATAAAGGCCCACGTCTCTTTTGGATCCCAGCCCCAATAACGGCCCCACGCGCTCTCAGCCCATATCGCGCCAGCTATCACCGCGAAGGTCCATAGTGGAAAGACAAATGCCACAAGGCGATAGGAAAGTTGATCTAGATACTCAAGAGATGGCAGACGTTTAGCCCATGCGGTGCGCTCTCCTTTTGCCTCCATCGAATCTAAATATAGATATGCAGCTGCAATTGCATTCGCGAGTAAGAAGACCCCACCTGAAATTATCGCCGCTGATACGTGAATTACTAGCCACGTCGATTTAAGTGCCGGAACAAGTGGTGCGCTTGGACGATATAAAACGGCAACTGCAGTGCCAAGTGTAAGAAGAACTGCAATTGAAACTAATAAGCCTAACCATCGTAAATCATATTTGCGTAAGGCGGCGAGGTAGGCACCTGAAAATGCCAGGGCTCCAGTAATTGAAAACTCGTACATATTTCCCCATGGCACGCGCCCTGCAGAAACTCCACGAGCAATAACTCCGGCGAGTAACAGCAAGAAACCTAGAATCATCATCGCCGTTGCAATGCGCGCAACTTTTTCAGTGCGTTTGTAATCCAAAGTTTTGGTAGATGTCGTATCGGTAATTCTCACTGCCCAAGCCGTCTCAACAGCATGGGCAAAGAATGAAAGGGTATAAATCGCCATTGATGAGTAGATTAAATAATTAGAGAGGTAGGCCCATGTGCGTGACATTTATTTCTCTCCCTTAAAAACAGTAACAAAGTTAGCCATCTCTTGCTCTAAGCCAGGCGCTGCATTCTTTGCAAGTCCTGCGACTTCAACTTCCTCTCCGACGCGGATCCAAATTCTGCGACGACGAGTAAATAAAGATGCAAGCAGACCAAGGATGGCAACAATAGCGCCGAGGAGTGCAAAGTTCTTGCCGGGATCATCAACGATTTGAAGATTCACCCACTGCACATAGCCTTCAAAGGTAATTGAACCTCCAGCGTAGGAAAAGCTTTCACCTGGCTTTAATGATTTTAATCCGAGGTTTTTCATTGCAGATGTATCAATGCGATAGACCGACTGTGGAACACCTGAATCTAAACCAAGCTCGCCTCCCCATGCCGATAGTAATAGCCGGGGATCAAGGGCCTGGGGAAAGACGCTAATCGCGCCATTGCCATCACTGCGGGCATATGTCGGTACAAATGAACCGACAAAACCTACAGGTGGATTCGCATCAGGAACTTTAATCGCACCGATCGATCGCAGATTCGCATCTTGAGGCAAAAATGGAACTGGTCCCTGCATCGCGACATTTCCCTCTGAATCTCTGACCGTCACAATCGGAGAATATCCATTGGCCTGTAAATAGATCTTTGTGCTTCCAATTGCAAGAGGTGAGTTAACTTTAATGACATGCTTTTCGACACGCGTTAAATCTCCACGCCGCAAAGAAATATTGAGCGTGTAATCCTCTGGGGCATTTGTCACCACATTATAGGTTGCATCAAACTTGTCTATATTGATGATGAAACTTTCTAATCTTCCATCTTTAAATAACTTTCCGTAAGCCAGCGAGTCATAGCTAGTCGGTGTATTAACAAATCTTTCACCAACATTGAGAATAGCCTCCCCGCGCATTCCAAAGAGGGAGGAGAATGAGATTCCGAGCAAGATTAATATCAACGCAAGATGGAAGAATAAGTTGCCGGTTTCTCGCATAAATCCCTTCTCTGCCGAAATGCTTCCATTTTTTTCAAGAGTTCTAAATCGATTAGCTTTAAACCACTTTCTTGCCGTTTCTAATTCATTTCCGCCAGCAACCCAGGTTGAATAAAACTCCATACGATTGAGATTCTTTGGTGTTGCTGGGGGCAGTGCGCGAGCGGCATGAAAATGCTCGAGTGCTCGTGGCAGAACACACCCGATAAGTGAGATGAAGAGAAGTATGTAGATCGCGCTAAACCAAGGGGAGCCATAGACATCAAAGAGAGATAGTCGATCCATCCACCGCGAAAGCTCAGGCGAACTCTTAAATGCCGCGCTCACCGCCATTGGATTTTGTGTCCTCTGTGGAATTAAGGAGCCAGGAACTGCTGCAATACCCAAGAGCATCAAAAGGATTAAGGCTGTACGCATACTTGTTAGTTGGCGCCATCCATATCGAAATAAACCAAGGCCAGATAACTCTGGTAACTCGATCTCTTGGCTCATTTACACCACCGGAATAAAATCGGAGATAAGTGCACGCATTGAGTTCATAATCTGTCCCCACGTACCCGTAACTTGCAGGAGGCCAATTACTATCAGGAATACTCCTCCGATTTTGGAAATCAAATCACCTCGGAGAACCAAAAACTTTCGCATTTGTTCTGAGCGATCAAAGAATACGCCCGATGCAATAAATGGAAGTCCCAGGCCGAGTGAGTAACCAAAGGAGAGCACCGCACCTCGCACTGCACTTGACTCCTGAAAAGCAAGTGTCTGGACTGCGGCGAGTGCTGGTCCAATGCATGGTGTCCAGCCAATGCCAAATAGGAAGCCCAATACTGGTGCACCGATTAAACCGCCCGTTGTCTTCATATGTGGTCTAAATGTGGGCGCCATCGGAAACTTACCGAGAAATATAAATCCTAAGAAAATAGTTAACACGCCCAGGACTCTGGAAATCACCTCTTCATGTGCTGATAATTGATTGCCTAAGCCACCAAAGACGGCTCCATAAGAGATGAATACGATTGAAAATCCCATTACAAATAGGAGTGATCCTAAAAAGACTTTGCCACGATTGGCTGAAAACCCTGCAGCAAAGGAGAGGTAGCCAGGAACTAAGGGGAGCACACATGGCGATAGAAAAGAGATTAGCCCGGCAATAAGTGCCACTGGAAATGCGGTGATTAAGAAACCACTAAGAATCTGTTCTACAAAGAAATCCTTCATTCGCCGCTCACAGATTCAATTAATTGAGAGAGTGATGCGACGGTGACTTCACCTGAGATTCGCGCTGCAACTCTTCCTTCTCTATCGATAACAACGGTCGACGGAATCGCATTCGCAGCTATCGAGCCTTTAAAGCCAAGCAGAATCGAATCATCGATGAGTGTCGGATAAGGTATGGCAAATCTGCGCTGAAAAGCCTCCGCTGTCGGTGGATTATCACGGGTCAAGATTCCAATAAAAGTAACTTCGTTATATTTCTTTGAGAGTGCGATTAGCGTCGGAATCTCTGCACGACATGGTGCACACCATGAGGCCCAAACATTTACAACAGTCACTCTCCCAAATGCATATGAATAATTAGTACCGGAAAGGGTCATGCCAGCCAATGCTGGAGCTTGCATACGATCAGAGGCTTTAATCATTGTTACAGCGCCATTGCCGGATACAAAACTCTCTTGGGAGCTTGAAGATCCCCCTCCACTACAACTGGTCAAAGCAAATACAGTCACTGTTATTGCGATGCTCAGATTCAGGCGTTTCATTTTATTTCTTTGGTAAGAGGTGGCGCGCGGGCTCGGAGTATGTAAGGCCAGAGATGAGTCCATCATCATCGAAATGAACACTGGTCACTGATGCCAGTGAGCATTCACGCTTGCGAGGATCATGTAGTAATCGTCGGCTTTCTATTGCACTTCGTAGAATCCAGATTGGAAGTTGGTGTGAAACACAGATTGCATCTTTACCGTTAGCGGCATCGCGCGCTGCAAAAACCGCTCCAAGCATTCTCGTAATTTGCTCCTCGTAAGGTTCACCCCACGATGGTCGCCACGGATTCCATAAATGTTTCCATGCTGCTGGGTGACGCAATACACCGTCGCCAACACCAAATGGCTTCCCCTCAAAAACATTGGCCGCTTCAATCAATCGCTCATCAGTCGTAATTGAAATTTTATGTGCTGCAGCTATAGGAGCTGCCGTCTCTTGGGCCCGTTGCAAAGGGGAGACATGTAGCGCCCCTAAATCAATTGACTTGGACCAATCTCCTAGAGTTTGAGCCATCTCAAGACCACGCTTGGATAAACTCCAGCCGGGTTGGCGTCCATAAAGAATTTTGCCTGGGTTTTCAACTTCACCGTGACGAATCACATGGACGGTAGCGCTCATTGGCTAAGCATAAAGCGTCCCCAACCGACCAAGTTCGTTAAGGTAGTGACATGGCACTCACGGCGAAAAGAGCGGCCTTTTTTGATGTCGATAACACGCTGATTCGTGGCTCTACGATCTACTTTCTTGGCCGCGGGATGTACCAACGGGGCTTCTTCACAAAAAAGGACATCTCCCGTTTTGTATTAGCCAATCTTAGATTTCGTTTAACTGGAAAAGAGAATAAAGAGGAGATTGCACGTTTTCAAAAATCTGCAACTGACTTTATTGGCGGACATAGCGTGAAAGATATCGAGGTGATAGCCCAAGAGATTTATGATGAGTTTGTATCTCCGGCAATTTGGCAGGGCACAATCGATATTGCGCAAAAACATCTTTCAAATAATGAAGAAGTCTGGTTAGTAACTGCAGCCCCTGAAGACATGGCGGTTTTAATCGCTAACCGATTGGGATTCACTGGAGCCTTGGGCAGCAAAGCAGAGATTAAAAATGGCGCCTATACCGGAGCAATGAATGGCGCACTCTTGCATGGAAAAGAGAAGGTGATGGCAGTGCAGGATTTGGCAAAACGTACTGGTTTAGATCTTACGAATTGCTATGCCTACTCCGATAGCCACAATGATTTGCCGCTTTTGCAGTGCGTTGGCCATCCTTCGGCAATTAATCCAGATGCAATTCTTGGACTTCGCGCGATGGCAGAGGGTTGGCCGATACATGATTTTCGGAGAGCACGCTTTATTGGGCGAGCGGTATCTCCGATTGTTGTGCGCCTTGCCGCCCTTGCCACATGGCTAACTCCCCGTAGGAAACGGCGTTGATTACGCAATAAGGGCTAAAGGCCAGTAATGTTAGCAAGTTATGGAAATGCGCTCATTCTCCGACTACCTACGTAGTGTTGACGATGCTGCCTATTTAACTTTATTTACTTCACGTCCCGATCTAATAACACCGGTGCCTCCCGATATCGCATCCCTTGCAGTTCGAGCATGTTCAGCGCCAAGTTTGGCGCGTGCAATTGACTCGCTTAATCAATGGCAGTTTCAAGTGCTCGAGGCCGCAGGTGCGCTTAATGAACCCTTCTCGCTCAAATCACTCATTGCTCTTACCGATAAGGCTGCATCAACTGCGCTCGATCATTTAATTTCAATCGGACTCATCTATCCATCCGATGATGGAATGCGACTTCCATCGCAGCTTCGCGATGTCATTGGAAATGAGCCAGCGGGACTTGGTCCAGTATCAATGGCCAAACTCAAACTGGCTGCATTAGATGATGCGCCCTTAGATGCGAAAAAAGTATTAGAGCGCCTTATTTGGGGACCTCCGCGCGGAAGCGTTGGAGATATAAAGAATCCTGGGCCTGGAGTTGCGTGGCTGCTCGAACGAAAGTTTCTAGTTCCGTTAGATCAGCGAACAGTTATTTTGCCTCGAGAAGTGGGTATCTATCTACGCGGCGGAAAAGCACACAAGGAAAGCTTTGTAACGGCGCCCGTTCTGACTGGAGCTAAGCGAGATGAGCGTCAAGTTAATCTCGCAGCGATTGCAAACATCTCCACGGTCTTGCGTTGGGTTGAAGAGTTGCTAAATTTCTGGGCTGAAGAGCCTGCCGATGCATTACGTGCAGGAGGGCTCGGCGTTCGTGATCTAAAAATAATTGCAAACCATTTAGGTGTTGACGAATCATGCTCGGCCTTTATTACCGAGTTGGCTTATTTAACATCATTGATAAGTATCGACGCCGATGATCGCATAATGCCGAGCAACAAGTTTGATATTTGGCTAATGCAAACACCGGCTGATCGCTGGCAGACAATCGCATCTGCCTGGCTTATTACTTCACGTGTTAGCGGTTTAGTCGGCAGAGCTGAAGCTAAGAACGTTGCAGCACTTGGCCCCGAACTTGATCGTGTCAACGCAGCTCGGGTTCGTGCTCTAACACTTTCAATTCTAAGAGAGAACGAATCTCTTGCTCCCGATACGGCATCTTTTATTGAACTCATGAAGTGGCGAGCCCCAGTTCGTCGCAACTCTTCATTGCAAGAGGAGTTGTCTATATGGACGCTTCGTGAAGCTGAGTGGCTTGGGATTACTGGGCAGGGCGCCATGTCTAAATATGGCATCGGTTTTCTAACTGGAGATGATTTAAATCTAATAAATGAAGATCTTCCTAAGACGGTCGATCACATACTTATTCAAAGCGATAATACTGCGATAGCTCCAGGACCACTCGAGCATGAGATTTCCCAACAGTTAGCGATTATGGCTGAGATTGAAAGTCGCGGTGGTGCAACGGTTTATCGTTTTAGCGAAGCTACGATCAGACGGGCTTTAGATCACGGAAAAACAGGGGATGAGATTAAGGCTTTTCTAATCAAAACCTCTAAAACTCCGATGCCCCAGCCACTTGAATACTTAATTGCCGACGTTGCCAAGAAACATGGAAAATTACGTGTAGGTAATACTTCCTCCTTCATTCGCTGCGAAGATAGCTCGCTCATTGCGCAAATCATGAAGGATAAGAAGTTAGAAGTTCTCGCTCTTCGCCGAATTGCACCTGAAGTTGTCATTTGTGATCACGATGCCACCGATGTGATGCGTGTGCTTCGCGAATCTGGATATCTTCCAGCTGCTGAATCGGCTAATGGTTTGATGCTTATGGGAGCACGTGCAAATCGCGCACTCACTAAACCACGACCACCACGAGTCATTGGTGAGATTGAGATTCCGAGTGAGGATTTATTGAACTCTGCAATACGAGCGATCCGCACTGGCGAGAAATCAAGCCACAAGCAAACGCGATTGCGACAAGTTGCCAATGAAGCCCTTGGTGCTCTTCCTCGTAGCACCGCCAATGAAACTATGGATTTAGTAAATAGATTTATCGCCGAAGAAAAATCCCTCTCAATCGGATATGCCGATAACAACGGCTCTGTTACTCACAGAATCATCGATCCAATTCGAGTCAGCGCAGGAGCCTTAATTGCTCGAGATCACGCAACGGGTGAGGTCCAATCCTTTCGAATTCCACGCATCACCGGCGTAGCACCGTTATAGACTTATCCCATGTTGTCTGAGCTAGAAAAACTTGTGCGGTTGGAATCACCAACTGATGACCTAGATGCCTGTCGCGAAGTTATGAAACTTGCTAGCGACATCGCACATAATGTTCTTGGCTCGCCTGCTCAGATTCGAGAGATCAATGGCCGCCCAGTATTTTGGTGGGGCGCAGAAAAACCAGATGTCGTCGTTCTTGCACATCTAGATACGGTTTGGCCTAAGGGATCTTTTCAACCTTTATGGGCCGTTAAAGATAAGGCCGCAACGGGTCCAGGCATTTTCGATATGAAGGCTGGATTTATTCAAGCTCTTTTTGCAATGAAGGGCATCAATGGATCGGCAGCCCTTGTCGCAACGAGCGATGAAGAAACTGGCAGTGCGACCAGCAAAGAGTTTATCAAAGAGATTTCGTCACAAGCCAAGGCGGTCTTAGTTCTCGAAGCCTCGTTAAATGGCAAAGTTAAGACCGGTCGCAAAGGCACTGCGATGTACCAAGTAAAGATTCATGGCAAGGCCTCTCATGCCGGTCTTGAGCCAGAAAAGGGAATCAACGCAACTGTCGAAATGGGGCATGCGATCCTGGCTCTATCAGGCCTTGAAAATAAAGAGTTAGGAACAACTGTTGTTCCAACAATGTTGCGCTCTGGTAATACGACAAACACTGTTCCGGATTTAGCCGTACTCGATGTTGATATCCGCTCATTTTCTATGGCTGAACTTGAACGTGTAGATGCCGCAGTTAGAAATTTGAAAGCTGTAAATCCGCTGGCACGGTATGAAATCGCTGGAGGATTTAATCGCCCACCACTTGAGATCACTTCAACGTTAGCTTTGTACGAGCGGGCAGAAAAAGTTGCCAAGTCATTGGGCATGCCGGCTATCGGCCATGCATCTGTGGGAGGTGCAAGTGACGGGAATTTTGCCGCCGCAGCCGGTGCACAGGTATTAGATGGTTTAGGGGCAGTTGGCGATGGGGCGCATGCTGCACACGAATGGGTAGATATAACAACTCTTGAAAGCCGTAGCGCGCTTTTGCACGCACTGATCAAGGACATTCTCAATGACTGATGGCCCGTTAATCGTTCAAAGCGATAAAACACTTCTACTCGATATTGACCACCCTCTTTCAACAGAGTGTCGCCGAGCAATTGCACCCTTTGCAGAGCTCGAGCGCTCCCCTGAACATATTCATACTTATCGATTGACACCTCTTGGACTCTGGAATGCACGCGCTGCCGGACACGACGCCGAACAAGTAATTGACACGCTTATTAAATATTCACGTTACGCCGTTCCGCACTCAATCTTGATTGATGTTGCCGAAACAATGTCTCGCTATGGTCGCTTGCGTTTAGAGGCCGATCCAGTGCATGGCTTGATTCTCGTTACAACTGATACTGCAGTTTTAGAAGAAGTAATTCGCGCCCGCAAGATTGCACCTCTTTTAGGTGCTCGAATCGATGCACAAACAATTGCGATACTTCCTAGTCAACGCGGAGCAATTAAACAGTCCCTGCTGCGTTTGGGTTGGCCGGCTGAGGACTTCGCTGGATATGTTGATGGTCAAGCCCATCCAATTGAATTAGTTCAAAAGGATTGGAAAATTCGCCCCTATCAGGAGCTAGCTGCAGAAGGCTTTTGGCATGGTGGCTCAGGGGTCGTAGTTCTGCCATGTGGTGCTGGTAAAACAATTGTCGGTGCGGCTGCAATGGCTCATGCAAAAGCGACAACGTTGATCTTGGTTACAAATACCATCGCTGCTCGCCAGTGGCGTGAAGAGTTATTAAAGCGCACGACTTTGAATGAAGATGAAATTGGTGAGTATTCAGGGGCCAAGAAAGAGATTCGGCCAGTAACTATCGCCACATATCAAGTGATGACGAAGAAAAAGAATGGCGTATACGCACATTTAGATCTCTTTGATACACATGACTGGGGT
>Ga0209297_1001567_pt1 | contig 13283 bp, 13 predicted proteins | sample S_130805_MF_Meta_FD_187322 | JGI IMG/M metagenome (GOLD analysis project Ga0209297, IMG submission 187322) | Freshwater microbial communities from Lake Simoncouche, Canada to study carbon cycling - S_130805_MF_MetaG (SPAdes) (version 2) | ecosystem: Environmental > Aquatic > Freshwater > Lake ... | reverse complement strand
CTCGCCGACTACCATGGCCTCGACGAAGCCATCGCCACGCTGACCGTCACCCCCGACCGCATCGAGCTCGACAAGAAGGAGCGCCACACCGTCCGCATCTGCGGGATTGTCGGCGCCCTCGAGAAGAAGATCTCCAAGAAGGATAACCGCCCTTGGGCACTCTTCACCGTCGCGTCGCGCTCGGTGACGATCCCCGTGATGATGTTCTCCGACGCCTACGACGCCGCCGCGCAGCTCAAGGACGGCGAGCTGCCGCTGCTCATGGACGGCTCGCATGTGATCGTCGACGCCCGCCTTAACTGGCGCGACGAACGGGGCGAGTGGTCGCTCAGCGCCCACTCCGTCACCCCGCTACGCCGGGCCCCTGGGCTCATCAAGAAGATCCTCTTCGCCCTCAAGCCCGGCCCCGAAGCCGGCGACTTCCTCGAGAAGATCGTGGCGCACACCCGCAAGGTGGACGGTACGACAATCGTCCAGGTCGGCTTCATCCAGCCGGACGGCCGCGTGCTCGTGGCCGAGGCCGCTCGCGGCATGACGACACGCTTCGACACCGAGACCTACGGTACCTTCGGACGGCACCCGGCCTGTGCCGGCGTCCAGATCGAACCCATCGCGCCGACTCAAGCGCCCCAGCGTAAGTACGGCCCCCGCGCCTGAGCGCCATGGCCAAGGTCTCGATCTATATTCGGACCTACAAGCGAGACATCGCGTGGCTGGATCTCTGCCTGCAGTCGATCCACCAAAATCTCCAAGGCTGGGATGAGATCGTGGTCGGCGTGCCCGAGGGCCAGATTGACCACCTCCGCTACCTAGCCACCGAACGTCGGATCGTCTGCCCGTATTTCCTTATGGACTACGTCGGCCAGCAGGTCGCCAAGCTCCAGGCCCATCGCTACGTCCGGGGCGAGTTCGTCCTGTTTGTCGATTCCGACGTCATCTTCCTACCGGGCGCCAAGGTCAGTGACTTCTTCGTGGACGGACTCCCCTTGGTGGAAAAGCGCCGTTATGTCGCCCTACAGAAGGACGGCATGGCGGCGACCAAGTGGCAGCAGGCCGTGGAAAATCTCTACGGCGAGAACCCGGAATGGGAGTTCATGCAAGGCCACGGCACCCGCCTTTATCGCGTGAGCACCCTGCGGGATTTCTCCGACAAGTTCCCGACCATCGAGACCTACGCGCGCCACGTCCCGAAGCGTCTGTTCAGCGAATTCAACCTGCTCGGCTACTACGCCTGGCGATATGAGCATGATCGCTATGCCTTCCGGGATATCGATACGACGCCCGCGCGTATCCCTGCCTCCAAGCAGTTCTGGACCGTCGATGGCCTCACGCCCGCCACCCTCACCGAACTAGCGACCTTGGGCTTCCGCCCGCGCTGGCCTTCCACGCTCTCCCCGCTGGACAGAGCCAAACAATGGCTTTCCCAGTCGACCCGCCATACGAAGCAGTGGCTAAATAACTTCCGCAAACCGACGCCTTGACCATGCGCCCCCTCCGGATCGCCTTCAGCGACTTCATCTTCAGCCGTAATGACCGGGACCGGATGGCCTCGTTCGACCCGCAGGATAACGTGTTCACCCGTCTCCTCGCCAAGGAATATGACGTGCGTGTCGTGCCGATGGCCGAAGCCGAGGTCCTCGTCTACTCCACCTTCGGCGAAGCCCATCAAGCCTTCCGCGGCCGCAAGGTCTTCTACACCTCCGAGAATGTCCTGCCGGATTTTGATGCGTGCGACCACGCGATCACCTTCAGCCTCCTGCCGGACGACCCACGCCACTATCGCTTGCCGCAATATGTGTTCTACGTCGATGACGCCCGTCGTCTCGTGAAAGGAGCTGGCTTCGACGCCGCGGCCTCCCTTCGAGCCAAGACCAAGTTCTGCAACTTCGTGGTCTCGAATCCCCGCTGCCCGCAGCGCAACCAGTTCTTCCGGATGCTCAATCGTCGGAAGCGGGTCGACTCCGGCGGCCGCCACTTCAACAACCTCGGCCGACCCATCGCCGACAAGCTCGCCTTCGTTCGCGACTACAAGTTCACCTTGGCCTTCGAGAACTCGGTCTCTGATGGCTACACCACTGAGAAACTCGTCGAGCCCATGCTCGCCGGCAGCCTGCCGATCTACTGGGGTAACCCCCAGGTCGCGCTCGACTTCAACCCGCGCAGTTTCATCGACGTCTCGGCGTTCCCCGACTTCGACGCCGCCATCGACCACATCCTCAAGGTCGACGCGGACGACGAGCTGTACCTGTCTTACCTCCGCGAACCTTGGTTCAACGGCGACACCCCGCCGAGCTGGTTCGACGCAAGCGGGCACCTCGCCGCCTGGAGTCGCTTCCTCTCGACGCCGTGGGTCGAACGCCCGCGCGTCTACCGTGACCGCGGCTTGCGCGACCATGCGCTCGGCACCGGATTGGGACGACATCTTTCCAGTATCGGCACAAAGCTTGACGGCTTACTCTGGAAATCTGGCTGGCGATTTTAAGGCAGTTTATTTGCGGTAATTTAAGTTGAGCCTTCGACAAGGGCCCCGAAGGTCACCCGCGTCATTCCCGCATGCCGCCACTCTATGTGATTAATCTCGACCGCGACCAGGAGCGGATGGCGACGCTGGATGCGCACCTGCGAGCCCGTGGCGTCGACTATATCCGCGTCTCCGCGGTGCTGGGCAAGGAAGTGCAGGACTGGGAGAAACTGGTCGACCCGCTGCTCTACGCGATTCGTAACCGCCGCCCGACTCCTCGGGCCGGCGAGATCGGTTGCACCCTGAGCCACCTCAAGGTCTTGGAACTCTTCCTCCAGACCGACGCGCCTTGGTGCGTGGTCCTCGAAGACGACGTCGAGCTGAGCGCCGACTACGCCGAGGTTCTGCAGGCGCTCGGCGAGCAGGATGACTGGGATCTCGTGAAGCTCTTCTGCTTCCACCACGGCCTGCCGATTCGGAAACGTCGCCTGGGCGCCGCCCATCATCTCGTCGTGCACCTCACCCGCACGACCTCGTCGGCCGCTTATGCCGTGAACCGCCGCGGGGCGGAGGCTCTATTGAAGTCGATGATGCCCATCACGGAACAGGTCGACCACGCGCTGGATCGCCCGTGGGAGACCGGCCTGCGCATCCGGGGTATCCGGCCCATGCCGGTGACCCTGTCCGCGGACGCGCTCACCTCGACCATCGGCTACGCCGACAAGGAAGGCCGCGACAATTCGCCGCTGCGCCTACTCCGTCTGTTCTGCTTCCGGGCGGGCAAGGAGAGCTACCGCTTCTTCCACGGACTCGCGGAAGGTTTTCTTCGCTAGCCGACGGACTAGCAGGGCTGCGCCACCTCGCGGAAGTGCTTCGCCACGTAGGCGATGTCTTCCGGCGTGATGTTGGCGTGGTTCGGCAGGTAGAGTCCGAAGTCATGGACCTTGTCGGCGACCGGCAGGTGCGTGACGCCGAACTTCTTGATCCAGAACGGCTGGCGACCCATCGAACCGCAGACGAGCGGGCGGCACTCAATGCCCTGGGCGAGCATGTGCTTCGAGACCTCGAGACGGTTCTTGGCGTAGGTACCGAAGGAGAAGCTCGAGACGAAGCCGCCTTCGCTGGACTGGGACCAGAACTCGGGCAGGGCCTGGCGGTAGAGCTCGAAGTTGCGTGCACGGACCTTCGCGATCTCGGGCAGGCGCTTCAGCTGCAGTCGGCCGAGGTAGGCGTTGAGGTCGGTCGAGCGCAGGTTGTAGCCGGCGTAGTAGAAGCTGTAGAACTCGCGGAAGTCATCGATCTGGAATTCCTTCTTCCAGGCCTGACGGTCGGCTTCCGGGACGTCGCGCGACCAGCCGTGCGAGCGAATGGAGAGCATCACGCTGTAGAGCTTGTCGTCACTGGTGGTGATCGCGCCGCCCTCGATGGTCGAGATATGGTGACCGTAGTAGAAGGAGAAAGAACCAGCTAGGGAGAGGGCGCCGGTCTTGATGCCCTTATATTCCGAACCGAGCGCCTCGCAGGCGTCCTCGATGACCAGGCAGCCATACTGGGCGCAGAGGCGGCGGACGGCGTCCATCTGGTTCGGGTGGCCGAGGATGTGGACAAGGATGAGGAGCGCGGGCTGCTCCTTCTTCAGGAGCTGCTCCAGATGGTTAAGGTCGACGCCGAGGTCCTTGGCGTCGGAGTCGCACAGGAAGCACTCGAAGCCCATCTGCACGAAGGGCGAGAGCGTCGTGATCCACGAGACCGCCGGGACGATGACCTTCTTGTTCCGCAGGTAGCCGGCCTCGAGGAGGCTGTAGGCCATCAGCAGGTTCGCGGAGGAACCGCTGTTCACCATGATGCTATACTTCGTGCCTGTATAGGCGGCGAACTCGGCTTCGAACTGGCGGGTGAGCGGGCCCTTGGTGACCTGGTGGCCTTCCTTCAACCAATCGGCGAGGGAGGACATCTCCTCCGCGGAGATCGTGTTATCGGCCAGCTTGACGGTGCGCTTAGTCATTAGATTTGAAGGTGGGCTTGGGGTAGAAAATCCGGCGCAGGCCGCCCAGGATGCGGGCGCACAGCTGAAGGACTTTTAGGAAAACAAAGGTGAGCAGGTCGAGCCGAAGCCGCTTCGCCAGCAGCATCATCACGTAATAGTTACGAGCCTGCTGGTAAGCCTTGCCGAGAGCCCGATGGCGGGCGGCGTCCTTCTGCGCATCGATCGTGATCGAACCATCATGGGACGAGAACACCACCAGAGGTTCGGCGACATAGCCGTACTTCGGGTAACGCAGGGTGGCCATGGCGCTCATGAGCCAGTCCGGTCCGACGCCGCGGTATTCGTGCCGGGCGAAGGGGACGGCGCCGACATAAAGCTGATCGAGGATATCCTTCTTGCGAAGAATCAGGGCGCACGGAGATATCAGTCCGTTGATCTGGTGCCGCATGTACCCGCAGACAGAATGGATGCCCGTCGGTCCGAGATTGGAAAAGAGATGGTTGAGGGTCTTGCCGGTCACCTCATCACGGACTTCGGCGACCGACATCGTGAAGGCGACGTCAGGCCTCATGAGCGCCATGCATTTCTCGACGAACTGCGGGCGCATGAAGTCGTCGTCGAAATTCAAGTGGATGAACTCGGCTTTCGCGGCAAGGACGCCATCGAGCCAACAGAAGTGCACGCCATGGTCGATATCACGACGGAGGTAGCGGATCCGGTCGCCGAAAGAGGCGGCCACCGCCGGGGTGTCGTCGGAGCTGCCATGGTCGACCACGATGACCTCGCAGGCCTGGGTCTGGGCGAGGGCCGACTCGATGCAGCGACGGAGCATCGCCGACCGATTGAAGGTCGGAATGACGATGGTGACGAGCGGGGGGGTCATCGGCCGAGAATCTGGCGGAGCTTCGCGGTGTCGGCAACCAAGGAGGTCGGCGTGCCCGTCGAGGCCGGGACGATCTTCAGGGCCTGCGGCGCATGTGACTGGACGAAGTCAGCGATGCGGGTTCCGCGCCCGGAGCCGATGTTGATGATGCCCGCGGCCTGACGTTCGGTCAGGTCGGCGATTGCGGCGACCAAGTCGTCGGCCAAGGACAGGTCGCGGACATCGTCCACGCCGTGCAAAGGGAACGGCTGGGCCAAATCCTCGGTGGCGAAGCGGCGTTGGAGGGTCGGATAAAGGAACGAGCCGGTCTGCTCCGGGTGATAGAAGCTGAAGATACGGCCCACGCACCAAGGCAGGCCGGCCGGACCGGCAGAGGTCTCGACGACCTGTTCGCCCATGCGCTTGGACAGACCGTAGGGATTGATCGGGCTCACCGGGGCGTCTTCACGGAGGGGTTCCGGCTGCGGGCGATACACGTGGCTACTGCTCGCATAGAAAAGCCAGGGCTTTCGGCCGCTGGCGGCCAAAGCCGAGACGAGGTTGGCGGTACCACCGACGTTGACGCGAAAAGCGCGGGCCGGATCGGCCTGGACCGTCTGGGTCGGGACCACCGCGGCGAAATGCAGGACGGCCTCCGCCTGGGCCTCTACAGCCCAAGCCTGCAAAGCGGACAGGTCGCAGACATCACCGGCGAAGGAGTTTACGTCATGACCCCTCGCGAGCAGTTGCTTGATGGCAATCCGGCCCAAGATTCCCCGTCCACCTGTGAGACCGATCCGCATATCTCCAGCAGAGGCGCGAGCGGGTATTCTTTCAATCAGAAAGCCTCTATTAATAAGGGGTTGCCTCCGTTTCGAGGACCGCAGGCAATGTCCGCGTCTTTATGGCAGCCAAGCCGACACTCAGCGTGGTCGTCCCCACCTATAACTGCGCTCCGCTGATGGAGCGTCATCTGGAGTCCATGGCTGCGTGGGCCGACCTCGCGGACGAGATCATCGTCGTGGATAGCCGGTCGACGGATGGTACACTCGATCTCATCCGGTCCCGCCTGCGTCACCCGAATCTCCGCATCATCGAACGCGACCGCGGCCTGTACGAATCCTGGAACGAAGGCATCGCCGCTACCACCGGCGACTGGGTCTACATCAGCACCGCCGGCGACACCATCGAACGCGACCACCTGCTCCATCTCCTCGACCTCGGCGAACGAGCCGCGGCCGACGTCGTCATCAGCCCGCCACGCTTCGTCGACGAAGCAGGCGCTGCCTGCGAAGACCAGAACTGGCCCCCTGGGAAAATCATCGCCGACTCCGGGCGTGATGGGCCGTTCACCCTTAAGGCCGAAGCCGGCTTCGTGCTGACCTTCGTGCATTGCCCCAGCGCAATCCTAGGGAGTTCGGCGTCCAACCTTTACCGCGGAGACCACCTACGCGCTCGGCCCTTCCCCTCCGAATTCAAAGGTGCGGGGGATTCCGTATGGATCCTCCGGCATACCGCACAGAGCCGTCTTTGCTTCACGCCACAGGCCGGCTCGACCTTCTGCGTGCATCCCAAAGAGGAAGAAATCCGCGACGACAAGCTGGCCGAACTGGTAGCGAAGGTCCTCGCCGAGAAAGAAGCCGCATTGGCACAGCCAGGCGTCGCAGGTGAGTTAATCCAAATCCTCGCCGAGGAAAACCGGCTCTTTGCCGAAGTCCAAATCGTACATCGGGAACGCCGTCGTCTCTGGCATAGCCGCCCACGGACCAGCTCGGCGCTTTGCGCATGGGTTGGCCTGACCTTCACGTATTTCCGCAAGCGTGCCAAACTCAAGGTCCTGCGCCGGCGCATCCGCGGGAAATTCGTTCACGCCGCCTGCTATCAGCCGGTCGGCTCCAAGGCCAACGGCTGACCCCAGCCGCAGCCCTCTTCTTCATGAAAAAACACCGCTTCCATGGACAGTTCGATCCTCCGGTAGACCAATACCTCTTCGAACGCTTCTTCCCGGCACTCCGGGGCGGCGTCTCGCTGGAATGCGGGGCCCAGGATGGCCTGGCGGATAGCAGCTGTCTCTTCTTCGAAGAAAGCCGGGGCTGGCAAGGCGTCAACGTGGAGGCTTCTCCGCCCATCTTCGAACGACTTCGCCGCAACCGGCCACGCTCCACTAATATCAACGTGGCGCTCTCGAATCGTGCCGGGACCGCCCGCTTCACGCATGTGGTTTCCCCCCAATACGGAGATAATTTCGGCAACGGCAGCCTGACGCACCTTCCGGCGCACCGCGACGCCCTTGCCAAGGAAGGCTGCCAGTTCGTGGAGCATGAGGTCCGGACGGTCACCTATCCCGAACTCATCGCCGAGGCTGGCATCCCTCGGCTCGACCTCTTCGTCCTCGATGTCGAAGGCCACGAAGCGCAGGTATTCGAGAGCATGCGGCAAGGGGCCTTGCTGCCGAGCGTACTCTGCGTGGAGCACGGCCACTTCGGAGTCGAAAAGATGCGCGAGATGCTCGCCGGACTGCCCTTCCGCTTCGATTCCTCGCTGCACGTGAACAGCTATTACGTCAATACGCTGAACCCGCCGTCCAAGCCCGGGGCGCTCGCGCGTCTGTGGGACCGGATGCGGGGCGATTGACTCGGTCAAGGCGCCGGCTACTTTTCGCCTATCGATGAGCCCGGCTCTCCCCGCCATCCGCATCCCGGTCTATCGTCCTGAACTCGGCGGTAACGAGATGGCGTACGTCCAGCAGTGCCTCGAAAGCACCTGGATCTCCTCGAAGGGAGAGTTCATCGACCGCTTCCAGGCCGACTTTGCACGCTTCATCGGAGCGGGACACGTCGTGGCCGTGACGAACGGCACGGTCGCGCTTCATCTCGCCCTCCTCGGCGTGGGCATCGGACCCGGCGACGAAGTCATCGTGCCGAGCCTGACCTATGTCGCCGCCGTGAACGCGATTCGATACGTGGGGGCGACCCCGGTCTTCGCCGATGCCGACGCCCAGACCTGGCAGATCGATCCGGCGCATGTCGCGAGACTGATCACCCCGCGGACCCGGGCGATTCTGGCCGTACACACCTATGGCCAAGCCTGCGACCTGGCCGCCCTCGGAGCGCTTTGCCAAAAGAACGACCTGCGTCTTATCGAAGACTGTGCGGAGGCCTTTGGAACGCGCATCGGCACCCAGCACGTGGGCACTTTTGGCGATGTCGCCACGTTCAGCTTCTTCGGCAATAAGACCGTGACCACCGGCGAAGGCGGCATGGTCGTCTCCCGCGACGCCCGGGTCCACGCGCTGATCTGCAAGCTCCGCGGCCAAGGGCTCGCCGGTGAAAAGGAATACTGGCACGACGTCATCGGCTACAACTACCGTATCACCAATATCTGCGCCGCCATCGGCGTCGCCCAGATGGAGCGGGCCGACGAGCTCATCGCTCGTAAACGCAGCCTGGCGGAAAAGATGCGCACCGCCATGGCCGACCTTCCGCTCGCGTTCCACCTCGAGCAACCTGGCACGACGCATTCGTTCTGGATGATTTCCGCGCTGGCCAGATCCGAGGCCGAACGCGATGGCCTCCGCCGGGCGCTCCGCCTCGAAGGCATCGAGACCCGCCCGGTCTTCCACCCTGCCCACACGCTGCCCATGTATGCCGCCGGCCAGACCGGCCTCGACGTCTCGGTCGACCTCGCCGCCCGCGGCCTGAACCTCCCGAGCTGGCCCGGACTCTCCGCCGAGCAGGTGGCGGAAATCGCCGAGGCCTGCCGTCTTTACTTCGGTGGCTGAATCTCCCCATTCAGCTGACGTATCCTCACCCGACGCCAGGGTGGGAATCTGCGCTGATGTCTTGATCGGCTGGGCAGGGGGCATGGATCTCGTCGCCTACGTGACACGATCTTTGAAGGCCGCACGCCCACGGTGCCGACTTACCTTGCTTGTGCCCGGAGCGGCGCCGACCAAGCAAAAATTCACATGGAAGTCCGTTCGCTATGCAATCAAGGACTGGATCAAGGCGTTGATCGGACGGCCACGTCTCCCGCAAAATCCGGATATAACGCGGAACTTGCAATCGGACGAACTCATCCGCCGGCTTAAGCAAATCGACCCTTCTCTGGAAATTCGTTACTCCGCCGGACTGGACGACGGGCTAGCACAGGCCGCGGCTGAACTCCGGCTCGACGCGGTTTACTTGGCGATGCGGCGGCCCAAGTCGAGGCCGGCCTGCTCCCTCGTCGGTTACGTTCCCGACTACCAGCATCGCCATCTGCCCCATCTCTTCTCAGCCGAGGAACTGGCGGAGCGAGACATGGTATTCGGGGCCCTCGTCGCCGCCAGCGATGCGATGGTGATGAACGCACGCGCGGTGGCGGAAGACATGCGTCGCTTCACGCTAGGCCCTTTGCCCGAATTACACGTGCTGCCCTTTTCGCCCAACCTTGACCCAGAGTGGCTTAACGCCCGTCCTGAACTGCTCGCGCCTTACGCAATCGACGGCCCCTACTTCATCGTCTGCAACCAGTTCTGGATGCACAAGGATCACCTCACGGCCTTCCGAGCCTTGGCCGAACTCGCCAAGAGCCGTGACGACGTCTCGCTCGTCTGCACGGGCGGGACCACTGATTACCGTGACCCGACCTACTTCGGCAAGCTGGAGAAGGAAGCAGACCGGCTGGGCCTCGGCTCGCGGCTCCGTTTCCTCGGCCACATCCCGAAGCGGGATCAGATCGAGCTGCTCAAGCACGCGGTGGCGCTGGTCCAACCGACGCTCTTCGAGGGCGGCCCAGGCGGCGGCGCAACGTACGAAGCCGTCGCGCTCGGCCAGCGCGTATTACTCACTAACCTGCCGGTAAATCGCGAGGTCGATGATGGGGATGTGCGCTTCTTCCCGCCAAGTGACCACGTTGCTTTGGCCAAACTGATGGAAATGGCCCTAAACGAGACGCCGTCCCTAAGCACTGGTGGCGAACTTCATTCGAAGAGCGATGCCCGACTTGAACGAAACGGCAGGGCAATCTGGGCTTCGGTGACGGCCGCCATCGCAAGTTATCGCAAGACTTAACCCGTTCCTTTGGACTCGGCGAGAAAAGCAGCCTCCGCCTCGAGCATGACCTTAGATCGGTTAGCAATCTTCCGGGCAGGAGAACCAAAATACACGGCCCACGGGGCGCACTGAAACCCACGCTTTATTAGGGATAGGGCGCCGACGGCCGTTCCCTCGGCCAAACTCGCGCCGGGAAGGACGATGCAGCTGGCTCCAACGATGGCGTGGCGACCCAGTACGACCCGCGCGACGTCGACCTTAAGGTATTTCTTCGGGACAGTTGGATTTGTCAGGGCGGCGCCGCTGTAGTCGTCGGAAGCCGAGTAGACCTTGGTGCCATGGGAGATAGCCGTAAAATCAGCCATCGTAATACCGCCGGCACACCCGAGGTAAGCCCCGGCGGCGATATGGATATAGCTCCCAAGATCGAGGCTCCCCGAAGCTGCGGCGATTACCACATAGTCGTCGATCCTGACATTGCTGCCAAGGCGGACATTACTGGCTCCAATGATGGAACAGTTACGCGAGATTTTTACGTTCGTTCCGCACGATGCAAAGCCCAGCTGAGCGAGCTCCTGTTCAGTGAAATATCCTTTATCAAGGGGACTCATGTTAGCTCTAACAACCTAGGCAAAGCCCGGAGTGGGGCAACCTCAACCGACGTGGGCGACTGGCCCCTCTTCATCCTTCCCCTGCCGTGCGGAGTTAGGCTAGGGTGTGGGCATGTCCCAACGGCCCCTTGGTTTCGGCATCTGGGGAACCGGCATGATCGCCGAGTTCCATGCGAAGGCATTGGCCGAGATTGCCGGCGTGAAGCTCGTCGCCGCGTACAACCGCTCGCCCGCCAAGGGACGCGACTTCGCGGCCAAACACGGCATCGCCTTTGCCGAGACGCCTGAAGCACTCCTGGCCAATCCGGACGTGGACATCGTCTGCCTCTGCACGCCCAGCGGCGAACACCTCGCCCCGGCCCTCGCCTGCGCCCAGGCCGGCAAGCATGTCGTGGTCGAGAAGCCCCTCGAGGTCACCCTCGCCCGCTGCGATGCACTCACCGCCGCCTGCGCCAAGGCCGGCGTGACCGTCGCCGGCATTTTGCCCCGTCGCTTCGGTGCGGGCGCGGTCGCGCTCAAGGCCGCCCTCGACGCAGGCCGCTTCGGCCAGCTCACCCTCGCCGGCGCGCTGATTCCCTGGTGGCGCACGCAGGCCTATTATGACTCGGCGGCCTGGCGCGGTACGTTCGCCCTCGATGGCGGCGGCGCGGTCATGAACCAAGGCATCCACACCATCGACCTGCTCCTCTGGTTCCTCGGCGCGCCCAAGCGCGTCTCCGCCACGGCTGGCCTCGTCGCCCACGATGGCATCGAAGTCGAAGACATCGCGACCGGCTGGATCGAGTTCGCCAACGGTTGCCGCGCCACGCTCGCCAGCTCGACCGCCTGCTGGTCCGCGACCGGCTTCCCGGCCGAGATTCGCATCCACGGCACGACCGGCGCCGCCGTCCTGCGCGACGACAAACTCACCGCTTTTGAATTCGAAAAGCCCCTGCCCTCGGATTCCTCCGTCCTCGCTCCGGCCACCGAAGGCGGCGGCGCGGGTGCCAACGACCCCAAGGCCATCGGCCACGCTTGGCATCGCTCCAATCTGGAAGAAGCCGTCGCCGCCATCCGTGCCGGCCGGCAGCCCGCCATCAATGGCGCCGAAGGCCGCAAGGCCGTGGAGCTGATACTGGCGTTGTATCAATCGGCGCAGAGTGGCGGAATGCCGGTAGAGCTACCCCTCAGGGTGGATCCCGCCCTGAAGAAACTCGGCGTTAAGCGTTGAGCAGACTTCAGCTAAACATCCTCTTAATCCGCAGATACCAGCCGTAAGGGCGGGACCGGCTCTCGGGAGACAAGGTAACCGGAACAGCGGGTGCTTTGCTCTTTCCAGCCTTAGCCATCTGGTAGGCCACTTCGAACAGGTTGTACTCCTCCAGCACGCGACGCTTGGCCTCGCGCAGCGCAGGCAGCCGGCGCTGGTAGGCTTCGGGAGTGGCCTCGGCTTTGATGATGCGGGCGACTTCGACGGGATCGAGGGTGTCGATGACGATCATCGCCTCTTCCGGGAAGTATTCCTTGATGTTCGGAGCACCCCAATAGATAGGCACGGTGCCGGCAAGGAAACAGTCGGCAATCTTCTCCGTCCAGTAGTGGTCGTGACGACTGTTCTCCACCGCGACTGAGTAACGGAAGGGAGCTAAGCCATCCCACTTGTCGGGCAGATCGCGAAAACCTCGTCCGAAGCGAGGCATCGGCGAAAGTTCGAGCAATTGCTCGACGAACCGCAGGCGGCGGCGATGACCGCCGATCATGGCCTTGTTGCTACAGATCACCGATATTTCGTCGGTCTTCGCAGGAAAATCGCCCGAGGACAACTGATCGTAGCCCGGCCCAAGATACCAGGGTAAGGCGGTATGCCCGACGGTACGACGCGGGTGGGTGATATCCGGCTGCACGGTACGAACCCGGTCAAAAGAACGGAGCCAACCTGGCTCGTAGATGCGGATGTCGGAAGGCTCTCCGGTGATCAGCATCACCTGATTCGCCGGACAGCGGGTCGTCTCCTTGCCGAAGAGTCCCTCGTAGACAATCCACGCGTCGCACTCGGCGACCTCCTCGTTGAGGATGAAAGTGGCGTCCTTCCACTGACCAAGACCCCCTGGAGTCTGGAGCAGTAGCGGGTGCTTGAGATTGATGGAAAGTTTGATGCGCATGCCTTAGCCTTTGAACTCCTCCATGGTCGCGGCTTTTTCCGAATTGATACCGGTGCGGGCGAAGACCTTGAAGAAGGTCAGGACGACGATCTTCATATCGAGCCAGAAGGACCGGTGGTCGATGTACCAGACATCGAGGGCGAACTTCTCTTCCCAGGAGATCGCGTTGCGACCGTTGACCTGCG
>Ga0209297_1001566_pt1 | contig 13283 bp, 15 predicted proteins | sample S_130805_MF_Meta_FD_187322 | JGI IMG/M metagenome (GOLD analysis project Ga0209297, IMG submission 187322) | Freshwater microbial communities from Lake Simoncouche, Canada to study carbon cycling - S_130805_MF_MetaG (SPAdes) (version 2) | ecosystem: Environmental > Aquatic > Freshwater > Lake ... | reverse complement strand
TGCAACAGGTTCTTCAACAATAACATCTTCTTTAGGAGATGCTATTTCTACGATTACACCTAACTCATCAACTTGGATAATTGTACCATCCATTAGTTGATGCTCACCTTGTGGAGCAGGAGTACCATCAGCCATCTCTACCATACCACCAATTTCCAAAGCGGAAATCATAACCTTAGTACCATCTACTAAAGAATATTCAGCCATCTCTACCTTTGTAACTGTAGGTTCTACAGGTGCAACAGGTTCAACAACTTGTGGCATATCTTCGAATAATGCCTTAATTTGTTTTAATGCTTCTTTTGGATTCATTTTATTTTTCTTTAAATGTTAATATATAGCCTAGTTTATCACTTAACCACTTATCCTTATTATTTACCGTTCAACACATTTTTTAAAAAAGGTGCCTAATTGTTTGGAAGATGTACAAAACCTGTGTACTTTCGTTATGTAATCAAATGACAAACACTATGAGCCACAAGATTCTCCCCCCTCCGATTGAAGTTAAGATGTTTCTGCTTTTAATCGTTTCAGCTATCGTTTCAGTTATTATTCAATTATTAATCAAATAAAAAATCAATTATGAAACAAGATGAATTAAAAAAACAAATGGAATTTGAAGTAGAAAACAATTTCCCAAATGGGGATTTATGGAATGAATTATCAGATAAATTAGATGAACTTGAAAGAGTTCCTAGTAGTTTTGAAATTATTATGCAGATAATGAATTCACCAAAAGAACATTAATTAAAAAATTAACTAATAAAACTAAAAAATTATGAAAGTATTTAACACTAAGTTATTAAGTTCATCACCTAAATTGGAAGATGCTGAAAAAATGGTAAATAACTATTTTTATTCAAGTAGCTACAAATTAATACCCTATCAAACTACTAATGGGATAAGCTACGATATTGTCGGAATCAAAGGTAAATTGGACAATTTTGTAGTAAAACAAGAGAAAGGAAGGTATAAATTTTACGAAATAGAATTATCACATATTATTAAATTTCCTAACAAATTAAAATAACAACTATGAAAAATTTAATCGAAAAGTATGAAGGTCTTGGTTTTCACCTTTCAATTAAAGAAGAACCACTTATTATTGCTTATTGTGTAAGAATCAAAAGTAAAGCAAGATTTCCTAAGCCTTTATTTAATTTCAGATTCAGAAGCATTGAAAGAATGAATGAATTTTGTACTGAATGGATTGAAAGAGTAGAAACTAATATCAATTCACAAAATGAAAGAAAAGCTAAAAAGAAAGAAGCCCAAAAGGTTATGAACCACAATTTCAAAAAAGGTATGATTCTTTATAATAGTTGGGGATATGACCAAACTAACATTGACTTCTATCAAGTAGTTCAATCTAAGGAAAAATCAATTAAACTTAGAAGAATTGAAAGTTGCCACATTGCAGGTTCTGAGGGTTTTATGTGTGCAAATGTTAAACCTATTAAAAATGCTTTTAAAGGTGAACCATTTCTTAAAAAAGTTAATCTTTCAGTAAATTATAACGGAAGCATTAGCTATCACATTGCAGCTAAACATGGTTGTTTCTGCGAGTATGCAAATGCAGAATCAGGAGTTTACTCTAGTTGGTACGCTTAATTAAATATGAATAAAATAAAATATAACTCACTAGCCCTTGCTGCTGAATACCACAAGTATCAGCAGTATGGGGTTAAACCTTATCTGTATCATTTATTAGATGTATGGTTTGAAGCAGAAAGGTTTTGCAATCAAAATAATATTGTAGGGATAAAAATGGATGTGATTCTTTCTGTATCTGCATTACACGATATATTAGAAGATACTACCTTATATGAAAGTAAACTTAAGCAAATAAGTAATAAAGTTTATACTAATGTTAAACTGTTAACTAAAAAACCACCATTAGATAGATACTATATTGAAATATCAAAAAGTGAAATAGCTTCAATAGTAAAACTATGTGACAGGATATGTAATGTTAGGGAATCCATAAAGAATAGAAACTACCATAAACTAAAAAAGTATATATCTGAATCAAATGAATTCAAGATTATATACTCTAATATTAATAAGCCTTTATCTAATAAGTTAGAAAGGCTTTATTTAAAAGGGAAGCTAATTAGTATTTTTCGTATTCAGCCTTACTAATCATTTTGCCTTCTAAAATAGCATCAACCAATTTGTTAGGTGCACCTTCTACTTTGTATGGGGTCGCACCTTTTTCTTTAGCTTCATAACCACCCTCAGGGATATTTCTAAAAGCAACTTCTTCAAAAGAATTCTCAAAGAATACTTCTTTCCCATTGGCAATTTCACTAAGTAAGTTCTCATTTCTCATATACACAATTTACTAATATTATTTGATTATTACAAAAATTTACTGTAATATTTTTTAGATTCTTGCTCTATTTGTTTTCTTTGTTTATCATCCTTCCCAATTGCTAATACACGATATTTTTCGTATAACTCGTGCCCTTTGCCACCTTCAATACCAACTTGCTTTTTAATTTCATTATACTTTTTTTCACCTAGTATCAATTTCGCATTTTCAGGCTTTTCCTTAGCATAAATCATTTTAGGTGTATTTACCTGTATTTCTGCAGTTAGTCCATTAGAAGTCTTTATATTGATAAGATTGCCACTATAACCTAAAGGATTAGATTCGTGTGTCTGTGTTTTAATCCTGCCATTTCCATTAGCTACTCTAGGGTCATTACTTAAATCCTTTATAATGTTTTGCATTGCTACAGGGTCATCAGTAATAATAGTATTTCTTACAGAATCTTTAATGTTACCTAGATTCCCATTTTCTTCTGTATTAGTTTTTCTTACAATAGAATCTGCTGATTTCATATTGATTGGAGTTACAACTGCACCATATTTTTCTGCTAAATCTTTACCTAATTTATCTACCTCAGGTGCTGCATCTTGTGCTTTAGAAACTAAATCCTTTACATCATTGTCTTCAATAGATACAGTTTTACCACCACCTGTTGATTCTTTATCACCACCACCCTCAGGTTGCCTACCACTTCCCGGCCCTCCTAATTCAACTTCTTCTAATATTTTATATATTTCACTCATTACCTGTTGTTCTTTTGAAACTTTAGGGGAATAATTAAATATACCCTCAATAGAAAATCCGTTCACGTTCCCTTGCTTTACTTGATTCCATACATCTTCATTTTCAACTAGCATAGAAACAAACCAACTGCCATCCGGTGCATCCTCAAATCCTTTCATTGGGTGTATGCCTCTTGTCTTATCACTAATAAAACTTTCAAACATTGTTACCCCTGTTTCAATTTGGTTAGGGTCGTGCATTAGGTTCACATTGTTTTGATACCCTTTCTTAAAATACTTTTGCACAATCTTAACAATCGTGTCTTTAGAAAAAGCAACATAGTAGTCACCAAAATTAGCATCACTTCTAAAGATAGGAGTGTCAGCCAACATAGCGCAGCCACTAATAATATGCTTATCTTCACTAACAATTTGAAACTTCTGTTCATTTTTAAATGCATTCCAATTCTTTTGAATTGCAGGTCTATCTACTAATGAAACGAATTGCACCTCTGCATCATCATTTAAATCATCAGATATTTCCAACATATATAAAGGTAATTCCATAACTATAAATATATTTATTTTAAATATTAACTAAATCGTGCCCTTTGTTTTATTGCTTCTACTCTTTGTTGGTTGCTTGTTACATCAGTCTCAATCACATATGCCCTTACTGCTTGATTGCCCATTTGGTTAATTGATGCTTGACTTATGTTTGTAGTTTGTGCTTGTGGTGCAGCCGGTGTCATAGGTGCAGAAGTAGATACATTTGGTAGTGATGGTGCTGAACCTCCACCTCCTGTTGGTGTCTTTACTGCCATAATAGCTTTTACATTCTTTATACCACCTGCTATTGCAACACCTGCTGCAACTGCTCCCAATGCAGGACCAACAACAGGAATCCCTGCCATTGCTTGATAAGCCTTTTGTGCTGCTAAGTATGTATCAATGGTTGCACTTGCTACTGCGAATGCTTTACCTGCTGCAGTTTCTTTACCCATTACATCAGATAGTCCACCAAGTAATGCTGATATTTTTTGTGCATTTTCTATCTTAGCTTGTGCCTCTGCTTTATCAATATCAACCCTAGCCTTTGAATTAGCTTCAACTCCTGCATTATATGCAGTCTCTAAAATTAAACCTTTATCAAAAGATTCTTTTAATAACAAATCTTTCTTATCTAATAATTCTTTTTGAATATCAAATTTACCAACATTTTTTGCTATTTCTTTATCTAAGTCAGTAATATCTTCTTCTGCTTTCTTTTTATCTGCAATTAATTTTAATGCATCTAATTCAGCATTTTCTTTTAGTTGAAGTGCAACTTTTAAAGCAATCTTTTGTTCTGCATTATATGTTTCATTTTTTTCAATATCTTGATATTGTAATAAATAGTTTGCTTCTAATTGCTCTTTAGCTTTTTCATATTCATTCTTAATACCTATTAACTTGCTTTCAAGTTTTATTTTATTTAATTCTTTTTGAAATAATTCTTCTTTTGCTAAGTCTTGTTTTTTAAACTTTTCATTTATTACATCTTTTTCAGCTTGTTCTGCCTTTGCTAAATCACCATTATCTTTTATTCCTGCTTCTGCAAGTTTCTTTCTTTTCTCTGCATATGCTTCTTCTATTGTTTGAATCTCTTGCTGCTGTTGTGTCTTAAGTTTTTTGTTTGCTTCGTGTAATATAGCATTTGCCTCTTGTAATTTCTTATCAATTTCTGCTTGACTTTGTGCTCCCTCTTTTCCTGCTGCTTTATCTAAACCTTGAACTGATAATATATATCCTGCTCTTTTTTCTTTTAAACCATTTAATGTTTTTTCTGCTTCTTTTATTGTTGCATTACCTTCTGATTCAACTTCTTTAGGGTCAAACAATTGAGTAACTAAACTATCATTACTTGCTTGCATTTGTGCAGCAAGATTTGTAGTTTTACCCAATGCTTTATTTATAGCATCTAATAATTGCCATAATAACTTACTAGGAGTAGCAATGAAATCTAATATACCTTTTAAAATATCATAGTTTCTTTTTGATGCTTGTAATTGTAAATCTTTAGTAATCTTAGCATTTTGCAAAGTAATTTCTGCAGCTTTAATTGCTTCATCACTTTGTTTAATTTTGATATTAAGAATTTCCCTTTCTGATTTACCTTGAAGTTTAAGTTGATTGGTTTGACTATCTATTGCTTCTAACTTATCTTCTTCTGCTTTTAAATTTAATTTAGCTTGTTCATTTAACCTAGTTTGTTCAGAAGTCACACCACTTACTGCTGCTTTAATATCATCCCAATATGCTACCAATGTACCTATTGCAACTAATAATAACCCAATACCTGTTGCAGCAATTGCGCCTTTTAAAAACTTAAATGATGTAGATGTCATATCTACTGCACCGGTAAATAATTTTTGAACTACACCTGCTGCTGCTATTGCTGCATTGTTAGCTTTTTGGAATAAAGTATTGTTTTGTATTACTGCACCTAATTGTCTAAATGAATCTATACTTTCACCTACTGCTTGTAACCCTTGCGAAATAGCCATTGCTGATTGCACCTTTAATAATGTCTTTTGAACATTATCTGATTCAGCACCAAACAATGCCATAGCACCCTGTACTGCACCAAATCCACCGGCTACACCTGATAGCGAAGCAGTCAATGCTTTAAACTTTGCATCAGGATTAAAAGCGTCTGTCAATGCCTTAGCATCACCAATTCTATCTTTTAATTCTCCTGCTTTTTTAGCAGCTTCAACAGCTTGTTTTGATGTAGCACCAAACTTATCAGCCAATGCCATAACATCCTGTTGCGCCTCTCTTAATTGCTTTTTAAGTGAACCTACCGAACTTGTAGCACCTGAGGTATCTACGTTTACATTTAAATTTAAATTCTCTGCCATTAGTACGTTGTTTCAATTACTTTTAATAAACTTATTTTTGTTGTGTTATATTCCATTGGATTATAACCTTCTACCTTATTCAATCTAAATAGTACACCATCTATCCAAATGTATTTGCTAAAGTCTAAATTAAATATATCGATAGTATTTAATAAAGCTGAACAGGTTAATAGCTTACTGTTCTTATCCGTTATCTCTGACATATATGTACTATGAAATACATTGAACACATTATTGCTAGTGAAATTATCTGAACTATAAAATACCTCTTTAGGTGCTCCAAAATTAACATCATTTTGTGGGTTTGCAGGGTCGTCTAAATGTCCTGCATAACCGTATGAAGTTAATGTCAATAGCGTTGCTGATAAATTTTTAATAGACCACGAAGCTACTGATGCTATTTTCTTTACTTGCATTATTCTAATTATGCTATCCATACTATCCTCTGCACTATTTGCATTAGACTTTTTATAAATAGCCGGATATACTTTATCAGTTCCAATAGCTTTAAATAAAACGGATGGTGCAAATATTACATCAACAGTCTCCGTATTCTTACTAAAGTCAAATGAAGTATCAAATATCCTGTCACCATAAGATTCCGAATATTTCTTTTTATAGTTGTCATTGTAAAAGTCGCTATCTTCTTTAAATTTAAAATTATAATACCTAGCATTCATTTCACTCATAGGCTTAATGCTTAAAGGCTTTGACCTGTCTATTTTATTAGACCAATCATTTGCGTTGGAACTGTTAACATCATAAAAATCAATATATGGTTTTATGATAATGTTATTCTCTTGATACCTGTCATCATACACATAAAGATTAAACATTTTACAAATGCTTAAAAATAAGTCTCTTTGAAATATACCTTTAGGAATACAATCATTCATTAATAAACTATCCCCTATTGATAATGCAACCGGTATTAAAGAAATAGCATTAAAACTAACATCACCATCATTTATTGTAACAGGATTATCAGCTTTATTATCTGCATCATTTGCAAATCTAAATTGTATATAATCATTCTGTATCATTAGTATCTCAAAAGTTCCACTAATAAAAAAGTCATCACTAAAGAATTCACTATAAACAGTAACACCATTTTTAAGAATACTAAATGTTCCCATTGTAGAAGTGCCTGTAAAGTTATAATCAAACTTTAGATTGAATGAAGAAGCACCGGTATATGTAAATTTTGAATTAGCACTTGATGGCACTAACCCTGAACCGGTAACTGTTGTAAATCTAACAAAGGAAATGTTTAATACCTCCTGTGGTACAGTTAATAAAGCATTGTTTAAGTCACTTGTCGTTTTAGTTAACTGCTTTTGATTGTGTGGTATTACTAATCTTTTAAAGTAATCTGTTGAAAAGAAATCACACTCATAAGTGTAGTCTATATTTTCAAACATCTTATCTATATATTCTTTGATATATATTGCCGGTCTAAATGTAGTATATTGAAAGTCTACTTTGTTTGTACTTACGTTTCCATAATCTATCAATGGATAATAATAACCCTCACCTCTTGCAGCATCCCAACTTGCAGTTATATTAGTTGTATTGTAAACGTGGTCATAAGCACTAAAATCTAAATCTTCTAATTTCTTATTACCTATTGTATTCATAAGACCACCTAACTCACCAAACACGCTGCATTGATATTCAATAGTTTCCTTATCTACGACTATTTCTAAAATCCTTAATGTGCCTTTAAATATTTGTACCTTGTCAATATATATAATACATTTAGCAGATTTACTTGCATTGAAATTATAGTTTACATTTGGTTTAGTTTCATCAAATTCATTAGCGTTCCCAATATCAAATACAAATCCAAATATTTGGTTATTCCTAGCCGTACCTGATAAAGATATTGTTTTACTAAATGATGTGTTCTTAGTTCCAAAATCTGTTATGTCATCTATGGTATAAGTAAATTCCGTACTTATGTCCTGTAATAAATCTAGTCTGTTATCTTCTATATATATTTCTGTACTAATCATTATCTAAATTGACTTGTTAAATATTTACCAATTTCAATATCTATTTCAAAGTTAAATAACTTATCACTTGTTTCTAATTTATATTCATAGTTAGTGCTACTGATTGTTACAGGGAAATAAGCACCTTGTACTTCCATATATACAATAGTACTTGCGAATAACTGTGCCAACCATTCATAGTCTTGTTCACTTACCCAATCGGATATTAGATGGAACTTATCCTTATGCTGAATAGCATAGTTTAAAGTCGTTTCATTGTACTTGTTATATGAATCAATGTTTGACATTGCATTGCCGGATAGCTGCCAATCGTTGCGCCTATATGATGCCCTTTGTAATTCGGTTGACCTCTTATTGACCAATGCAAATTTCATAGTGTCCCAACCCCCTAGCCTATTAAGGAAATGCAAATTATACTGCCTATATTTAGGATAGCACTTTTGTATAAACTGTAGCTTTCTAGATATTGCCACCCCTCGTTTTAAATAAACATTATACCCATAAGTATTTTCTGTAACCAATGTTCTACCTGCAAAAGTATTTATATGCCCTGCCTGACAGTTAAATAGATTCATTTCACCTGTGAATGTTATACCACCACTTACGGTATCTATGACCGAACCTGATTCGTTTATAACATCTACAAAAGCATTATATGTACCTGCAGTAATCTTAAAATATGTAGCATAAAAATTATCACCATATTCAATCGTAATATTTTCCGTTTCCCTTTCCGTTATCCAATCATCTGTAAAGTTTTCTAATAATAGATTGTCGTAGTAATCGGATAATACTAAAGGTGTATTATTATTTACAAATAATATATCTGCAAATAATGGTGGATAATAATTGTAAGCAGCTAATGCACCTGATGCAAGGTTAGATGTAGTTATCAAATTGCCACCACTTACATACTCCTCACCTACTCTAATTTGGCTATCTACTTTTATCTTGTCATTAGATGCTACTAATATTGAACTGCCGGATGGTTCAAAGTAATTAGTTACATATGAACGTACCATTGGTGATGCATTAAACACCCCATAGCTGCCCTCTGCTGATGGAGATGGATATACTTTTGTTCTGCTCACTTGAGCATTGTTTACATATACATCATACACAAACTTAAATGAAAGTTCACCTATATTAGTTGAACTTGATACGAACCATAAGTCATCGTGCATACTTGAATAAGGTGCAGGGCTACTTTGTATTGTTATTGCCATTTTTTATTTCTTTACCTATTTGTCTAATTTTAATTTGTATATCTTTTCCTAGTGCTGCCTCCATAACTTCATAGAAGTTTTTACCAAAGGTTTCTTTTTGTGCATTGTCAAAATAATGCGTTGACCTTATTCCCTTTCTGTGGATTGACCTAGCCACCATATAAGCTAATGACTTTTTACTATCTATTGCTTTTTCTTCTACACCTAATTTCTTATATTTCTTTACTGCAGTTACTTTCAATTTATTATAGCCAAGCCATTTTTGAGCAGCAGATATTGGAATAGCTTTTTTAGATGGGTTAAATTTATAAGGGGTATTTCCGTCTGCCTTTATGTTTTTAGTACCCTTTACACCTTTGTTTATAAAGTCCCAATACTTAGAAGCCGGTTCACTTTTAGGGTAACCTAGTGATAATGTATAGCTAGTCCCAAACTTTGTTAAATCAATTCTAATGTCATTAATAGCACCGGATGCAATAGACTTATTTTTATTTAAATTCTTTTGTGCAGCCTTTATAAACTCACCACCAAAGTCCCTAAGCATCCTTTCAATAACAGGCATTTCTCCCTCTTTCATAGGTTGCTCACCTATTGTATTAATCAACCCTTCCCCTAATGCTATTGCCTGTGCCTTGCTAATACTCATACTAATAAATAGGGCAAAGGTACAAAAATAACTAACCCCCACCTTTTTAGGGCAGGGGTCAGCAAATCAAAAAAACACTATCTATCTAACCTTCTTTATTTGCTCTTTGTCATAATCATTCTTAGCTTTTAAGTATGAAAGTATATTTAAACATTCTATTGTGCTAAGTTCATATGCTTCTGTAACTGTGCAACTTTCGTACTCGGCAATAAGTTTGGTTGAAAATTGCCATCCAAAATAGTGCATAAATTTTGAACCACCTCTTTCGCTTTGCCCTGTGTCATTCCTGTCTGCATCATTTTGGTCTCCAAATAACCCTTTGAAACTTCTATCCAATTTCTGTATACTTGATAAAAAAAAACAAGCGAGTGATAAACATCTATAAATCTTGCAGTCAGCATATCACTTGAATATTGTTCGTGCTTACTAGCATCATACTTTTGTTTGAACCAAATACCTAATATCCTTTTTTGTGGCATAACCATTGTCGCTGCTAACTTGTGCAGGTTATTATATAAGTCCTCACTAAATACCTTGCTTTCAATATATCTAGCAAATGGCATCTTGCTCACATCATAGTTCAGCTTATACCTTTTGTTTTTGTTAATTGATATATACTTTACCGGCTTCCCTTCAATGGGTTTAGTTAGGAATATAATGCTCCTCTTTAGCTTTCTAAATTCGGTTAGTGATAAGCTATCAACCTGTGCATCAGTCATATTATTGACTATTGATACTAGCTTAGAATCGACTTCTATTTCAGTCAGATATTTGTCTTTAGAATTATAGACATTGTATATTTGTTGGTATTGCCAAACATTTATTTTGTGCCACATATGCTTTTGATTTTGGATAAAGATAATGCAATTACATATATTAAACAAGCTATTGGAATACTAATGATAAAAAATCTTATGTACTTCATTGCTAATCGTTTATGAATTTATAGAATATCCATTTGGCTAACTCCCATATAATAATTGCTAATATTACTGTCATAGTTATTCTTTATAAAACTCCTCTTGAAATGATATTAATTCCCTAGTCATATTTTTAAGTTCCAATTCCTTTTCAGCTAATTGCTTTTCAAGTCTTTGTATCTTTTGAATAAGACCCTCTATTTCCATCTTATCTAAGATGCCTTGTTTTAATTCGTAGTTATTCATAATGTTATTTTATTTTATTATACATCTTTTCTGCCTTCTTAATTAATGTTATTAATGATACAAGTGTATCAATATCTAATATTATATGGGTATAACCCTCCGTATTTATTTGTATATCTTCTGCTCCATTAAACTTACATTCATATTCATCTAATTCACAGTCTACTATTGTAGTAGTTATTTCATCATCATTAAGTATAAGTTTATTATTATTAGGATATAATAAATCTTCAATGTTTTTATTCATAGTTATAGTTTTTAAAATATCCCTGCCCATCTAGGAAACTAACCAACATCCCTATTGTTTAATTTATTTGATTGTTTGTTGCAGGGATAGTATGTTTAATTATTTTGAATGTATGCAGTTGCTAAGATAGCTAGTATCATTATTACTACTGCCTCAAAGTTATATTGTTTCTGTTTCATAGTGTTTGTGTTTAAATGTGCGTTGGTCAGTCGCACCCCTGACTTTTTGGGTTAGTTATTTATAATTTGTAACTCATTTACTAAATCTGATAATTTTTTATTTGCTTTTAATCTTGGTAAAAAATCTTCATCAATAGACATTAAGCCATTATAATCGTGAGCAATTGTTTGTCTTGCCATATCTACATCTTTAGTTTCTATCATTTCAACTAAAGCATCTGAATAAGGCATTAATTTTAAAGCAATACGACAAGCTAACATTAAGTTTGTGCTACTAACTTCTTCTTCAATAAAATTTTTGATTGTTTCAAATTGTTGATTTTTCATAAATAGTGTTGCAGTTTTAAGAGTGCCTCTCTGTTTGTTTGATAAATCAAAGATATATAAACTTATATACTACTTCCAAACATATTGCTAACTATTTTTAGACTTTGTGATGAACGGTAAATATTAGGGATGAACGGTAAATGAGCCGGTTATTAATCAAATACGGCTCAAAGTTGCACTATAAAGCAACTTCTTATGATTGATTATACGAATGAGTATCTGCCGTTACCTCTCCTAATACTAAAGTTAGACCAAGCCAAAGCCAATGCCATAACACAGTCATCGTGGAATCCACTAGGTGCAGAGTATTTGACCCCATTAGCAGTAAACTGATACTCAAAGACTTGCAACTCATTGGTGATTGCTCCCTCAGGGAAGCCAATCCTGCCCTGTTGGATGGCAGTAGCAAGACCCTCCATTAGCTGCTGCTTACTAGAACTCGTAAACTTTAATCCCTCAATTGCTATTCCCTCCCTTTGTAAGTCCTCTAGGATAGGGTCACCAACTCCGGTGCTATCGACCAATATAGGGCATCTAGGCAGCCTCTTTATATTTTCCTTAGTATTATGCCAATCCATTTGATACCTGTCAAAATAAGCCACGTTACCCCCATTATCAAGACCTATGATAACTGTATGGTCAACAGACTTTGCAAGGTCAATACCAAATGCCACTATTGGCTGATTGCTCATAGGCTTTGTGCAATCCTGTATAAATTTGTTACCAAATGGGTTCGCACTATTCTCACTAGGGTTTGCCATATACTCTTGCTCAAATACTACATTCGGCAATTGCATCCTAGCTTCATCTATTTCCTGTGGGTCTATAAATGGATTGTCATAGCTAGTGAACTTAAACGAAGCCCAATCATTCTCACCGGCTTTCATAAACAGACTATAAAAATAGTTCTTACCTCGTGGGGTTGAAAGGAATATAGCCTTACCCTTGTAATCGGTCAGCGTTGGTCTAATACTATTCTGCCATCCAGATTCAAGCTCAGGGATATAAGATGCCTCATCTATTATAACTAAATGAAACTTGCGACCCCTTAGGTTATCCAATCGTTCCCCTGTAAAGAATTCCACCTGCCCACCATTGGGAAAATCTATTTTAAGGTCAGACTTGTTTTTAGGCAGTTCTAGGGATTCAGTTAGTTTAGCAAAGAAAACCTTAGCCAATCCATAAGTAGGGGTTATATAAGCCACAGAAAGCCCTTTGACTGCATAGGCAACTGAAAGTATCTGTGATAATTCTGACTTACCAAATCTACGACCACACATCACAACCCTGAAACGCTTGTCGCATTCTAGTATTTTCTGTTGGTTAGGGTGTGGGTTAGGTAGAAATATCTGCATTATAAAATGGTTTTACCATCTACAAAGATAACTTCTATTTTATTATCTGATTTAATATCCACTTGCTCTTTAGGCTTACCGTACACTCTAGTAAGTAAAGTGTCTAATGAGTATAAGCTGCCATTGCTCATAGACTTTAGGATTGCCTTAGCTACTGTTTTT
>Ga0209297_1001563_pt1 | contig 13300 bp, 26 predicted proteins | sample S_130805_MF_Meta_FD_187322 | JGI IMG/M metagenome (GOLD analysis project Ga0209297, IMG submission 187322) | Freshwater microbial communities from Lake Simoncouche, Canada to study carbon cycling - S_130805_MF_MetaG (SPAdes) (version 2) | ecosystem: Environmental > Aquatic > Freshwater > Lake ... | reverse complement strand
TTTGAATATTATGTCAGGTGTTGGTGATAAACTCGCTTCATCATTACTTAAAAGTTTAATGCAAGATACGTTAGGATTTGAAAGTCCTGATAGTAAAGAAGATGAAAAGAGTGAAGAACCATCAAGTGTTTCTGGTGGTGATACAAACTTTGATAATGTTGTTAAAAATATTATAGACAAACTTGAAGGTGGTTATTTCCACCCTAATATGTTAAAAGACGGTAGAGTTAAAGATTCTCGTTATGGTAATTCAGGTGAAACAATGTTTGGTATTGACAGAAAGAATGGTGGAAGAATTAATACAGGTTCAGCTGGTCAAGAGTTTTGGAGTATAATTGACAAGGAAAATGCTAAAACAAATTGGAAATGGAATTATAAAGGAGGTTCATTAGAACCAAGATTAAAATCATTGGTTAGTAAAATGATGAAACCATTTTATGATGAATTTGCTCAAAAATATTTATCTCCTGAATCTCGTGAAATTGTTAATAAAAATAGTGGTTTATTATCTAATTTTGTTTATGCCACTTGGAATGGTCCAGGTTGGTTTCAAAAATTTGCCAAGAAAATTAATGATGCCGTTAAAAGCGGTATTACTAACCCAAAAGAATTAAGTAAAATTTCTATTGACGCTAGAAAAAATAGTGGTAATAGTTTAATTGCTCAAGGGGCTAAAAAAGTAAGTGATATAATGGGTTCAAATTATTCTTAATATGAAAAATATATCAAAAGAAAAATTAGTCCAAGCACTTAAAATTCTCTACAAATTATGGAAAAGAGAACACGATACTGATAGTGATTGGCCATCAAAACATTATATTGAGTGGGAAGCTGGTGTTCCGTATAACTTTTTTAAGAAGTATTCAAAACAATTAGGTCTTGGTAATGAGGCTGATGATTACTATTATTGGATGAACGCTTTGGAAGAAAATGAAGATAACTTAGACAATGAAACATTAACTGTTGATAATGTTATTGTTCCAAAATATTATACTTTTGATGTTGAAACTTATGAAGATAGGGTTGAACAAGTACATGTTACTTATGAGGGTCAAGTAGAAGGTTATTTTAATGAAGACCAACTAAATAGAAGTTTCTACGAATTGGGACAGGGTGAAGTTTTTGATTACTATGATTTTAGTGAAACTGACAGAGATTATGGTGATGGTGAAGGTAATGGTATAGAGTTAAGAAGTATTACTATGGTTTCTGACGTAATACCAGAATCAAACAAAAAAAGAAAAGTTATGAAAGAATCCAAATTGGATTCGTTTATTGATAGTCTCAATGAGTCTGAGACAAAGTTTTTGATAGAAAAACTACAAAAGAAACTCCTTTAATTATTTTTTACGACCTTTTTTCTTAGGTATTAAATCACCAAGACTTTGTTTTTTTTCTGAGATGTCTTTTTTATAAGTTATACTCACAGACACAGGTCCACTTTTTGTAATGGAATAATCATATCTCCAAACTGATTTACTATTTTCAGTTTCATACACACGTTCAAATTTTGTGTTTTCAGACGCTTTTGTGGTTCCAGACATAGACATACTACAAAGATAATAAAAAACCCCTTAAACGTCAAATTTAAGGGGTTAAATTTAATTTTAGTAATGGTTATTCACCATCTTTTTTAGGTTCAGGATTTTTCTTCTTAGCGAAGATTGCTTCCAACGTAGTAAGTCCCAAGAAACTACCACATAATAAAGCCAATGTGTCATACATGTACTCAGGTGTAACACCTGATTTAATAGTTGCAACATAAGCCAATCCGATTAAGTTAATCAATGTAATGATACCTGAGAATCTTTTAGAAGATACATCAGAACCATCACCCATTAGTTTCATAAAAAAGTTTTTCATATCAAGGTAATTTATTTTTTATAAATATCAATAGATATTTATTTATCAATATGACTTGTCCAATCACCACAAATATTTGCAATACCTTAATAGAAAAGTATTCATTCTTAAAATCAATAAATCTACATTGCGTAGATAAAGATAATTCATCGGTTTATATGGACCCATCAATTGTGGTTGATACAACGCCATTACCCGAAACATATTTTGATTTAAAAAGAGATGTGTATACTATGGTGAACGAACAAACAAAAAAGATACCACATTTAAGAAGTGGATGGAAGATTACCACTGAAAATTAAAAATTCCCTAGAAGTTCTTATAGAATTAAATTAAACTAGAACTAGTTAATTAGCAACTAGACTAGAAGATAGACTAGAATAAATATGGCAATTTTTGTCTTTTGTTCAGTTAATTTTAAAATAAATTATATTTCTTATTATGAAGGCAAAACTATTAGAATCGTATGTTAATAGAGGGTGTAAGGAAAAATTAGAGTTGTTCTTCGGTGTGGGTTCAAGGATTGAAATAAAACAAGTGTTCCCTCTTTCACAATTAAAAACAGAACAAGTTGAGGTAAAGGTTTTTTTAACTGACCCTGAAACATCAATGAATTATTGGCCCGAAAATATAAATTGGTTGATTGAAGACTCGTGGGAGTTTGTTCACGGTAAAGGAGCTAAGGCGGTTGTCCAAGCAACCTACGACATTATTTAGTCGTAGTATCTTTTATCACTTTAACCTCTTCACAATGTTTCTTATGACACACAATACGGAAGGTATCGTGTACAATAATCTTTTGGGGGTTTGGTAAATAGATTGTATCAGGACCATCATAAAAAACGGTATCCGTCATATTTGTTTTTGGATTAAAGAATCTACTTACTTTAGGTTCACAAGATTTAATAACAGAAATTACAATTGTTGATATAAGAACAACAAGTACAATGAAAACACTAAGACCAATTTTATAGGCGTTTGAATAGGGCGATTTTTTACTCATACCACAAAGATAATAAAAAACTATTGTAAAACAATACGTAGGGTAACTGGACCTGATTTAAATTCTGAACCAGACATTCTTCTTGCCAAATAAAAATCTCTTTTAAGACCTGTTTCTAATGTTTTGGCACGACCAACATTACTTTGGTTATTATCTGTTACAGAAACAAAATGGTTAAATGGTCTATCTAACAAATCTTTTTTAAGTTTGCCAGTTCCATCAATAAAATTTGGGGATATAGGTAAATAAGATTGAAATTTTTTTCCGTCACAAAATAATGTTAATGTATATTCAACGTCATCACCGTCACTATCTTTATCCACTTTCAATTTTGTAATAAATGGATAGATATTTCTAAAGAAACTAACTAATATTGATTCCAATCTATCCATAGATTATAAATATCTATGTTTTTGGAAATCAATCTTCGTAGAAATATTGTTTTTTTAACTCATCAATATACTTCTTGGCTGTCAATCTTTTTGAAGCATCATTTAAGTTAGGAAAATCATCACCATAAGCATTTAACAAAACATTAACCAAGTACTTTTTGGAATTGTTTAATAATCTTGATTTACCATTAACGTACATTAGAACAAATGGTTTGTCAAAAAAATCAACATTTCTACTTTCAACTTCAACATTTGCCTTTAAGAAATCATAAAACTTTTTATCAACACTTCCTTGATATTGTAATTTAATATCATTTTTGTCATCTTCAGTTAAAATTAAACGTCCCATATATTATAAATAGAACAAAATATGAAAATAGTTTTGAAAAGTCAAATCGTATACTTATCTTTGTTATATGAAAACACTATTAGTCATCTTATCAAGTATCACAACAAAATTGATGGTTATTGGAATGATTGTATTTTCAAAATTTACATATCCTGAAGCATCATCAATCCTAAATCAATATTGTTTTGGTGATGGAGATACTCTTGTATTGGATACATCTTATTTGAAGGTGTCTCCTGTTATTACAAAAGAATTATCAACTATGAGAGTTGGTGAAACAAGAATTGTTAGATTTACTCAGAAGGATGATTGGAGACTATCATACGCAATTAATGGATTTACTTTGATTAAGAAAAAACACAAAGTTATTGTTAAACAATATATTGTGTTTGATAAGACAGGAAAAGTATATACCGATTTAAATTTGGGTGTTGCCAAACTTAGAGTTGATGATTGTTTTGCCCACACCTTTGATTGTACACCATTTTGGGTATACTCAGAATTCTCACGCTAAATTTTTAGGAATTTGAATAGAAACTGGGATACCTTTGTATCCTAGTTTTTGGTAGTAAGCGGCCATTTCTTCAACCCCTTGAACTAAATTACCATTGAAAATCTTCTTAAATGCACCGGAAACAGTTTCGGGTATTTTTTCAAGGGTATAATTTTCAGGGTGTGCATTAAAATTGTTAAAGTCGTAGATATCATCCAGCTGGTAGTAACTACCTTTATCGGAAACACTTGCATTACCTATCGTTAAAGCAATATTTTTCATTATATCTTTGCCTGAATAATCTTCTTTACCATCTTTCATTTTAGCAAAACTAAAATTGGAAAGTTTATAAAAATCAACATTTTTGGGAACAGAGGTCGGCTTAGCTTTCTCAATCATTACCTTCATGGTCTTGAGCTCTTTATCGGTAAAATCTTTTGTAGTAACAGGATTTTTTCTCAGTCTCAAAAATTCAGAAAAAATTCTATATTGCGGCGGTATGTTAATAAAACTTTCTTGTTTCATAGGTACAATCCCTTTGGCAAAATCTTGAGCCCTCATTTCACCCGTTCTTTTTTGTTTTATATTTTGTTGAGCATATGGGTCAAAAGTATCTCTTTGATATCTAGCAGAATCAAAATTATTTTGAGAAAGACGATAAGGTACGTCAGCCTTTGGTTTTAAATTTGTGAATATTTTTGATGAAATAGCGTCAGATACTTTACCTGTAGTTTTAATCCAATTGTTTGACCCTTTTTTTTTAGCGTAATAAACATTACCCTCTTTTTTATAATCATACGGGTCACCATCTTTTCCTTGAATAATCTGTTCTTGTAAATGTAACGATGGTGGAAATTCATTTGATTTAGCTCTATGAGGTTCATCTCTTTTACTAATAGTTTGTAATATTTTTTCAAGTACTTTAACGGTCATTTCCTTACCGTTTTTTTTGTAGTATGAACTGGCTAATTTAAATAACTCAACTTCATCACCATATTGTTCTAATATTATAGATTTGCGTTCCATCTGTAATAAATATCTTTTGTTTGTTTTTTGTTCATTGTACTGATGTTTAAAATGAACATGGTCAGGTTCCATTTGGAAGGATGGTGCGTCATACGCTCCTGCACCTTCATCAGTTTCACCTTTAGTGTTTTCATGACCGCATTGATGACATAGATATGGATGTTTGTCATCAGGTTCTATGTCCCAAGACCATCCACAATTTTCACAAGTAACGTCTTTATGTTTTTCAGAAATACGGACTATTTTTTTCATAACTATTAGTTATAAATAGTATGGAAATAAAGTTCTTTAAATTTTTAATTAAAAAAGTCTGCTAACCTCAGCCATAATTTGCTGTTGTTGTTGCTCAAGAGCTTTAATTTGTCTGAGGTCATTTTCAGTTGGCTCAAATTTGTCGGCTTTGATTAATCTAATTTGTTCGGTAACTCTACCGTGTTGAAATAATAAGTTATTATATGCTTGGGCTTTTTGTTCGTTTCTGTCCATGAGTATAAAATAATTGTTTCTTTGATTTAATGAATAGTTAGTTATTATTAACTAAAGTAATTGGTTAATAAACTTTTAATATTTGGTAATAGTTTTACAATACTATCTTTTGTTTCAGAGTTGTTTAACATATCATCCAATAATTCATAATCAACATAGTTAACAGCGGCATTTAAATTTCTGTGAAGTCTGTAGGCTTTAATTAAATCACCCTTTTCAATTAAACTAAACAATGTGTCATCAGTACTAAATTTTGGTGACTCCTCCATTAATTTCTTTAATACTTTATTAACAGCATTTATAATTTTTGGGTCGTTGATTTGTTCAACATCTTGTTCTTTTTGTTCTGACTTTTGAATTTTCAATCCGTTCATTTCAGGACCGAATCCAACGCCAGATGGGCTTTCGTTCAAAGAATTATATCCATGTTCTTGGTGCATACCCAAGATTCTACTTTTTTCTTCTTCTGTAATAATAAATTTTTTCATTAATAATAAATATCACACTACCAAGAATAACATCTCTCGTATCTCATATTCAACTTTTCTGCACGTTTTGGTTTCCAAACTTTTTTGTGTGATGAACAGGAAAATAAAAACAAACAACAAACAAGTAATTTAATTTTCATAATTTTTGAATTCAATATCAATCCAATTTTTACTTCCAATTATATTTCCAAATAATTCTCTGGCTAAATTATAAAGTTCTAATTCTGGTTGTGAACCATTAAAATTATTTGAATATACAGTAAAATAATAACTTTCTGCTGAAGACCAATTACCCTCATCATCAACATCATCAGCATCTTCTTCATACTCATTTAACACAACGGTTAAATCAGAAAAATCTCTATAATACTTTTTTGTGAAAAAAGTTTTTAATAGTTTTGTTAAACCCTGTTCTAAATTTTCTTTATTCATAATTAATTTTCAGTAAATAAATGAATACCATTCTTGTCCACAACAAAAAGAAGTATTTTTATAAAATAATCCTTACCCACCAATGGTTTTAGTATTCTATTTGGAATAATATGTGCGTGCCACCAAGCTGTGTCCAAGTTATAATTTTCCCATAATTTCCCCCTTACCTCCCACTCAGATAAACGAGGTGTTGATTCCCCGGTACCTAAAAATTCATCTTTAGTTATATTCAAAAACATTTTTATAACTAAGATTTTGGATTCAAAAGGACTAACATTAACTTCAAATTTTTCAATAATATCATTTTCTAAAAGATTCAAAAACGAATCTCTATTCATTAATTTTTCTATTACATTTGTAAGTTCCATTTAAAACTTTTGAATGGTTTTTTGTGAGAATGAAAAACCCCAACCTCCATTGGGTCTGTTATATCCCAAATTGAAAGTTTTATCTGCCTTATTTATGATACTTTGTCTTAACTCATAAAGGTTTGTTTTAGTCAACTCATCATCCAAATTATCTACCAAAACATTAATAACAATTTCGTTTCTTCTGTTTGTAAACCACACATCATCAACCCTATCAAAATTTGATAAGATATACTTTTTAATAATGTTTTCTTTTTGGCTTTCTGTAATTAGGTATTTCATTAGGTATAAATATAAGAAAAAAATTTAATTTTTAATCATGGAGTGTTCAACAAGTCTATTACCACTAGCATCAATAACAATTAACACTCCCCAAGATATTGTTTTTAATAAACCTAATGGTCTAAGTATTTTTTTAATAATGGTTTCACTAAGTTTATAAGCGTCAAAATTATTTTCATACAACATTCTTTCACCATCACCACGTTGTCCTTTATTATTAACATCAATATTAAGAATAACTTTAATAACCAACAACTCTACATCATTGTGTGATGCCACGGTGTATTCGTGTATAATATCATTTGGTGGTATAATCTTTGGGTTATTCAATAACTCCAAGATGGCTTTGTCGGTGTAAGTCATTTCCATGTAGTTTCTATAAATAGTTTGTTAGTATCATAATTTTTTATTACCTTTGTTCCAAATGAAAGATTTAGGTAAGCTAATTAATAAGATGATTGACAAGGCTGTTGTGGGTTGTGATAAATATGTTCACAATCATAGTACTTGGTTAATTTTTACTGATGAAAAAAAATGGGTTATTGAATTAACTAAGGATGGTACTTTGTGGTACAATTATAATTTTTTCAAAAATTTATTCAAGGTTCTTTCTTTGGATGTTGTTGAAAATCAAAACTATATCACCAAATGGGTTGAAGATACCATTATAACTGGGGTGAACTACACCGGGTCAAATACCCGAGATGAGTCCCACCAAGTTGAAGACACCATTCAAAATGGGGTTAAAGAAACCAAAGATGCTCCATACTATACTAATGATGTAGTTGACACAATAATTCAAAATGGGGTGAAAAAAACCCATATTAATTATAATGATGAGCCGCTTCGTGTTGAAGACACCATTCAAAATGGGGTGAAAGAAACTCACCGAGATGCTGAGCGACACCCAAAGACTGTTGAAGACGCCATTCAAAATGGGGTGAAACACACCGTAGATACCACACATCATAAAAACAAATATGTTGAAGACGCCATTAAAAATGGGGTGAAGCACACCCGAAGAAACGGGGATTCAATGAATACCGATGCTGAAGACGCCATTATAAATGGGGTAAAAGAAATTGAATTACACAAAGGGGTTAGACCATCTTCGGTTGAAGATACCATACAAAATGGGGTGAAACACACCCGGTTAGCAGTCCTTTCGCCAAAGTCTGTTGTTGAAGACGCCATTCAAAATGGGGTAAAAGAGACTAAAAATCGGCTTAATCGTGATAGACGCATTGTTGAAGACACCATTGAAAATGGGGTGAAACATACCGAAAAATCCCTACAAATTGATGGTTCTTGTGTTGTAGAAGATGTTATTCAAAATGGAATTAAAGAAACTCATGATGATGTTTATCACCATAAAGGCAGAGTTGGTGGTGTAATTAAAAATGGTGTTAAACAAACAAAATTAATTGATTACTCAGACAATACTGAATTTATTGTGAATGGTGTTATAAGTAGGGGAATTAGTATTTAATAAAACTTCTACGTAACCAATAATACATATCTTTATCCCAAGCCTTATCAAAATCAATTTTAGATAACATCCATAACAATAACTCTTCTCTTGATACTCCACAGTATTTGTGTAACGCAAATAATGCATTATAGACCGTTTCATTTAACATACCTAGATTATCGTATAATGGAATATGATATGTATCCCATCCATTGACGTACATTATGGGATGTAAAAATTCAATTTCAATTTTAATACAAAACTGATAGGTCCCTGAAACCGTATGGTCCATGTAGTGAACTCTTACCACTTTTACCATTTTATCAATAATATTCGGTTCCATACAACAAAGATAATGTAATTTACTTATATTTACAATTATATGGTAAACGCTATTGAAAATGTACTAAACTTGGTTGTGAAACCAAAATATCCATTAGTGGATGAGATAGTGGTACGTGAAGACAATGATTTTGATTACACTACTTACTTGATTTACATTATATCAGATAAGTACGAAGCACTTAATTATCAGAATGAGATTGTTAAAGATATTGAAAATGTTTGTAAAAGTATGGGATTAAAAAGAAGAGATATTGAAAATATTACTTTTGCAACAAAAGGCATTGATTATTAAGAAAATGGGTTTTTAACAGGTGAGGACTTGTGAATAGTTTCCCTTCCTGTTTTGTCCACAGAATAATTAGAATTTGGAAAAATAATAAATGAATCAAGTTTATTATTTACGTAAACAATGTAATCCAAATTTCTCTTATACATATACGATTTTTTCATACCAAAAGTATAAACACCAATACCGTTATCAGTTTTAAAAGTTTTGTCGGCTGGTTTTACTTGGAACGTTTTTCCTTTTATTGAAAAGTCAATTGAATCAACTCTATCTTTTATTGAACCCAAACAATATCTAACAACATCTTTATCCTCAAGACCAAATTTTTGTTTAACAAGTCTCATAAAAGTGTCTTCTGTTTTAGAACCACTATCAAAAGACCTTATATTTGTTTTGATTAATTTTTTAAGAATATCACTACTTTCACCAAAAAGTTTTTTACCATTTTCTTTTATCCAAGATTTAAAATCATCAGTGGATTCGTTTCGGTTTTCTTTTTTATACTCCTCTATCAATATTTTAATTACGCCAGGATTTGTATCAAAAAAGTTAAGGATTGACCATCGTTCACCAGGAACTGCTGGAAATATATCAATCACACCATCCAAAGTTTCACAATCAGGTTGATTGATACGACCCCAATTATTTGGATATATTTCTTTTAAAGTATCCAATATTGTTTTTGGTACTCCTGATTCGTTTTTCTTCAAATATGAAACATCAAAGTTTCCTGTAGATGTTGGTTTTTGTTGGTCTACTAAATCCAACAAACTATCCATTTCTTGTGGGTAAATCTGTTTAAAGACAGAACCTTCAACATAGGCATTTCTTTTCAAACGATTATAATTAAAATCATCAATATCAAATTTGTAAACCTCACCATCATTTGATATCAAAGCAATATTTTCGGTATCAGAACCAAACCTTCCTGATTTAAGTGAAAGGTTATTAAAGTATATCCTGTTCATTGGATACTTAATCCACGGCTTAATATCACGAAAAGTAAATTCAACATTAGCATCTCCGTCTGATGAATTTTCAGTTATGATAGTTTTTAATATATTTAAAAATTTAAATCCCATAATTCTCTACTATTAATAAATACACTTATACACATATTAAACACAATTGTTTTAACTTAAATGTTAATATGTTATCTTTGACATATGAAACAAAAACTTATTTACCCAATTATTTTGATTGTATTAGGACTTTTAACATTTGTAAGGTTGTACTTTGACTTAGACCAAATTGGTTGGTTTACAGAGTCCCTATCACCGTTGATTGCGGTTTACGCTTTGTACAAGATGTCAAAAGAACAATAAACAAAAAACCCCACCTTTTGAGTGGGGTTTTTAATTTTTATTTTGTTACTTTTTTATAATGTTTTGTTGAATCCGCATCGGGTATAATTGTTCCAACAGGATAAGTTGCTCCAACAGGTGCTTGTGTTACAGATGTTTCACCAGGTAATGCTCTAACTGATTTGCGTAATGGTAATGCCAATTCATTAATTGGACCATAACATTTAGCCAATGTTACACCATTAACTTTATTTGGTAATATCTTACATGGCATACACCACATATTGCTCATACCACCACCTGGAGTTTCAGTGATTGTAAATGTTCTGTTTACCGTTGGTAGATTCTGCCAAGTTGGTGCTTGAGGAACACTGTCATAATACCAGAAATAAGACCATACAGTCTTATCTGTATTATCAGGAGTGATATAAGGGTCACCAACCAATAAAGTGTTCACAAGAGCCGTTCCTTCCATTACAGGACATGTAGCACATCCTTCAAGGAATGTATCTCCTTGAACAACAATTTTCTTTCCTGTTAATGTTGCAGGTGATGCTCCACAGAAGGCAAACTTACCGTGAAATAATTGTAATGCACGTTGGTGCGTAAATTCTTCTTTACTCTCTTCTTTTTTTCCATTATCACAAGAGGTCATCGCTACGATTGTGAATAATGTAATTAATGTTAATAATATTTTTTTCATGTTTTTTTTAATAAATATAAATTTTACCACTGAAGGTTAAACAAAATCAAGTTCAAAAGAATCTTTGTTATAACCGTACTTCTCAAATAAATCTTTCATAAATTTTTCAAACTGAGTTCTTATATCCCAATACCTATTCATTCTTCTGTGTCTTGGGCTAATAATTGAAATTTTTAATTTGTCACCATTAATTTTAATTGACATACGTTGAATATACTCATTAAATATAGATTCTTTAATTTCCTTTTTAATCTTTTTATTCATGACATTTGTAATCCATTCGTCACCATTCATAACATTGGTACCATAACCGTTCATATTTAATTTACCATGAGCTGGCGAACCAAATTCAACACCAAGAAACTTTTGAATATTAATTCTTAGATTAGCTTGAAATTCATTGGCTTGTCTTTTTTCTTCATTTGAAAGTTTCAACCAATCTTCAACATCAATGTTAACGCGAACATAAACTTCATTTGGTTTTTCTTCACCAATAGTTATCTTATATTTTGGATTGATTTTTATTCTTGATATAATTTTTGACAGGGGATTTGCATATTTTTCAGTAAACTTTTCTTCAGGTCTGAATGTTTCAAATTCAATGGCACCTTTTTGAATAAGTTGTTGGGTAAGTGGAATAATTCTATTTGGTGAATACCTTGAAGTATCTAATTCGTATTTTTCAATAATTTCATCTCTAAGAAGTTTATCCAAGTAACTAATTGGTAATTTCTTTGAGAAGTTTTTACCAGTCTCATTGGCATAAAATCTTAAAAACTGATTCCAATAATCTTGATAATCTTCAGTTGTTAAATTTGAAAAGTCTATTTCGTTAGCCATTAGTAAACTAAGATTTCATCATTGAGTCAATAAAGTTGATTGAGTTTTTAACTTTAGTCCAATCTTCATTATCAATTGCTGAACGTAACATACGTTTAACATATTCAATTTTTGTTACAACTTCACCAGACAACGCATCTGAAAAATCATCAAGATGAACATACTCATCATCTTTTAAATTGTCATATAATCCTTTAATCTCCTCATGTCCATAAGCACGGTTATTCTCGTGCATTTCCAAAATTCTTAATTTTTCTTCCTCGTTAATAATGAATTTACCCATAATATTATAAATATAAGAATAATTAGTTTATTGGTTCTCGTTCCAAAACTCACGAATTTTATCACCAAGAAGATGGATTAATATTTTCTCGTATGTTGGAATCTCTTCGTAATCCGTGTGAGGAAAAATATCATACATCATTATGTCAATTACATAATTAACAAAATCTTCCACATCATTGTATTCATCGGCATCCAAACTCATACCGTTATTCATCATAACATCATACATGAGTTCCTGTAGACCATCCAACCTTCTTTTCAAAGGTGTAGGGATAATCATATCAAGTTGTGTTTCACTAATTATGTATCTCATATATTCATAAATACAATGAAATATACTTTAATCCTTGGGATATGTGTACTTAGCATTCTCAAATGAATCGGTTGAGATGAACTCACTGGTCAAGTAATCAATAACCTCTTTCATTGCCACACCTTGTTTCTCAGGACCTTCTTCGGCTTTAATAGTTAAAGCAACACCACCAACCAACATGGCTCTCAACATTTCAGGTTTAACTCCTTTGTCGGCAAACAATTGAAAGTTTAATCTACTACCAACATATGTCATATCCACCCTAACACTTAATGTTTCATTTTCCTGTATCATAATAAAAATATACAAAAAAGATTTCAAATAAAAAAACCCCAACATAAGATGGGGGGTTATATTATTGTTCTTCTTTTTCTAAAACAAACTTATAGGTTCCCCCACGAGTAACTGTTGATATTAATCTCCATCCTTGTTTTGCCAAATTGGAAACCTGAGCCATTCCTTGTCCAAAATCTTTGTTGCTAATATAGGTATATTCGTATTTCATTTTACAAAGATACAAAAAATAAATGAAATAAAAAACCCCCAACTTAATGATGGGGGTTAAAGATTA
>Ga0209297_1001556_pt1 | contig 13334 bp, 16 predicted proteins | sample S_130805_MF_Meta_FD_187322 | JGI IMG/M metagenome (GOLD analysis project Ga0209297, IMG submission 187322) | Freshwater microbial communities from Lake Simoncouche, Canada to study carbon cycling - S_130805_MF_MetaG (SPAdes) (version 2) | ecosystem: Environmental > Aquatic > Freshwater > Lake ... | reverse complement strand
TCCCATTTTGACAGATCATCTGGCCACCATTGAGGGGGGCTTTGGCACCTTCAACCGTGCACTTACCATTTGGTTGAACCGCTCCACTGTCGGTTGGTGTTGGTGTTGGTGTTGGTGTTGGTGTTGGTGTTGGTGTTGGTGTTGGTGTTGGTGTTGGTGTTGGTGTTGGTGTTGGTGTTGGTGTTGGTGTTGGTGTTGGTGTTGGTGTTGGTGTTGCAACAACAATTTTCACACCGCTATTCCATACAAGTTTCTTTCCGCTTTTTATACATGTGAATTTAAATCCATTCGCAGTTGCAGTTAAGCCTGCTTTAGTGCACGTAGCACCAGCCTTAGGTGTTGCTGAAAACCCTGGCTGGCCGAGTAAAATAAGGGCAAGTGTGATTACAGATATTGCTATTGCCCGTACCTTTGATGACATGGCAGATAGCGTAAATCCGATCTCCGATGCCGTCAACGGATTTGACTCATGTTTTTACGCTGAGAGTGTTAGGCCAAGCCAGGCGGCAAGTACTCCAAAACCTAATGAGAGAATTAAATTAAGCGCTGCCTCTTTATATCGGCGAAGCTCATATGCCAAGAAGATATCGAGCATGAACGTTGACCAGGTAGTAAAGGCTCCCGCAAAACCAATAGCTAATAAGTCATGAGTGTGCTCGCTACTTTTGAAAGTAACGCCCAAAAGGAAAGAGCCCAGAATGTTTACAAGAAATATTCCATAGGGAAGTTGTGTGAATCTGCGAATGTATTGATCGATCGCAAAGCGCGCCGGTGCACCAACTGCGGCACCGAGAATCACATATAAAGTGTTCATCGGCGCACCGGAATGATTTTCCTAGCTAATGGAAGTACAATAATGACAATCACTATTGAAAATATTAAGTTCTGCAAGAGAAATACCAATCCCCCATCGCGTGGTTCAAGTGATTGTGCGGTTACTGCAGAAAAGGTTGTAAGTCCTGCGCAGAAACCTGGAAGCAACAAATGGCGAAGTTCAGTAACTCCACGACGCTCCATTAATACAAGAAGTGCGCTTGCAAGTGCCACGCCAATCATGTTGGCGGTTAACGTGCCTGTGCGGTCATCGGTAATGGCTATTCCTAAGCCATAGCGAACCAGTGTTCCAGCAACACCACCGATTGAAACTAAGAGCAGGGATTTCAGAACGGCCGTGCTTTCTTTGTAACTCCTGAAATTAGGCGCGTAATGATGCTAATAACAAGTGCTGCAAAGATTGCTGACCAGAAGTTGTTCACATCTAACTTATCGCTCCATCTTGCAACGAGCATTAATATTGCGGCGTTAACAACTACAAGAAAAAGACCTAGAGTCAAAATCACTGCTGGCAAAGTGAGAATTTTAAGCAGCGATCCTAAAGTTGCATTGAGTAGGCCAAAGAGAAGTGCAACCCAAAGATAGGTTGTGAATCCGCCCTTAACATCAATGCCTGGTATCAAAGCAGTAGCAACCCAAAAGGCGGCGGCGAGGGCGGCCCAACGAATCAGTAATTTCATGTACTAAACGATACCGTCACGCCTACGTATTTTCGAGCCTAACCAGCGGGCTGGGTCGTATTTAATATCTACTACTCGCTCTTTCATAGGAATAATTGCATTGTCTGTTATGCGGATATGTTCGGGGCAGACCTCAGTACAGCACTTTGTGATGTTACACATTCCCAAACCGTGCTCTTCTTGTGCGGTTTTCTTGCGGTTTCTCAAGGTATCGAGAGGATGCATATCTAGCTCGGCTATCCGGATAAAGAAACGCGGCCCAGCAAAGGATTTCTTGTTCTCTTCATGATCGCGAATAACGTGGCAGGTATCTTGGCAAAGGAAGCACTCGATACATTTACGGAACTCTTGACTGCGCTCGACATCTACCTGTTCCATACGTGCCGCGCCGGGTGCTAACTCAGCTGGGTGCGCATATGCGGGGATTTCCATTGCTTTCTTGTAATTAAAAGATACATCCGTGACTAGATCTTTTATTACTGGGAATGCGCGAAGCGGAGTGACTGTGATCGTCTCTTCATCATCATAAGCGGCGACCTGAGTCATACAGGCTAAGCGTGGCTTTCCATTAATTTCCATGGAACACGATCCACACTTGCCGGCTTTGCAGTTCCAGCGAACAGCTAAATCACCCATCTGTGTTGCTTGTACGCGGTGAATTACATCGAGGACTACTTCGCCCTCGTTGGCCTCGACTTGAACATCTTGAAGGGCGCCATCGGTTGAATCGCCGCGCCAAATACGTAGATTAATCATGCGTGCCATTAGTTGGAACCGCCTTTCGCAATTTCCTCTTGTGTCATGTATTTCTCTAATTCATGAACATCAAAAAGGTCGAAGAGTTCTTTTGGTAGTGATGGGAGTGCCTGTTCGCGAACATGTACCTGCGTCCCATCAAATGATGAGATGTGATTGAGCTGTCGCCACTTGTTATTCATTCCTGGGAAATCATCACGGGTGTGACCGCCACGTGATTCTTCGCGACGGATCGCGGATTTTGCAGTTGATTCGGCAACTAATAACATGTTGTCTAAATCAAAAGCTAAGTGGAAGCCGGGATTGAATTTACGTCCCCCGCTTACAGAAACATTGGCACTGCGAACTCGAATATCTGCAATCTTTGCAATTGCATCTTCTAATTCACTTGCAGTACGGATGATTCCAACTAAGTTATGGGCAACCTCTTGAAGCTCTGCATGCAGGGCGTAAGAGTTTTCACCGCCAGCTCGATCAAATGGTGCTTGAATCTTTGCTGCCGCAGCTTGTATCGCCGCCTCACTTACTGGATTCTTTCCATTGTTTTTAACGTACTCTGCAGCGCCAATTCCAGCGCGGCGACCAAAGACCAACAAGTCAGTAAGCGAGTTACCACCTAAACGATTTGAGCCGTGCATTCCACCTGCAACTTCACCGGCGGCAAAGAGCCCTGGTACTCCAATAGCAGCTGCAGTATCAGGCTCAACTTCTACGCCGCCCATGACGTAATGACATGTTGGGCCGACCTCCATTGGCTCTTTTGTGATGTCGACGCCAGCAAGTTCAAAGAACTGGTGCCACATCGATGGAAGGCGTTTCTTAATAATCTCTGCCGATAAACGCTTTGAAACATCTAAGTACACCCCGCCGTGCTCGGTGCCACGTCCAGCTTTAACTTCGCTGTTAATCGCGCGCGCAACTTCATCGCGAGGTAACAACTCTGGAGGACGGCGGTTGTTGTCTTGATCTGTATACCAACGATCGGCCTCTGCTTCATTGTCGGCATAAATGCCTTTAAATACATCTGGAATGTACTTAAACATGAAGCGCTCTCCAGCAGTGTTAGTCAGAACTCCACCTTCACCGCGAACTGATTCAGTAACTAAAATTCCACGTACTGATGGTGGCCATACCATTCCAGTTGGATGGAATTGCAAGAACTCCATGTCAACCAAGTTAGCTCCGGCTTTAAGAGCTAATGCGTGTCCATCTCCCGTACCTTCCCAAGAGTTTGATGTAATTTTGAAAGTCTTTCCAACTCCACCGGTTGCGATAATTACAGTAGGTGCCTCAAACAAAACCTCGGAACCACTTTCGCGCCAATAACCATAAGCACCAGAAACTTTGCCATTCTCTTTCAAAATATCGGTAATTGTTAGTTCGGCGAAGACTTTAATATTGCTCTCCATCGAACCATATTGTTCGCCATCTTTTTGTTGGAGGGCGACAATCTTTTGCTGCATTGTGCGGATGAGCTCTAATCCTGTGCGATCTCCAACATGTGCAAGACGAGGGTATTCGTGTCCACCGAAGTTGCGCTGTGAAATCTTTCCCTCTTTAGTACGGTCAAAGAGTGCGCCCCAGGTTTCTAACTCCCAAATGCGATCGGGTGCCTCTTTGGCATGGAGCTCGGCCATGCGGAAATGATTGAGGAATTTGCCTCCGCGCATAGTGTCACGAAAGTGCACCATCCAATTGTCATTATCGTTGACATTACCCATCGATGCTGCAGCACCACCTTCGGCCATAACCGTGTGGGCTTTGCCAAATAGAGATTTGCAGATGATGGCAACACGCAAGCCGGCCTCACGTGCTTCAACAGCTGCACGTAGTCCAGCTCCGCCTGCACCAATAACAAGTACGTCGTAAGAGTGACGCTCTAATTCGCTCATAATCAAATTCCTTTAGAAGAAGTAGAAGTTAGTGATTGCACCTGATGCAACCGCGCGGACGTATATATCGGCACTTGCAACTCCGAAGAGTGAGATCCAAGCAAAAGTTGGATGCATGTGATTAAGTTTTGAAACTATCGTCCAGGCCTTATATCGAACTGGGTGTTTCGAGAAGTGTTTTAAGCGACCGCCAAGTGTGTGTCGGCATGTGTGGCAGGAGAGCGAATAGAACCACAACATCGTTGTCGAGAATAGGAACACGAGTGTTCCAACACTCATATGGCCCCACTCTTTGTCGCCATTTCTAAATGTCAAGATCGTGTCCCAGGTTAAAATCACATTGAAAATTAAGCCCGCGTAAAAGAACCAGCGGTGACTATTTTGCAAGATAAGTGGCGCGCGAGTTTCGCCGGTATATTTTGTATGAGGCTCAGCAACTGCACATGCAGGTGGTGACATCCAAAATGCACGGTAGTAAGCCTTGCGATAGTAGTAACACGTCATACGAAAACCAAGAGGGAAGATTAAAATAAATAGCGCTGGAGAAATTCCAATACCGAAATACTTATTATTAAAAGGTTGACCAAATATTGATAGTGCGCTTCCCGGTTCACATGATGTAGATAAACATGGTGAATAGAATGGTGAGATTAGTGGCTCTGAAAAATAGTATTTATTTTCAAAGGCACGAAAGGTTGCATAGATAACAAATGAGAAGAGAACTCCGAAAGTTATAGCTGGTTGTAGCCACCATTTATCGGTACGCAAAGTGCGCTCTTTAATCTTTGCTCTACTTGGCGAAAAAACACCTGACATTGCTAGCCCCCAGCCTCATTGATTTGGGTAAATCACTAGGGGTTAGTGTCCTCTTGCCGAGAAAAAACGGCTATTAGAATCTACGCTAAAAGGCTATGAACTCAGCCACATACAAAGAAAACTGGCGGAGGGCGTGGGATTTGAACCCACGAAACTTTCGTTTGCCGGTTTTCAAGACCGGTGCACTCGGCCGCTATGCGAGCCCTCCGTGGGAGAGGTTACCTGAAGACAGCGCTATCGAAAAATCGGCGAGGAATTAGGCGGGCAGATCCAATAACTCTTCGATGACTATCGCTACTCCATCATCTGCATGAGGGCCGGCAATTCCACTTGCATAATTTGCCCCATCAGGGTGGCCATCGGCCATCGCGTACGAGCGGCCACACCATTGCAACATTGAAAAATCATTCGGGTTATCACCAAATGAAATGCAATCTCTTGCATCAATACTTAGGCGTCCTGCAACTTTGGCTAGAGTCTCACCTTTTGAAATACCCAATGCTGATATTTCCAGTAATGACTCTCTTGCATTTGAGTGAGTCACGGTCACCAATCCGGATAGTTCGCGCAGTGCGATATCTAGCATTTCATCCGATGTGAATTCAGCGCCACTACAGCGCGCCAACATTTTAAATGCTGGACCCTTAATCGCATCTTCAATTCTTTCGACCCCTACATTGTCCAAACCAATATCCCAGCGTGGAACATAACTTTTTTCGCGGTGGTAATAATCATGGGATTCGATTGCAAATGAAATTGGAGGAATGGCTGCCCGCAGGCGTCGTGCAATTTCAACTTGCTCTTCTTTGGAAATCATCCACTCTTCAGTAACGGTACTTGTTTTGAGGTCATAGAGCATTGCACCATTGCCACAGATCGCTTCACCGAAACCAAATGCGTCGCGGATTTCATTCATCCATCGAGGTGGACGGCCAGTGACAAAATAAATATGTATTCCTAGGGAATGCGCCTTTGAAAAGGCGGCGACAGTGCGCGCCGAAATTGTTCCATCATGTTGAACAATCGTTCCATCTAAATCAGTTGCAATTAATTTTGGGCGCTTACTCACACCAACTCAAATCGCTCTGCACCTAGAAACGGTTGTAACGCTTTAGGAATACTCACTGTTCCATCTGCATTTTGGTGGTTCTCTAAAATCGCAACAATCATGCGCGGGATTGCAACTAATGTTCCATTTAGAGTCGCGACAGTTTTAGTGCCATCTGCATCTTTAAAGCGAATATTTAAACGGCGAGCTTGAAACTCAGTGCAGTTAGAAGTACTCGTAACTTCGCGATAGGCCTTTTGTGTAGGTATCCAAGCCTCAATATCAAACTTTCGGTTAGCACTTGAGCCAAGATCCCCAGATGCGACATCGATAACACGGTATGGAATCTCCATAGCATTGAGAAAATCCTTCTCCCATTGCAACAGGCGCTTGTGCTCTTCCTGGGCTTGATCTGGATGACAGAAGGAAAACATTTCAACTTTATCAAATTGGTGAACGCGGATAATTCCGCGCGTATCTTTGCCGTAAGTTCCAGCTTCACGACGAAAACATGATGAGTAACCGGCGTAGCGCAACGGCAGTTTTTCAACTGGAAGTACTTCATCCATATGAAATGCCGCTAGCGGGACTTCACTTGTTCCAACTAAATAGACATCATCTTTTTCAAGGTGGTAGACATTTTCTGCAGCCTGTCCTAAAAAGCCTGTGCCCTCCATTGCTGGTGGGTTCACTAAAACGGGCGGTATCACTGGTGTGAAGCCGGCTTTTAGAGCTGAGGCAATGGCGTAGTTAACTAGAGCAAATTCAAGCATTGCGCCAGAACCAGTTAAATAATATGAGCGAGAACCGGCAACTTTTGCGCCACGCTCAGTATCAATTGCACCAAGAAGTTTGCCGAGTTCGACATGGTCTTTAGCTTCGAAATCAAATGTACGTGGTGTGCCAACGTGCTCAATAACTACAAAGTCTTCCTCTTTGCCGATTGGTGCAGCGGGATCCAAAATATTTGATAACTGCATAACAAGTTTCTTTGTTACATCCTCAAGCTCTGCGCGCTTACTGTCAGCATCTTTAACTTTACTTGCTAAAGCTTTTGAGTTCTCAAGTAGGGCTTTCTTTTCATCTCCTTGTGCGCCGGCAACAGCCTTAGATAATGTGTTTTGCTCTGCACGCAAAGCTTCGAATTCATTTATCGCCAAACGCCGCGCTTCATCACTTATTAATACTTGATCGACAATAGTCACATCTTCGCCACGCCCTTTTTGCGATGCACGAACGGTTTCAGGATTTTCGCGCAGGAATTTTATGTCAATCATTTACTTATTTTTTCTCGCGGATATGAACCTAAGAAGCGGATATCTTGACAAATTGCACGTAGGGCTTCGATCGTCTCCTTTACTGGAGCATCGGTGGAGTGGCCCTCTGCATCAATGATGAAGTGGTAGTGACCGAGCTCAAGGCCTGTTGGGCGGCTTTGAATGAACGTTAGGTTTACCTCGCGTTTGGCGAACTCGTTCAAGATATCTAGCAAAGCGCCTGCATGATCGATACCGATAAAGACTGCCAATGATGTGCGATCGAGGCCTGTCGCCTTTGGTAGCGCACCGGGCTTAGAGATCAGAACAAATCGGGTGACGGCGCCAATGTTGTCGCCAATGTTGTCGGCGATAACGCGAAGTCCATAATGTGCTGCAGCCACTGGGGCTGCGATTGCGGCATCGAACTCTCCGCGACCTATCGCCTCGGCTGCAGCGGCCGTTGAAGCGGTTGCAATTAATTCGGCCGTTGGGTAGTTCTCGGCGATATATGCACGGCATTGAGCCTCTGCATGTGGGTGGGTTGCAATACGGCGGATCTCGATTGAATCATCTTTAACCATGAGGGCAAAGGAGACCGGCAACGTTACTTCGCCAACGATTGATAACGGCGTACCTGTTGCTAGCTCATCGAGAGTTCGGGCCACAACACCTTCGACCGAGTTCTCGATTGGAACTAATGCAAAGTGTGCCTTCCCGACGCGAACTGCATCAAGGGCGGCAGTTACATTCGCATATGGAATTAAGGAGTCATTTGAAGAAGTGATCTTTTTTAGCGCCGCTTCGGTAAATGTTCCCTTTGGGCCAAGATATGCATATGTACTCACTTGCTAATGATACCCGAGCACCTTGCGTGCAAATGACGGATTATTTGTAATTAAAACCTCAACACCGTTATCCGAACAAAAACGCATGTCGTCAGCGTCATCGACGGTCCAAACAAAGAGTTTTCTGTGATCGTGGGTCAGTTCGGGCTTTGATCGAAGAAACTCCACGCTCGGGCCTAAATACGCAGCTGATGTGAACCGGCGCATGGGGGCATTGAATCGATCCTCTAAGAGGGCCACCGTTGGTTGAAGTGGATCAATCTTTCGAATATTTTCAATAGCCAGCCATGAAAAGGACATGATTGTTATTGCCGCCACTAATGGTGCCTCATTGATGAGTTGCATTACTTTCTTTTCAACTGCGCTGCCTGTCGGTACGGGATGTTTGGTTTCAATCGCCAGCTCTTTATTGTTATCTTGAGCAAGCTCGAGCAGCTCTTCTAATAAAATCGCCTCTGGGTAGTGGCGCCTAATCTCGGTGTAATCCATTTCAGCAATTCGTCCTGAATAACTCGCAGTCCGCTTCATATCGGCGTCGTGCCAGAGGAGCAACTGGTTATCTTTTGTGATACGAACATCACATTCAAAGCCATCTGCCCCAACATCAAGGGCCCCTTTATATGCGCGCATAGTCATCTCGGGGAAATCGATGGAGGCTCCGCGGTGCGCATAAATCTTCATGATTAAAGATTAACAGGGGTTAGGCTTACCTCTTATGGGCGGCTTTTTCTTTGACAGCAGTGCGCGCTCAGCGCTGGGATTAGTGCGCAGTGGAAATGAAGACTCGGCTTTTATTTCAGGCCGTTTAGTAGCTGTTGCCGATGGAATGGGCGGGCATGCTGGTGGAGAGATCGCATCAAAAATCGCAATCAGAACTCTCCAATCACTTACTCCCATGCTTACCGATGAAACTCTTGACCCGGACTCAACTGAGGATTTACTCCTTAACTCACTTCACACAATTGACTCTGAAATTGGAGAGTATGCAAGTGAGGCTATAGAAGTCCGTGGCATGGGAACAACATTGACATCTATTTTGCTTCACAACGATTGTGTTGCACTGTTACATGTTGGTGATTCGCGATGTTATCGCTTGCGAGCAAATACTTTGGAACAGTTAAGCAATGACCACACAGTTGTTCAAGAACTCTTAAGTCAGGGCGCAATAACGGCCGTCGAAGCTCTCGAACATCCCCAGCGATCGGTATTGACTCAAGCACTTATGGGAGATGGCAACATAACCCCTCTCTTGCAAATCTTTGAGGCCAAAGAGGGTGACCGCTACTTACTCTGCAGTGATGGATTATCAAGTGTTTTGACTGAGAGAGAGATAAAGGTTTTTCTGAAAAAAAGCGGCAAAGAGGATGCGATTAAAGCACTCATTGACGCTACATATATTCAAGGCGCCCCTGATAACGTCACTATCGTCATTTCAGATATCACTCGCGAAGAAGTAAGGGCCAATGAAGTTTTGGGGGCGGCTCTGTGATCAACTCACTGCTAGGCGGCCGTTACAAACTCGGCGAAATGATTGGCACAGGAGGAATGGCCGATGTTTATGTCGCCGAAGACACTCGCCTTGCCCGTCAAGTTGCAGTCAAAGTATTGCGAAGTGATTTGGCGCGGGATCCATCTTTTGTTGCGCGCTTTAGAAAAGAGGCGCTAGCTGCTGCGGGTTTGAATCATCCAGGAATTGTTGCTGTTTACGACTCAGGTGAAGAGCCCGCTCCGTACATTGTTATGGAGCTCGTCTCTGGACATACTCTGCGCGAATTAATTCATAAGGGCGAAAGGGTCCCGCTAAAACGCTCCCTTGAAATCGGCGAGGGTATCTTGGCCGCCCTTGAGTATTCACATGAGCGCGGCATTGTTCACCGTGACATAAAACCTGCAAACATCATGATTACCGATCAAGGCGACGTCAAGGTTATGGATTTTGGAATCGCCCGCGCTTTGGCCGATCTTGGTGCGACGTTAACTAATACATGGAATATTGTCGGTACAGCACAGTATTTATCTCCTGAGCAGGCACTTGGAGAAGTTGCAGATCTGCGCAGCGATATTTATTCAACTGGTTGTTTGCTCTACGAAGTTCTAACTGGCAAGCCACCGTTTACTGGAGAGACGCCTGTATCAATTGCTTACCAGCATGTCTCTGGTGTTCTTATCTCTCCTAGTGAGCTTGTGCCAGATTTGCCGGCCGGTATTGATGTCATTGTGAGTGTGGCGCTGGCTAAGAAGCCAGAAGATAGATATCAATCTGCCGGTCTTATGCTCGATGATCTTTACAAGATTGCCGCTGGTCAGGTTTTAACAACAAAGATCCCCCGAGCGAAGATTTCTCGCCGTAAAGTTTTAATCACAGCTCTTTCATCACTCGTTGCGCTAACGACTATTGCTACCGCTCTTTTTTTGACCCGTCCCTCAACAGATGTAGCGACCTTTCCGCAGATTCCTAATGTTGTTGGCCTCTCTCAAGCCGATGCCGAAGCGATGCTCTCGGATTACGTTGTAACTATTGCTCGCGCACACGATGCGCGAATTCCGAAAGATCGCGTGGCAAGTCAGATTCCTCTTGCTACAACGCGTGCTCAAAAGGGTTCGGGTGTTGTCTTAACAATCTCTGATGGTCCAGGCGATGCCGTTGTTCCCGTTGATTTAATTGGAATGTCATTAGCTGATGCCCGAGCCGCACTTGCCGCCGTTGGTTTATTAGTTACACAAACTGAGGCGGTGCCATCAGATGAACCGCTTGGCACTGTTTTGAAAGTTACCCCTGAAGTTGGTTCAACTATTACTGCGGGCAGTGGAGTTATATTGCAGATTGCTAGCGGACAAGTAGAGGTTCCTGCACTCATTGGAGTCGATGCGATCCAAGCTAAAACCATTCTCGTTCAAGTTGGTTTCTTGGTAAATGAGATTGATGCCTACGATGCTAACCAACCCGTCGGTGTTGTGATTAGACAGGCGCCTGATGCCGGAACAACACAAACGATTGGCAAGTCAGTCACAATTACAATTAATAAAGCGCCTTAATTTAAACTTCCTACAACTGGTGAAAGACCAACTGCTTTTTCGCGAGCGTTTTTATCGCCACACTCGTACAACCAATTAGCTAACATCGCATGCCCGTGTTCGGTCAAAACTGATTCTGGATGAAATTGCACGCCCTCTATCGGCAAACTCTTATGGCGCATAGACATAACGATTCCTGAATCTGTAGTACTCGTAATTTCAAGATCATCACCGACGGTCTGACTCTCAACACATAAGGAGTGGTAGCGCGTTGCAGTAAATGGTGATGGTAGGCCCGCTAGGACGCCTTGGCCTTTATGGTGAACGAGGGATGTTTTACCGTGAAGTAGTTCTGGTGCTCGAGAGACGTTCGCGCCAAATGCGACACCGATGGCTTGATGGCCAAGGCAGACTCCAAATAGAGGAATTCTTTTTTCTGCACAGTATTTAATCATCGCAATACTTACGCCTGCTTTTTCTGGGGTTCCAGGTCCAGGAGAGATAAGTACCCCGTCGTAATTACTAGCCTCTTCCACGGCCACCGCATCATTACGAACGGTTGTGCACTGCGCCCCTAACTGCCCCAAGTACTGAACCAGGTTAAAGACGAAGGAGTCGTAGTTATCGATAACGAGGATTTTTGTTGCCATAGGAGCATTCTTACTCATGGTGTATCTTTCATGTATGCCTAAATCCAAGCTCCGCAAGAAGGTCATCGAAAAACACACCCACGAGGCGCAGGTTGTTGTCGATGCCCCACACGCCCCAGAGGAGAGCCCAGCATGGCTGGCTCCGACTATGGTCGCGGGCTTCCTAGTAGGCCTTTTCTGGATCGTGACCTTCTACGTCACTCAGACTAAGTATCCAATCCCAGGTATTGGCGCTTGGAACATGATTATTGGCTTTAGCTTTATCGGGGTTGGCTTTTCACTCGCAACCCGCTGGCGTTAACCCTAGATAATTACAGCGCTGTAACTCTCTCCACATTGTGGATGGGGGCTGTGGATAAGTTTTAGCGTCGCTTCAATACGAGCTGGGCACTAATTAAGCCGCCTATTAATCCCCCAAGGTGGGCATGCCAATCAACGCCACCAAGTGCGAAACCGATTGCAAAGTTAATTCCGATGATTACATAGATAGAGCGAACATCTGCACCGATTCTATTTCCAACAATGACCATCGCGCCAAATAAGCCAAAGATCGCTCCCGATGCTCCAACGGAATAACTTGAAGAGGATGCAAAATAAGCCGATGCTAGTGATCCAGTTAGAAGTGAAGAAAAGAAAATAACAAGGATCTTATTTTTGCCAAAGGCCGCTTCAAGTGGATTTCCTAAAATCATGAGCGCGTACATATTAAAGCCAAGATGTAACAAACCTGCATGAGTTAGGGCGACTGTAACTAATCGATACCACTCGTTAGTTGCCTTTAAATAATCAAAGTTCGGTAAAACTAAATGCATTTGGATTGAAGGAATAACCATTTGCAGCAGATATGCACCGCAGATAACTGCGATTAAAGAGTATGTTGCTGAACGCTTAAGCAATGGTGATGCTGTTGATCGTGATGTCGGTTGATGGCTTATCTTGCGCACCAGTCTTGGCTTTACCAATGGCATCTACTACTGCCTGGCTAGCCGAATCCTTGACCTCGCCAAAGATTGAGTGCTTACGGTTTAGCCATGTTGTTGGTGCAGTTGTAATGAAGAACTGTGAACCATTTGTTCCGGGTCCCGAGTTGGCCATTGCAAGGATGTAAGGACGATCAAAGACTAACTCTCCGTGGAATTCATCTGCGAAGCGGTAACCAGGACCACCTGTGCCTTTACCAAGTGGATCTCCGCCTTGAATCATGAAACCATCGATGACACGGTGAAAAATAGTTCCGTCATACAAATTAGCATTTGTTTTTTCGCCAGTGTTTGGATTAGTCCACTCTTTGGCACCAGTTGCTAGCTCAACAAAGTTAGCTACGGTCTTTGGTGCATGATTTGGGAAAAGTTCAACGACTATGTCGCCGAGTGATGTGTGAAGGGTTGCGCTAGTTATATTTTCTTTTTGAATCATGTGGAGACCAGGGGAATCGAACCCCTAACCCCCGCCTTGCAAAGGCGGTGCTCTACCAATTGAGCTAGGTCCCCGTATTAGAACGGGTGGGCCTAGATGGACTCGAACCATCGACCTCTTCCT
>Ga0209297_1001554_pt1 | contig 13352 bp, 12 predicted proteins | sample S_130805_MF_Meta_FD_187322 | JGI IMG/M metagenome (GOLD analysis project Ga0209297, IMG submission 187322) | Freshwater microbial communities from Lake Simoncouche, Canada to study carbon cycling - S_130805_MF_MetaG (SPAdes) (version 2) | ecosystem: Environmental > Aquatic > Freshwater > Lake ... | reverse complement strand
ACTCCAACTCAGAGCGTTACTCCAACTAGGAGCGTAACTCCTAGCGTTACTCCAACTCAGAGCGTTACTCCTAGCGTTACTCCAACTCAGAGCGTTACTCCAACTCAGAGCGTTACTCCTAGCGTTTCAGTTACTCCTAGCGTTACTCCAACTCAGAGCGTTACTCCAACTAGGAGCACTACTCCAGCGGCAAGTCCTGGTGTTACGCCTAGCGTGACTCCCAGCATTTCTATAACACCAACTCGAACTGTTACTCCAAGCACATCGAAACAAGTGGTTGCCCTTTACAACTGGTCAGGAAGTTCAAATAGAAATGACTACAGTGGATTTGTGGGAATGGCATTTCTAACTCCAGCTAGTGGAACATTAAAAATTAATGCTTTGGGAAGATATTTCTTTACTGGAAACTCTGGAGCTTGGACAGTTTATGTATTAGATCTTGGTGGATCTACTTTAGCTTCAGCTTCTGTATCTCCAGGATCTGGATTTACTTACACCAGCATTACAGAGTTGACTTTATCAGCAAACACTTACTATCTTTTAGTAGGAAACGTAGTAAATGGTGGAACTGCTGCTTGGTGCAACAGTCCCCAAGTAGTAATAGGAACAGCAAATACTAACAGTATCAATGCGACTAAAGTGATGTCAACCCATATGTCTTATTTTGCTGGAACAACTCTAAGCGGACCGTATACATTCGATAGATACGATGCTTGTTTTATTCCAGTAAATGCTAGAGTGAGCTACTCTTAATTTTATTTTTTAAAATCAGGTAAAGTAGATTTTATTTCTACTTTTTTTTGGTCGTCGCTTAAAGTGCGATAAACTACGTCCCATAGATTTTTGTCTATAGCATTTAAATTTTCGCCTATAAATTCAAAAATATAATTGTTATTTTTTAATTTATTAATTATTTCTTTCAATTCATCTTCTTTACAATTAATCCATTCTAAATGAATAGCTTTTGGCCGGAATTTAGAAAAATCAAACTGATTAAAAACTACATGTTCGTGGCCTTCTGTATCAGAAATTAATAAATCTATTTTGTTTATATTGTGTTTTTTGATAACAGAATCTAAAGTCAAAACTGGAATATTTATAAACTTTCCATATTTATTTTTAACTTCTTTATCTCTTAAGTAGTCAGAGCCAAAACCATTTCTAGCTGGTAAAAAGCATGCCATTCCTTGATACCCAGGATGCAGATCATTTTCTTCTACATCTTTTAAGCTTATATAAAGCATTTCCATTGATCCGTCGTAATTAGATATAGCACAATTTTCAAAGATATGATTATTGCTGTGTTTACAATTGTCTTTTAGTTTTTCAAAATATTCAGGAATAGGCTCAATAAAAACACCTCCCCATTCGTACATACTTATATATGCACGGATGTCGTCATATAAATGTCCATCATTCGCTCCTATCTGTAATATATTTGTTTCTATTCTATTTTTGCCTAGAAAATGCAATGTTTGGTCTAGCAATTCCATATGCACTTGTTGTGAATTTGACATATTTTTATCCTGCGTTTTCTTTTCTTTCTTCTGGTTTGTAGTGAGATATTCTATTATGATTAATTGGGCTAGCTAATAAAATTGCTGCTTTATATTTTCCTTTTAAATGATCTTGAAAAATTTGGCTCATCCAAGTTTGTTCATAAGGATATGACCATTTTGTGTCAATAAACATTTTCTTATTGCCTTTTTTACTAACTATCATTGGCCAGTTTGCGTAATAAATATTTCCAGTTACATAAGCCAACTCTTGGTATATATTTATATTTTTAAATTCTGTTCTTGGGCAATTAAAATCTAATCCATTGATTGGTAATTGATCATATTCTGGCCAAACTTCTGACCTCACAACTTGAGGAACATTATACCAAGACACTTGAAGATTATTATCCATATATACTTCAGCAAAAGAAAGTTTTAAATAATCAAAATCTTCTCTAGCCATTATGTGATGCATTTTATCGTAGAGTTCTGGCACAAATGTTCTAAAGCCATTTCTGCAATGACTTTCTTTATTTGGTTCATAAAGGCACATGTCGTCTTCAAAGAACATGTAATATTTAGCATCGCTTTCTTGGAAATGTTCCGCAACGAACTGTCTTCCCCCGCATATGCCTAAATTTTTTCCAGTAATTATATGTTCAAATCCATATTTTTTGCAAATCTCGTCGTACTTTTCGATAGCGGAACTATCATTAGAATTATTGACTAGAATTTTTCTAGGTCTTTCAAGCCATTCTGGATGTTTTTCAAAACTATTAATTAAAGCTTGAAACTGCTCGGGAAAATTAAATCCTAAAACATACAAATTAGTTTTATCTACAGATCTTTGATAGTAAGCAACTGGATCATTGTATTTAGTTTTTACAGGCTCTAATTCTATTTTATCATTTACTAAATTTTGCGCAAATTTAACTATAAGACCATTTCCATCTAATGCGTATCTTCTATAAGTAGATGGATCTAGATATGACATTATAGTAAAGATGCTTTCTTCTGTCCCCATTAACCCTTCTGCAAGAGAAGAGTTTAAAATATTCCAATACATGCTATTGGCATTAGATATGCAGTCTTTATGGCCACCAAATAATCCACCTCTGCAAACGTACTCTACTTTTTTCTGAGCATATTTATTTATATTATCATATTTGAAACCATGTATTTCATTGTTAGTTTCATAAGGATAGCTTAAAAAAAGCATTGAATTTAAATAAGAATTTATTTTATCTAAAATTCTATCTTGCACAAAGTAATTCTCATATACTGTTGTTGTTATGCCAGCGTCCAACCATATAAAATAATTAGTGTTGAATGGATTGTGTACTTTAACATCATGTAGCAATGGCATTTTAGACTGGACAATTGGATTGTACCACTCACACACCGCTTGAGGTGAATCTTTTAACCAGCCAGCTTGATTAAGCCATTCTGGATTAGATCTTATAGATTGAGTTGGCTCCCAAAATTTTCCATAGAAATTTTTAATATCATCTAATCCAAAAATCTTAACTATAGTGTTCTCTTTACTTCTTCTTGCCCAAACAAATTCTTCTAAATCTTTAGGTACGTAAATGTACATAAAATTAGGAATTTCTAGCATTTTTGAAAAATGTTCTAAATAAGTTTCAAAAGACCTATTGGGTCTGCTAATATTCCAAAGACCAGTAACTACAGTTAAATCTTTATTTATGATTTCTATTTTTTTCTTATAATCAGCGCGTATTGCCTCTGGTGAAGATTTAACTATAGTTTGTATGATATGCCAGATATTTTTATCTACTGCGTTAAAAGACAAGTTTGATTCTTCATAAATATAATTATTAGAATCTAAAATTTCTTTAATTAAATTTTTTTCAAAATCATTTAAGTTAAAACAATCAAAACATATTATTTTAGGTTTGTTTTTTCTGAAATCGATTTGGTTAAGATGAGAGAAGTTTTTCTTATCTAAATCAATTGCTATATTATTTTTATTTAAAAAATTAATTGAAATTTCAAATTCGTTCATTTTATTTAAGGTATTTCATGTCTAAGAATGTTTGAAAATTATCACTTGCATTTTCTTGTCTATACAAAGTGCATCCTTCTAAGCCTTCGTGGCTAGTATGGTTAAGGACTGGAAATGTAGTCACTCCACCTTTTAGTCTCCAATCGTCTTCTGTAATTAATTTTTCTTCATGCTCGTAAAACGTGACCATTTTTTTTATATTCATCTTGCTCATATAAGCAGAATTAGTAATATCGTCATTCCATGACCCAAGTTTTATAAACTCTTCATAGTCATCGTTAAAAAATTTTCTCTTATAGGAAACAGTTTTATAATGCTGTAGTTTACTTACATAAATATTTCTATATACAGAAACTACGTAATGATCTCTGACATCATGGAATAATTCCTCTCCATTATCTCTTTCGGCTCTGCACCCATCATAACCAACTGCCGTATTTTCATACAAAGATTGATTTTTTACTTGTTCTTCTAGCATTTTCGGGTGATAAATTAAATCATCATCACAAACAATTATTATAGATTCAGGGTCAGTCTCTCTTTGCAAAGTGTAGAATATTTTTGTTATACTTCCGAGATCAACCAAGCCTTCTATCAGTTTTAATTTAGTATTTTCTTTAGAAAGATCTTCAAGCCATTGTGGCACTATATATTTTTCTTTTGTTTTATGATTTTCTTCAGGAATATTTAAATGTATTTCGTATTCTCCATCGAAGTCTTGATTTATTAAAGATGCTATGCATTTTTTGATTCCATTCTCTCCTTCGTCTTTTAATCTAGAGGGTATTGTGGTTAATGATATTATAATTTTCATTTAAATTTTTTTAATAAGGAAATATTTGATTTTTGCTTGCGTGAAAGGTTTTAAAAGTTTCATAATTATTTTAAATAAAGTCTTGATAAACTACAGAATTATCATGTATATAATTGAATAATTCATTTTTTGTTCTGCCTATGTGATTATTAGAAAGAATCCTATAATCATTAAATCCACTTAGTTCATAACTTAATTGACATTCGATTGGGAAATGCGAAGAAGGTCTCCACCCACTGTTAACTGGAGTGAAATCCGTTTCTTTGTCCCATAAGGCGCATATTATTGGAATCCTTTTCTTCTTAAAATAATACCCAACTAAAAAATCATCATTGTCTGATAGCTCTAAAAAATCTTTATCTAAAAAGTCTTCTCCAAAAAAATTTCTACTATAAGATACTGAATGCCAATGCCCAGGGACTACTAAAAGGCAGTCTTCTTTTACTGGAAAATAAGTATGAAACGATCCAAGATTATAATTTTTACGATCTTCATCTACATAATTTTTGCAAACAGGCACATCTCCTCTAAAACATATGGCTGTTTTTTGATTATATTTTCTTCTTATTTTTAGATGATACTCTAACATTTCTTCGTGATAAAATTGATCGTCATCGCATACTATAATTACATCTTCTGGATTGCTAACGAATGGTAAGGCTCCAATAATTTTAGTTATTGGTCCGTAGTCTTTATTAATTTTATTTATTATTAATTTAGAATTATTTTTTTGCATCTCAATCAGTTCTTCATTAATTTGATTTTCTTCTCCAGACAAAATGTGAGTAGTTGGTATGCTTAAAATTATTTTATAATCAATATTTGTTTTTTGATTTATCAAAGATTTTAAATTTAAAGAAAACGATTCCCAATTTTTTAATCTTTTAGGGACAGTTGTTAAAGATATGTATACATTCATTTCAAATGAGAAAGAAGTCTCTTTTTAAAAATAGGGCCTATTGCTGTTTGGCTTATCAATATTTTATTTTTCACGCCTTTAGATAAACAGTCTGACGGCCCCATAGTATTTTTATATATCCATTTTCTAACATATATGGACTGAGAAGCTTATCTTTTCCACCTTCCACAGTATTAAAATCTGTGTCATCTATTGCTATTAAATGCATAGGAGAGAGCTTGTCTTTCGCAGCTAAGAAAGCTTCTAAATGATATTCAGCATATCTATTCGATCCAACATCCCATCCATCTAAAAATAAGAAATCTATTTGCTTGTCGAAATCTTTTAAAAATTGGATTCCATCTTGTGGAATGCAAATATTAAGATTCGCTGGGATGGGCTCTTTAACATGATACTTGTATTGATTTTCTAATTGGATTCTGCAGTGATTGTCTATATCAACTGTGTAGACGTCAAACCCTTCTCTTGCCCAAAAAAAAGTAGAATGACCATCTTGACAACAAGCGGGGGCTTGTGCTGGTTTTAAATTATAAGAATTGTCATGATAATTAATGCAATTCTGAGTCATTTCCATTCTAGTAGATCCAATTTCTATTACGGTCTTAGCTCCCATAATTTTTAATATTTCTACTATCTTTTTTATCCAAGGCGCTGGGTAATTCCTTAAAGAATTTTCATGAGGCTCTAATCTAAGATGATCCCAATATAGGATGTCTACTTTAAAATCGTGGCATGCTTTCAGAATGTTTTGTTTTATTGTTTCCATAATTTATTTATATTTACTGTTTTTGTCAAAATCTCAAAATTTTTATAACTTGGTCCGTTTTCTAAATACCATCTATGCCCATTAGAGGATATAAAATTTAAATAATCTTTATCTGATTTGATCTTTTCGAATCTATCAAATGTAGCATTTGCTAACGTTTCGTAATCTGAAAAATCTGGAACATCTACGCTTACGTAGTGATAATCTGGTATTAATTCATTATGAAATTTAACTCTTAGCTTCGGTCTAATTAATACATTTCCTAAACCAAGAATGTCAATTTCTCTATTGGATATTTCTCCTTTAGCGCTTAGAGATAAGTTTATATAGCTTTCGTTTAATTCTTTTAAATATTCTTCTATATGCAATCTATTGTATCTGCTATCGATGATTTCGAATCTGGGATCTTTAGATAAATGCTCTCTAAAAGAATAAAAGAAGCCTCTAAACTTTAATTTTTCAGATATATTTTTCTTCGAATCGTCAATCTTAATATTTTTTATTATTTGATCGCACTTTGGCAAAAGATGACAAAAGCTAATCGGAGTATAATTCAAAGGAGGGTCGCACAGATCATATGTTTCATCATTTTTTCCATGAATTCCAGTACTAGTAAATAACTCTACAAGATTTTCAATGTCAAACCCTGCGTAGTCGCTTTCTTTTTCGAATATATTTCTAGCTTTATCCCAGTAAGAGATAAGTAAAAATTTTTTATTCTCAGGGTTTCTTATCTCCATATACCAGTGACTAAACCGTTCACATGGCGCGCTGCCGGGTTTTTTTTCTGGAGCAAATGCTGAATTAATATGATTAAAATGAATATCTGGGTATTGGCACACTAAATAATAAAAAAAATGTTTATAAATTGGAACAGGATTCCAATGTATATGGTCGTCTTCCCTAAAGTAAACGTCAAGCGTCATTTATAGATTGATTTGAATTCTATCTACCCAGCCTCTGATATTACTATATGGCCAATATACTACTCTAGCAGGTTTTTTATCTGTAAGGAAAAACTCTTCATAGTGGATGCTAGCTTTTCCGTCAACGAAATCTTGGAGATCTTTTCCGTTAATGTATTTAGAGTCTATAGCATTTCCATCTTTATCATCAAAGGCGATCAATAGATTATCATAATCATTTCCAGAAAGATTTTCTTTAGTAATATTAACTAAATGATAAAAAGAATATTTAAGAGATTTGAGCCAATCTTCATTTGACATTGAAGGATTTGCAGGTATGCCATGGTTAGCAGTGTATTCTTGGACAGCTTTCTTTTTGAAACAAATCCCTGCAAATTTTTCATAATCGTGAAGAGACCTTTCTGACCCTAAATCATACCCCGTTAAATCATAACCATTATATTGTGTCTTTAGTAGTTGTCTTATTTTTGCTCTAGCATTCTTTTGAGGGCCTTCGCAGTCTTCTCCTCTTTTGAATTGATCGTCCCATACCAAAATTCCGTCTCTCTCGGTTCTCATAGTGGCATGCCAAATAACTACTTTATGAGGATGGAATATATCGTATCCATGAGTGAAAGATCTTACCGTAAGATTTATTTCTTCTCCACTAAAAAAGATATCGCTATCATGTTTAATAGTTTTACCCCAATGATTATCAGCAAAAGAAAAATGACCTGATAAAAATCTAGCTGGCACTGGTTCTGTTAGATCCTGCCAATTTTGAAAAGCCATTGGTCTAATAAATATTGTACCATGAGGATAGAAACAGGAAAAAATACTTTGCCAAGGCTCATTAGCTCTTCCTGCTGGATCATTTTTTGGATCATAAATTGGTAGATATCCTCCAAGAATTGGTTTTTGAACCCCTTTCTTTTTCAGGCCATCGTGCATATCGATTAGTATTTCATCCCAATTTTCTGCAAACCTATGGTGAGAATCTAGCTGAAGAAGATACTCTTCGTTTTCCAACATTGTATTTATTTGATACCTTGCATAAGCTAATCCTTTAGCCTTTTCATAAGGCATGTCAATAATTTTGAATCTTTTGTCGTTTCTAAACTCATCTACATTATCAAATGTATCATTAGGATTGAATTGTCTACAAATTCCAAATACTAATCTTTCTGAATTTTTAGCATTCTTAATTGCATCTTTTATTGTAGGAACAAGTTCAGGCTCTCTATAAGCTGGCAAATGTATGAATATTTTTCTTTTATTTGGATTTTTATTAAAAGAAAATACTTTTTGTTTTCTTTTGCCAAATTCTGTCCATAAACTTTCAGGATCTGGAGATAGTGGAATCTTGGGGGGTGGGCATGGAATACTATTTTCGACTCTATTTAGCCATCCTTTAGAAACGCTGTGAGGCCAAACTACATATGAATATGGAAGGCTGTCGGTGTCGAACTCTCTCCAAAGCCTTATCCACCCGTCGTGAGCTGCTCCACTTACTAAATTATTTATTTCATCTGCGTGAGCATCAACTCTAATAATCTCTTGGCCTTTGCTATCTTTAAAAGCTATGGCCCACATATCATAATCTTTTTCAGCGAAAAGAGAAGCTTGAAGATCTATGCAGTATCTAAATTTTGAAAGCCAATTTTTATCCCAAAGCTCTTTATTCAAAAAAGGAGGAGCTCCTATGTGCAAATTGTAAGTGTGAGTATGAACTCTTCTTTTCTTAAAATCCAACCCTGCGTATGCTTCATACTCTTCTATGGATCTAACTGGTCCTAGACCATATGGCCCGAAATCAGTATTGCATACTTCATCATCTATTCTAAGGAGTTGTCTATTTCTAGAATGGCTAGTAATATCCCTATCTTCCCATTCTTTATCGTCGTCCCATTGCCTTGATTTTTTATTTCTTCCATACTCATGCCATATCAAAACTTTATGCAAATGAAATAAATCATAGCCCCATGTGTAAGCCCTAGCACTTATAGAGATTTCTTCTCCTAGAAAATAATAATTTGGATCATGAGGAACTTCTTTTACAAAATCTCCAATAGTAAAAGCAAAATGAGCCCCATAAAATCTAGCTGGAATTGGAGCCTTTAGCTCTTCATGCATCGGAATAGTTGAGGGCTTAAGAAAGATGGCCCCTTGAGGAAGAAATCTATCAAAATCTAACTTCCAAGGTTCCATCGCCCTGCCCTCCGGATCTCTTTCTGGATCATAAGATGGCAAATATCCGCATAGCAATGGCTTCTTGCTGCCTTGTTCTTTCTGCAACCACTTTAAAGCAGAAATTAATTCAGTATCCCAATTTTGAGCAAATCTATGATGGCTATCTAATTGAAGAGTGTATTTTTCTCCATCGTATTGTTTTTGGAGTAGATTTCTAGCCCAGCATACTCCTTGACTTTGACGGTAGTCAATATCTATAATTTTGAATCTTTTATCATTAACAAACTCCTCTAAACTATCATTCTCGTCGTGCTGCCAGCATAAGGAAAAAACAAGATTATTTGGTTTTTCTGCTTTATCAATACAATCTCTTAAAGTTTTTAATAATTCTGGATCTCTATACGAAGCAATTTGAATGAAGATTTTTTCGTTTTTCTTGCTCATGTTATTCAACTTAGCTATAATATTATTGCAACATAGTAAAATCTATTTTTTATGACCTATAGAGATGACTTTATCCAAGACTCGCCTTACTCGTATTCTCATTGCACTTATTTAATAATGAGCAGCGAAGAGTATTTTCAAGTTAATCCTCAGTCAGAGTTCCCTGCTGATTTTTTTGATTCTAATCAAAGATTTAATGTTGATAATACTAAAACATTCCTAAAATGCAATGGGCCATTCCCTGAATATATTTCTTCATTATACTCAACAAAAGAAGGCCCGTATTCTTTTGATGAAATGATGTTAATTATAAATACTCCAGAATGGACGAGCTAAATACGCTTAAAAAGTGTAATTTTGATTATGGCGTCATTGCTTACAACATCTGAGAAAACAATCTTCAAATCCGCACTGGATGATTTGTTTGATACATTCAAGCAAGATATTGTCGTTTATAAAGAGGCCCAAATACAGCTTACAAATATAAATCAATCAAGAATGTTTGGCTACAATGAGAGGGTCGACATTTCGAACATCAATTATGTTCCTGTGACCGGAGTGTTTCCTGCTTTAGTCAATTTTAATAAAAAACAAAATCAAGATAGACTAGAAGACGTTGGAAATTACATGGCGAAAGGCGAAATAAGCATAAAAATAAAACCAGACGCTCACGATTTTATATCTAATAATGGAGCCACTATAAACATAGAAGTCGCAGACAAGATGTTCAAAATTGTAAGCTCTAGTTCAGATAGAAGGTTTATTTCTTCTGATTACTATATTTACGTATTAGAAAGGGAAAGATAATGGCTAATACTTTTGAAATAGATTTAAAAAGAGCGATCTCTTCTAATAAAGTGTATCAAGCCGAAGTCAGAGCTATAGTAAAAGAACAATTCGAAGAGAAGAAAGCTCAGCTAATAGAAAATTTTCAGAATCATCCTGTTACTGAAGAAATTTCTAATCCTAATTCTTCTAATATAAGCAATACTCTTGGAGGGTATGGAAATTTATATGGTTTTCTTGGGTTCGAAGAGAGCGACCCAACCTCGCCAGTGGAAGAAGTTCTATCTAATAAAACAAAAGTAAACGCAGTTTCAATGAGAAACGAAGAAGTCACATTAAAATTTACAGTCCCAGATTTAGAAGACTTTGATTCTGCCGCAGCGTTACAATGGGATACAAAAAATTGGGTCAAAGGGATAGAAAAAGGAATCTCTGGATTTCAAAACTTTATGGCAAAAGAAGCAGGAAGATCTGGTAAAGGTTTTCAAATGAAAGGCAAAGTGAAGCCTTTCGCTGGAGGCGTCAATAGATTTCAAAATACAAAATATATGACTGATTTAATTAATAAATTTAAATCTTCATTAAATAAAATATGAAAGTCAATTATCAAAATACTCTAACTAGCAGCTTTTTATTATTTTTAGACAATCAGATTCTAAAAAAGGGAGAAGCTTATACTAATGTTTCTAGTTTGTTCTATCCAGTGACAGGCGTTTATGATGGATATTATACGTATGCCGCGCCATACAAACAAATAGTTAGTGACTCTTCTATTGCTGGGATCAGTCAGCTATCAGGTGTTTATCTAAATGGAAATTTTGTAGTGCCGGGGCAAAGTGGATTAGTTGCAATAAATCATTATGACGGACAAGCAATCTTTAATGTAAATAGAAACTCCGCTACAATTAGTGGCAATTACGCTATAAAAGATTTCAATGTTTATCTTACCGATAAAACTGAAGAAGTTATTCTTTTCACCACAAAAATAGAACCCAAGAGTCGTAAAGGGATCCCAGCAAGAGGACTAGAAGTTAACGAAATAACTTACCCGGCAGTATTTTTAAGGATGGATAGTTCTAAAAATGAACCCTTTGCTTTTGGCGGAGTAGACATGACAAATACTAATTTCAGAACAGTAATTATGTCTAATTCTATGTTTAGCTTAGATGCTGTTTGCGGGATTTTAAGAGATACTTCTCACAATTTTTTTAGATTAATAGACAATGACAGCCTTAAATTAAACGCCATGAGCGCTTACACTGGCACTTCATTTAATTATGCTGCCATAGCTAGTGGCGATCCAACTTACATTTCTGACGTTGGGGTTAGCAGAATCGGGCCAATAAGTTCTGCTGATTTCGTTAATTTAAATCCTCAAGTTTTTTCTGCTATAGTTGATTTTGAAGTTCAATCAGTTAGAAATACTCACGCTTATTAAAATAATTTTCTAAGCTAGTGTTTTTATGTGTAAATCAATTTAGAATATAAGGAAACCATATGCCAAGAAATCGTGTAATTTACCAAAGCGAAGCTTTATTCGCAGCGCCAACAGGCACCAGGATCGTAAGAACTGGTGAACATAACATACGAAGAATTCAAAGCTGCAATTACAACTTTGCTATTCAACGTCAAGATATCAATCAATATGGCGAGCTTGCCGCTATTGACAGGTTGATTATTCAAGAGCCCACAGTCTCGGTAGATATGAGTTATTACTTTGAACCGAGTGGCTTCAATGAGCAACACTTGGGTCTTCAAGTCAACTCATACACAGATGAGATTACTGCTACTGGAGCTTCTCTTGTTGCTGATCACATGTTGAATCAAATTATTGCTAGCGGAGCTAATTTTGATCAAAAGAATATTTTTGTGTTAGTTAGCGATGCCGGAATTGACGCTAATGATACTGGAGTTAACGCTATGTTTGATAGCGGAAACTATAATGGTATCATAGGAATAGGAAACGCTTTCTTGACTTCTTGGTCTCTTGATGCTGCTGTAGGAGCTATCCCAACAGTCAGTTGTGCTTTTGAAGGCCAAAACATCAACTTTACTGGATGGGGGTCTGAAGGTGGTCTTCGAGCTGTAGCTGGTGTCCCGACTATTTCTGGAGCAATATTGAATCCTTCTATTGTAAATGGCGTTGAAGTTACTAACGCTTCAGATCCAGAGCGTTACGTATTGTTGCCTTCTGGTGCTTCATTGTTTGATCCGACTAATCAAGTTTCTGCTGTAAGACCAGGAGATATAACTGTTATTCTATCTGGAAATAGCGGTGATAATAGCCCAGTCGTTGGATTCTTAGAAAGCGACTTGAAAGTTCAAAGCGTTAATTTTGCATTATCACTTGGACGCGAACCAATTAGAAAACTAGGAAGCTTATTTGCTTTTGCTCGCGAAATTACCTTCCCAATTAATTGCACAATGTCAGTTTCTGCTATAGTTGGCGATACAGTCGGGCAAAGACTATTCTCTCTAATTAATGCAGCTGGAGATATTAAATATAATTGCGCAGTTAAGCTTACTGGGTATAAAGCTGGCAGCACAACTGCAAACGAATCTTATATTGTCCTAAAGGGAGCTAAGATTGACTCTCAAAACATAACGTCTTCAATCGGGCCAAATAAAGCAGTAACTATAGAGCTTTCCGCTCAGATTGGTAAAAATTCTGGTTTGCATATGTATGGACAAAGACCAGCCTAATAAGTAATTCATCTAACTAACCCTCGCTCAAAAGGCGGGGGTTTTTTATTTTTTATATTTTTATTTATTTTATTGTATAATGATTTAGGATTATGGAAGAAGAAAAAGTTAAAGAATACCTAAGGTTTCAACTCAATAGAAATATCATATCTTTATATAAGAGATACTTTGAAATGATTGAAGATATTCGGCTAGAGCACAAAACGATGCTTGAAAAAATGCAAAAGCAATCTTCTAAAGAATTTGTAGAAAACATAGATTATCTTAATGATGATAAATATAACTATATTAGAAAAAAGA
>Ga0209297_1001547_pt1 | contig 13367 bp, 13 predicted proteins | sample S_130805_MF_Meta_FD_187322 | JGI IMG/M metagenome (GOLD analysis project Ga0209297, IMG submission 187322) | Freshwater microbial communities from Lake Simoncouche, Canada to study carbon cycling - S_130805_MF_MetaG (SPAdes) (version 2) | ecosystem: Environmental > Aquatic > Freshwater > Lake ... | reverse complement strand
TATAAAAATAAGTGCTCGCTACCCCCTAACAGAAATCGCTATGGCCGTTCTTTTTGCGGTTGTATATATGAACTTTGGCGTTAGCCTTAAGGCCATAGCAATGCTTGGACTGGTTGTTTCACTTGTTATAATGATCGTAACCGACTTAGAACACCGTATTATCCCTGATGAAATTCAAATATCTGTGTTGCTATTTGGCATTTTATACCGTTATGCAATGGATTCTGAGATTGAACAGTATTTTTCAGGATCAATATTAGGATTATGTATCGCTTTAGGCTTGCGGTATGGATTTTATTTGTGGAAGAGGCGTGAGGGATTAGGTATGGGGGATGTAAAATTCTTTGCTGTTAGCGGTATGTTCCTGGGTATAAAGGCTTTCCTGCCATTTTTATTTTTTTCAGGCATATTTGGAATAATATTTTCACTTGCCTGGAAAAAGATTCACGATGAAGAAGAATTTCCATTTGGTCCTGCTCTTGCATTCTCTATGTTGCTTTGTTTAATTTATCCGGAATATTCGGTAAATTATTTCTACTACTATGAATAAAACATTTATTTCGCGTGATGTATATTAATATACTAACGGCTACAATGTAGCTATTATATTACACCTGAGTCTGATTTTTGAGGATTATTAGGTTGCTATTGAAATAGTGTAAAATTTCTGTTATGTTTGATAATTAGTACAAACATGGAGTTTGTTTACATAATTCAATATAGGCTAATGTATAGGCTATGAAAGAAGAATCAACTTTCCGAATCGCTAAGTTATTACTCATACCGATTGTAAACATAGGGTTACTTTCATGTGCGGGGGTAACCTATAAGCATGGAAATGTTAGGGATGTAATAGATCCAGGCGTTAATTTAACCAGGGAAGAATTTGAAAAAAAACTTATCCCTGATGATAAGAATTCTTCAAAAAACAAGAATCTAAAAGAGAAGGGAAATTCAACTTCTTCTTCAGAGCCTTCAATCCCAGAAGTAACTGAGATTCTTACAGCGCCAAAACCACCAGAAGCTGGCCCAGATAAATTAGTCTCCATTTCTGTTACAGAGGAGGTTCCTCTTAAAGACGTATTAATTGAATTAGGAAGGCTTGCGGATGTAGATATGGAAATTGATCCAGGCATCACTGGTGGCATTATACTTAAAGCGACAAACAGGCCATTTAACGAAGTTATGGAAAGTGTTGTCGATCTAGGTAAACTTAGGTATGACTATAAGAATGGTACCTTGAAAATACAACGTGATTTGCCTTATCAGGTAGATTATGCAACGGATTTCTTAAATATTGTAAGATCCAGTACTGGTTCTGTGGGTGTTAGTACAAATGTTATTGGCGGCAGTTCAGGTTCAGGCTCAAGTTCTGGCTCCAGCTCCAGTTCTAGTTCTAGTTCTTCAAGTTCTGGTTCAAGTTCAGGTGGTATAACGTCTGGTTCAAATAATGCCATCACTTCTGCATATGACGGAGATTTATGGAAGTCGGTTGAGGCTACTATTAAAAATATGTTATCATCTGAATCTAGCACATCAAGCTCTCCTTCGGTTTCATCAAGTCTTGCGACACCTACTACACCTGGTGCGTTAACTTCCAGCATTACAAGTACGAGCAGTGGAAGCCAAGCTCCTTATACAATTAATAAACAGGCAGGCATAATTTCTGTTATTGCAACACAAAAGGCACAAAAGGCTGTTGAATCATACTTAAGTACTGTGAAAAAGAATGTTTCATCGCAAGTCTTGATAGAGGCAAAAATAGTAGAAGTTACACTTAATAAAAGTTATAGCGCCGGTATAAATTGGGGGATTCTGTCTGGCAAAACATCTGGTGTAACACTGACAGGAAATTTCAATCCAATTTCTGGTTCTACGACCACTGGTGTTTTAAAGCTTGGTGCGGCCATAACTAAAGATGGTACAAATAACCTTAATTCTGTAGTAGGTTTTTTAGATACATTTGGTACAGCACGAACAATAGCAAGTCCTAGGCTGCATGCAATGAATAACCAGCAAGCAGTTATGACTGTGGCTCAAAATAAGGTCTATTTTACAGTTCAGGCGCAGGATTCAACTTCAACCTCAACTAGCAGCAGCTCAACAACAACAAGTAGTATTACGAGTACTCTGCACACAGTTCCGATCGGGATAATAATGACTCTTCAGCCATCAATTAACTTGGAAACTGATGAAATTACAATGAATATAAGGCCAACGCTCACAACAACAAGTACTACGGTTGATGACCCTGCTGTTGCCCTGACTTCCCAAAAGAATCTAGGAGATAATACTAATGGCACAGCAGTTACAAGTTCAATACCAGTGATAGATGTGCGCGAGCTTGATTCTATCATGAAATTAAAAAGCGGAGATGTTATGATAATGGGCGGGCTTATGAAGAGTGATGTTACAAATACAGATACTGGAGTGCCTGGTATTGGGAGCATTCCTTTTTTGGGTAATGCTTTCAAGAGCGTTGTTAAAACAGATAATACTGTAGAGACAGTTATCTTTGTAAAAGCTACAATAATACCGTCTGATGGTATGGTTGTAAAAGCAGATAAAGATCTTTATAAGAATTTCTTCCGCGATCCAAGGCCACTGGCATTTTAAAGGTTTTTGGCAAGATATTTGAGATTATTCCCCGCCCATTGTGGCGGGGTTTTTCATTCAATAGAAAAATTATTTGCTACACAGGCCGTAATGGCTTAATCTTAGTGCATTAAAAAAGGGATAAAAATGGCAGGCGTACAAAATATTAAAGTATCAAAAGAAGATGACGGCATAAGGCTGGATCGTTGGTTCAAAAGGCATTTTCCTGACTTTGCTTACGTTACAATGGAAAAGGCGTTACGTAAGGGCGATATTAGGGTTGATAAAAAACGCATAAAATCAAATGCAAGGCTAGAGGAAGGGCAGATTGTTCGGGTGCCGCCTTTTAAACCAAAGCCATCCATAAATCAGCCAATTAAAAAAGCGGCCAAATGGACAAAAGAGCAAGAAGAAAAATTATTGGAAAGCGTTATATTCAAAAACGCTGATATTCTTGTTATTAATAAGCCAGCCGGGCTTTCTGTTCAGGGCGGTAGTGGTATAAAATTATGTCTTGATGACATGCTAGGTTGCCTGCAATTTGAAAAAGACGAACGACCAAAACTAATACACAGGCTGGATAAAGATACAAGCGGTGTGCTAGTTCTTGCTCGCAGGCCAGCTGCTGCAGCTTATATGGCTGAGTTGTTCCGCTCAAAGCAAACCGAGAAGGTATATTTGGCGGTGCTTGTTGGCGTGCCGGAACAAAAAGAGGGTAAAATAAGCAATAAAATTATGAAGGGTTCTGTTGGTGCAGGTAAGGAAAAGGTGAGAAGTGATGATGAAGGAAAAGTTGCCACAACATATTATCGCGTTCTTGATACCGCAGGCAAAGAATTCAGCCTTGTTGAATTAATACCAATAACAGGGCGTACTCACCAGTTGCGTGTGCATATGGCAGAGGCCGGCACACCAATATTAGGCGATGGCAAGTATGGAGGGAAACTTGCTTTTGCTAATGGCTTAAAAAAAGAAATGCATCTTCATGCGCGTAAATTAACGATACCTTATGAGGATAAGCCATTGAAATTTGAGGCAGAGCTTCCTGGGCATATAATTAGCACTTTAAAAATGCTTGGATTTCCTTTAAAAAGTAGGGCATAAGTTTTATTTTTTGTTGAAAGATATTGCTGTGTTGTGGCAGAATGGCTCTCCCTAAATAATTTTTAGTTTGAGTTGTTTTGGTGAAAGGCAACTATTGATTTTTCTGTATTGTTATGGCACAATAACAATTAATTGACACATGGGGTGCTGATATAGTGCATTTCTTGAAGACGGTAGTTTTGAAATCTTTGATAATAATGTGCATATTTGCGCAGCTTTTTTTGCCGTATGCATCGAATGCTGAGGATGAAAGATATTCATCTTTGGTTATTGATGCGAGTACTGGTGCGGTGCTTCATCAGGAAAATGCCGGCAGATTGCGCTACCCGGCCTCACTTACGAAGACGATGACTCTTTACCTTGCATTCCAGGAGCTTGAGAGCGGCGCAATAACAATGAACACTAGGTTTAAGGTTTCCGCTCATGCAGCAACACAAAAGCCAAGCCTTATAGGTTTTCGTACTGGCCAAACAGTTACGGTTCAGGATCTAATAAATGCTGTAATTATTAAATCCGCTAACGATGCAGCTGTTGTTTTGGCGGAGGGTTTGGCTGGGAGTGAGTGGCAGTTCTCAATGCTTATGACGCGCACCGCAAAAAGTTTAGGTATGAAGCATACAAATTTTTCTAACGCATCTGGCCTTCCGGACGATAGGCAGGTTACAACAGCGTATGATCTGGCTCGTCTTGCTGTAGCTTTGAGGCGCGATTATCCTCAATATTACCCTATGTTTTCAAGGTCAAGCTTTACATACAATGGACGCGCATATTTTACCCATAATAGGGTTACGAAGAATTACCGTGGCGCCGATGGCCTTAAAACCGGGTATATAAGGGCGTCAGGATTTAATCTGGTGACTTCTGCAAGGCGCGGCGATAAAAGCCTTGTTGGGGTAGTAATGGGCGGGCGCAGTATAAAAAGCCGCGATACAACAATGGTAAAATTACTCGATGAGGCATTTTATAAAATGGCTAGTGGCGGCGTTGAAGGGGCGCCAATTTTGAATACTTCAGCGGCAAAAGACGAGGTGCCAAATAACAAGTCTAGTGCCAACAAATCTAAAGCTTTTAATAATGATCAGAAGATCGTTAGTGCTGCCCCAGCGGTTTTAGTTACTAGTCAGGCGATTGTAAAAAATACAAAGCCATCAATAGTGACAAACCAACGAGCAACATTTTCAAGGGATGTGGCCGTTGTGGCGGATAGTAATATCCCATATGAAGAACCTAATAGGGATATATTTACACCAGCTGGAAAAATTAACTCAAAGGATGAGGTTGAGGCTTCTTCTGCTAATGTAGCGGAGAATTCGTTGGATGATTTTAAGTCTGTGAGAGTCAGGGTTCATGGAAAAAGAGTGCCACTACCTACATTGCGTCCTGAAGCACAAAAGAATAGCTTTGTAAAAATATCCCCGCGCGGTAATAATCAGTATGGAATGAATATTGCAACGACACAGCAATAAGCGCTAAATCTCAAATAAATGTATTGGTACGGTAATTGACCATAATTGTTTATTGTGTTAATCGATAAAAAAACTTAGCGCTGATAGGGCACTTCTATAAAAATTAAATCTAGTAAAGGCAAAAATATCGTATTGTTTATAAAATCGCTCGAGGGTGGTGGGGCTGAGCGCGTGTTTGTAAATCTGGTTAATTTTTTCTCCAATGAGGGATATAAGACCGATATAGTGCTGATGCATGCGAAAGGTGAATATCTAGGCCTTTTGCCAAGTTCAGTAAATATAGTTGATTTGCATGCCGGGAATATTTTCAGCGCAATTTATCAATTAATAAAATATCTTAGACGATCTACGCCGGATGTAATGCTCTCAACTTTGATTCCAACCAATATCGTTGCCATTCTGGCCCGATTGCTATCTAGACGGAAATTCAAATTATATTTGCGTGAAGCAAACACCCTTTCCCACCAAATGTTGGATAGACCCTTGATCAGGAGAATATTGTTAACGAGATTGATACGTATGCTTTACCCGCTTGCGGAAGGATATGTCGGAATTTCAAGAATTGTCTCTAAGGATTTATCTAATTTTATAAATGTACCGGAAAGTAAAATAGCAACAATATACAATCCATGTGATATATCAAGAATTGAGCAAATGGCGCAAGAAGATATCTCCCATAAATGGCTATCGAACGCCGGGCCAAAAGTAATAATTGGGGTTGGCAGGTTAACTCACCAGAAAGATTTTGCTACACTTATAAAAGCATTTGCTTTAGTGCGGAAAGAAATTGATGCCAGGCTAATAATACTTGGTAAGGGTGAGGAGGAAAAAAATCTTACCCAATTGATAGCAAATCTACACATACAAGATTCTGTAGAATTACTGGGATTCAAACAAAATCCTTATGCTTTTATTGCAAAATCTAGTCTATTTGTTTTGCCATCAATATATGAGGGGGCATCTAATGTTATTCTGGAGGCAATGGCCTGCGGCACACCGCTAGTCTGTACCGATTGTCCTGGTGCAAATGCAGAAATCCTGAATTATGGTGAATTTGGCACGCTGGTTCCTGTTGGAGATATTGAGGCCATGGCGATTGCAATAATAAAAGCACTGGATCACAAATACGATAAAGAATTTATAAAATTACGCGCGAAGGATTTTCTATTAGAAAAAATAGCTCCGCAATATCTTAAGGTGCTAGGAGTAAGGGATGCAAATGAGGATTAATAAATTTCTGGAAAAACTGTTTTTATATTACAAATGGGATGTTGGAATTTATAAGGGCACAATAGATTCTTTTATAAAAGAGCATGGGGAGAAGAATATTAAATGGCTTAATATAACTGGAAAATATGAAATGCTTGCCGACCCCTTTATATTGCAAACTAACTCAGGCTATAAGATTCTAGCTGAATATGTTAATTTCTTTGCATGCAAGGGTAGGATTGTATCAATAGATATGGATGCAAAAAATTATAAAAACTCAAAGATTTCCAATGCAATTGTGACAAAATTCCATATGTCCTATCCGCAGATGTTTGAATATGAAGGACAGCAGTATTGTATTCCTGAAACATTTGAGGCAAATAAAGTAATGCTTTATAAATATGATGCCACTGTTGGAAAATTAAACTATGAAAAAGATTTAATTACGAATTTTGCTGCAATTGACAGCACCATATTAAATCATCAAAATAAATGGTGGCTATTTTGTACGAAAGGCCCATCTCAAGGTAACACCGACCTATTCATTTGGTATTCGGATAGTCCTTTATCAGGTTGGCAGGAACATAAAAACAATCCTGTAAAAACCGACAAAGCTTCGGCACGTCCGGCGGGTAATTTCTTTTATATGGATAGAAAATTATACCGCCCATCGCAGAATTCATCTCAAACTTATGGTGGATCTATCATAATAAATGAAATTATAGATTTGGATGAGAATGTTTTTAAAGAAAAAGTAATATATGAAATAAAACCTGAACAAAATTCAAGCTATAAATTCGGCATCCACACATTATGTATAGATACGAAAAATAATATGATTTTGGTTGATGGAAAGAGTCGTGAATTTTCAATATTTAATGCAATTTTTCTTATAATGAAAAAAATAAGAAATTTTCGCAATAAGAAGAATTATTTAACTACTGAACAAAAATCTGTATTTCGTTAGCTTTAGATAGGCTATTTATTTTCTGGCTGATATGTAACTTATCAGCAGATACGCCAGCCTGTTTCATTTGCGCAATAATGTTCTCTGAAAGGAACTTTGCATCTTTTTCATTTTGCTGATTAATGGATTTATCTTTTGTTTCTGGAATAACAGCAACAACATCAAAAACAACAGAGGGCTTTTTTGCCAGAGTAATCTTTATTGCCTTATCAAGGCTTTGTTCGTAATCAACAGGATTATCACCAAAGCGGATTATCATAAGTGGTTTTTTAGCACTATCAGCATTTGCTGAAGAATTAATGCCAAAAGCACCAAAGAAAAATAATAAGGCAAGGACTAAACAAACGATATAACCGCGCATAATGCACCTAACCAATTAATAAATATTTTCCTAAATGTGAGCATTGCAGGATAAACTTTTTACCGCCAATATTCAAGAGGAATGTTAATTTTTTGCCTCATGACTTTTTGCGGATAGCCTGGCAACTGAGTTGAGAAGAGAAGCTTTATATTTATAAAATATATCTTTCTCGTAATTTGCGAGCTGTTTTCCCGTGCCTAATTTTATCGAAAGCGGGTTAATTTGCCGTCCTTTTTCAATTACTTCATAATGTAGGTGCGCACCAGTTGATCTTCCCGTTGATCCTACATAACCTATGATCTGCCCCTGTCGCACTTTAGAGCCACGCTTTAAGCGAGTGGCATAGCCACTCAAATGTGCATAAGCTGTTGCATAAAGTCCGCTATGATAAATCTGTACATATTTACCATAACTTCCTTTGCGAGTCATTTCAACGATTGTGCCGTCACCCGCGGCATACACCGGAGTGCCTGTGGGAGCAGCGAAATCTATGCCCTTGTGCATCCTTGTAAACCCCAATATCGGGTGATGGCGGTCACCATAACTCGATGAAATCCGCGCTCCGTTAACCGGGGTTCTGAGTAATGATTTTTGAACGCTTACACCATAATCATTATAGAAATCTGATTTTCCGTCTGGTGTAGTGTATCGATAAATTGAAAATCTTCCACGGGCAATTTTTAAAGATGTATATAATATATCTCCATTGCTTACTAGCTTTCCTTCTTCATCATACACAGCTTCATAGAGAACTTCCATTTCATCGCCATGTTTTACATCCCTTTGGAAGTCGACATCATAGCTAAATGCTTTTAGCAATTCATTGAACATTTCCTGGGAAAGGCCGGCATGCATTGCAGCTGAGAACAAAGTTGCGCCAACAGTCGCGTGGATATAAATTAATTTTGGCTCTAGCTTGCTTTCAAAAACATGGGCAAAGAAAATATCATCATCCATTTTTGAGACTTGTATTTTCTGGCTTCGGGAAATTTTCATTTCCATTGAGGAAAATTTGATTTCCTTTCCTTCTTCATCCATTATTTCAAAAGTTACCTTAACTTTCTGTCCCGGAGGAATTGCTCCCGGACTATAAACATTGCTTAGTTCATCAACTGCCATTTGCGCATCATTATGGTTGATGCCCACATACTCCAATAGTCTCACAAGGGAAATACCTTGTTGCATTTCAATAGTTACAGAATCAAGGTTTTTTTCCGCATGGGCAAAGTTAGCCACAAATACTATAATTAGTACAGTAAGGAAAAAGCGGCATAGTTTATTAATTATTTTCATTTTCTAAGGTCATATACTTTAAGCCCGCCTTTAAATAAACATAGCCTGTGATGATAGTTAAAACAGCAGCTACCCAAAGTAATATTTTTCCTAAAAGGACAGTCAGGTGGGTTGATGTGAAATGCTCTAACTGTTCAATGCTGGGGCCTTCGACTCCAAGAAGGAGGAGGAATAGCGCGGCCATTTGAACAGCGGTTTTAAATTTTGCCAGTGCTGATACCGGCACGCTCACCCTTATTTCTGCTAAAAATTCACGCAGGCCAGATACCATAATTTCACGGCATAATATTGCAAGTGCAGGTATTATTTCCCACCCTGTTATGCCGCGCACATGGGTAAGCATAAGGATTACTGCGGCAACAAGTAATTTATCAGCTATGGGATCTAAAAATCTTCCGAGGCTCGATTGGGCTTTTAGGGTTCTTGCAAGATATCCATCGAAAAAATCAGTTACACTTGCAAACAAAAATAATCCTGCGGCAACAAGGTGGTATAGCCTCGCTTCAATATAAAACGAGGAGATGAGTATCGGGATAATAGCAATCCTTGAGATTGTAAGGATATTTGGCAGGTATTTTTTCATGTTGTTTATATTTTCATCTGCATACAGGCACTAAACGCAAATTATATCACCAAACGGTTGGTGGCAAGAGTGTATTTTATTTTATGAAAATTAATTGGCGTCATATTTTTTGACTGATATCTTTTTGGGAGTGGACTTTTGCCAGATTTAATATTGCTGATTTATTAATGCTATTAGTGAATTCTGAATTCGTCCCTGTTCTTGATACGTTATTTAAAATGTTTGATTCTTTTGATCGTCCAAATAGTCTTTCAAATATGCCAGGATTTCTTTGTTTTTCATTGTGATTCGGCGTTATATCTACTTTTTGAGATTTTTGTTGATTCTCAGTTCCTGATTCTTTTTTCTGCGCGCCACGTCCTCCCACCCCGAAGGTGGGGACGACCCCACCTTCTAATATAGCTCTTAATATCTCAACAAATTCAATCATGTTTTTGCGGTAATTATAAAATATTTAATCTTTTATTCTGCCATTATAGTCAGTGGAAGTAAACCTGGCCTTTTCCAGCCATTAGTTGCCAACAAAAACGATTGCTGCGGTAGCTGAGGGTGCTATACTTCATTATATCATCAGCAACCAAATAATGGTACCCATTATGCCATCAAATTTTAATTGGGAAGATCCATTTTCTCTTGAATACCGCTTAAATCCTGAAGAGCGCATGGTTATGCAAACTGCTCGTTCTTACGCGAAAGACAAGCTCTTGCCAAGAATAATAAAAGCTAACCGTGAAAGCTATTTCGACCGTGAAATAATGTATGAAATGGGCGAGCTTGGGTTCCTTGGATCTACAATTAAAGGCCATGGAGCTGCTGAAGTTAGTCATGTGAGCTATGGATTAATTGCCCGGGAGATTGAAAAAGTAGATAGTGCATACCGCTCAGCAGTGAGCGTGCAAAGCAGTTTAGTTATACACCCAATTTTTGAATTTGGTACAGAATCACAAAAAAATAAATATTTGCCGGAGCTAATAAGCGGACATAAAATTGGTTGTTTTGGCCTTACTGAGCCAGATCACGGTTCTGACCCAAGCAGCATGGTAACCAGAGCAGAGAAGGTTGATGGCGGATATAATATTTCTGGTTCAAAAACATGGATAACCAACGCACCTATTGCCGATGTTTTTATTATCTGGGCAAAAGTTTATAATGATAAAGACATCAAAGATGGCTCTATCAGCGGTTTTATTCTGGAAAAAAACATGAAGGGGCTCGAGGCGCCTTATATTGAAGGGAAAATGGCATTGAAGGCCTCTGCAACGGGTATGGTTATGCTAGGCGATGTATTTGTACCTGCAGAAAATAAATTGAATATAACTGGCCTTAAAGGGCCATTTTCATGCCTAAATAAAGCGCGTTATGGCATTGGCTGGGGCGCTTTGGGCGCAGCGGAATTTTGTTTTCATGCGGCAAGGGATTATACAATGGACAGGAAGCAGTTCAAAAAACCATTGGCGGCTAACCAGCTAATACAAGTTAAACTGGCTGAGATGATGAGCGACATTGCATTTGGCTATGAGGGCTGCCTGCAAGTTGGCAGATTGCTGGATGAGGATAAAGCCTCGCCGGAGCAAATTTCTATGATAAAACGTTATTCGGCTGGAAACGCGCTGAAAATAGCAAGGGTTGCACGTGATATGTTAGGCGGCAACGGGATTAGTGATGAATATCACATTATGCGGCATATGCTGAATTTAGAAGCTGTTAATACCTATGAAGGTACATACGATATCCATACTCTGATTATGGGTAAGGCGATTACTGGCATTGCAGCGTTTTAGGCTGTATCGACATTCAGAATTTCTAAGGCCGCCTATCTTGGTTTTCTGCGCTTCAGGTGCTCACGTACATTTGAGTACGCTCCGCTCCGGTTCTCGAAATTCCTCAGAATCCGTCACTTAAAAATTTGAATATCGATAAAGCCTAGATCATTGAAGCCGAAATCAGTTTCTTTGTATATGCATTGCATCATTTACCAGCCGCACAAGTTTCAGTATATGCTTACGTTAATCCAATTGTGGCGGTATTTTTAGGTTGGCTATTTTTAGATGAGGTAATTTCAACACAAGCTTTAGTAGCAATGAGTATAACATTGTGTGGAGTATATATCGTAAATTGGGGCATGAAAAATGCTTCAAAAAACAAAATCATAAAAAGCTAAACTTCTTTTTATATGGTAGAGTTGAAAAACAACATCAAAACATTTTATGCAAAGTCGCAAAAAGAATGGAGGTCGTGGTTAGTAAAAAACCATAGTGAAGAAAAAAGTGTTTGGTTAATTATTTACAAGAAAAATTCGGGAACACCAAGTGTTAATTATGATGAAGCCGTAGATGAAGCATTATGCTTTGGATGGATTGATAGTAAACCTAATAAAAGGGATGAAGACAGCTTTTATCAATTCTTTTCTAAAAGAAAAGCCAATAGTAATTGGAGTGGAGTAAACAAGAAAAAAGTAGATGTGCTTATCAAGCAAGGTAAGATGACAGAGGCTGGTTTTGCAATGATTGAATTAGCGAAAGAGAAAGGTACATGGACTGTATTAGATGATGTAACATCATTGGTAATTCCAAAAGATCTTTCAGAACTATTGAAGAAAAACAAAGACGCTAAAACGTACTTTGATCTCTTTCCACCATCAACCAAACGAGGCATACTTGAATGGATTCAAAATGCGAAAACCGAAGCAACAAGAACAAAAAGAATTAGTGAAACAGTAGAGTTAGCTGCTAAAAATATCAGAGCTAATTCTTATCCAAAACCAAACGTTACTTAATGGTGATTTTAATTGCAACGGCTTTTGCTTTGTTAACTACAAACGATTGAATTTACAAACCGTTTCTAAAAAACATGATGCAGATAGTATAAAAACTAAATTATTGTTTTAAGAACTTGGCACTTCCATTTATTCTTTTGCTTTCATCAAACACTTTTACAATATATAGGCCACTTTTAAACTCGTTGGTGTATAGTAATAGTTGAGTGCTGCTACCATATAGACGTTGCTTGTGAATAAGTTTGCCAAGTATATCGTACACCTCAAGCCAACCATCATTACGATTGGTGAATTTATAACTTACAATTACTTTATCGGTTGCTGGATTCGGTGCAATTAATAAACTTGCCGAACTTTCATTATGTTCGGCTATGCCTACCGATAGTGTATCGCAAGGACTCCCAATTGCAACCCCTAAATCATAGTTAGGGTTGTTGGGTAATGATTGATACGTCCTTGCTCCATTTAAATAATATCCATTTTTAACGTAGTTACATTTTGGGTAAGGCACATCTGGGTTATTGATTACCGACAAATGAGTATTGATTGTAGTATAGTGATAGGGATAAAAATTACCATAAGTTATACAACTATCTGCATTACTGATGTAAATTTTACCATCTACCCACCTTTCCAATGTACCCGTTTGATCTTCGTATACCAAACTATCTAAAACTTGTCTGCTAGATAAAACATTTGGTGCTTGCAAATCATATTGGTAAAGATACGAAGTGCTTCCCCCATCTGAAACGTATAGAAATCTTCCATTATCAGAAAATTCAGCCCCAATTTGAGCACGATAATTGGGTAAAGAAGAATCTGGAATAATGTTTATTGGATTAGTAAAAAGTCCTGTACATCTATCAAAATCAAATAACTCAAGTAATTTATAACTAGCATATACAACTTGAGTTCCGCTTTTATTAAAAGTTAAATCACCATAACTTCCTACGTAAGAAAGTGATCCTATGTTTTGGCTAGTGATGTTTCCAACTCCATTGGGTGTTAACAAT